>Ga0256832_1003236_pt1 | contig 11091 bp, 9 predicted proteins | sample 134614metaG_FD_190534 | JGI IMG/M metagenome (GOLD analysis project Ga0256832, IMG submission 190534) | Hydrothermal vent microbial communities from Lau Basin, Pacific Ocean - 134-614 | ecosystem: Environmental > Aquatic > Marine > Hydrothermal vents | place: Pacific Ocean: Lau Basin | collected...
TGATATTAATGCTTCAATTCCTAAAAGGGTATTTACGAATGTTGAAAAATGCATAAATATATTAGAAGAATATAATGTAAAAGGAACTTTTTTTATACAGGGTATGGTTGCTGAGCAACGCCCAGAAGTTGTAAAACTAATTGATTCTAAAGGTCATGAAGTAGCTTCTCATTGTTATTCTCATAAATCTATTTTTTCAATGTCTTCTGACACTTTTAATGATGAAGTAGAATTAACTAATAAATTATTAGAAGATATTACAGGGAAAAAAGTAAAGGGATTTAGGGCGCCAAATTTTTCTATTTTTAATTCGACTGATTTTGCTTTTGAGGTATTAAAAGCTAATGGTATTGAGTATGATTCATCAATGTTTCCAATGACAACAAGAAGGTATGGAAACCCTGGGGTTAGCCTAAATATATATAAAGATGAGAAAACTGGTTTGCTTGAAGTTCCTATAACCTTGCTAAATATTAAAAAAATAAATATTCCCGTTGCTGGTGGTGGTTATATGAGATTGTTACCATATTTTTTATTAAATAAGGCAATTCAATCAGTAAACAAAAATAAAAGACCATTTGTCCTATATTGCCATCCCTATGAATTTGATTATAAAGAATTATGGGATATTGATAGTTCAGTTTCTTTTTTTTATAAATTACATCAAGGTATTGGTCGTAAAGGGTTTCCAGGAAAAATTAAAAAAATAATAGATAACTATAAATTTACTAGTATAGAAGAATACTTGTTATTAGAAAATAATGAAATTATAACTAAGTAACTAAAAAAATTTATACTTAATTTTAAATAAGTAAAATTTGTTCTAGATTGGAAGTGATTTATTTGCACCAATTAGGAGGAAGTAGAGAATAAATGAGGGATATAATATATGAATGTTTTATTTGTTACTATCAATGACAATCAGTATCTACCAGCACTCTTTGATAAAGTTTTTAAAAATAAACAGCCTGCAGATAATTATAAGGTGCTATTAACACGGCCACTCTATAAAAATGAGTCTTTTTTTAGGATGGTTTTAAAATATTATAATACATTTGGATTTTTAGAGTTTTCACGTTTTTCTTTGTCTATGATTAGATTAACTTTATTTGATTTTATTAGCCAAAAGAAAGGAATGGGTAGTAGTTTTAGTGTTGAAGGTGTATCAAAACTACATGGTGTCTCTGTTTTAAAGACAAATAAAGATGTGAATAACGAAGAAATAATTAATAAGATTAAAGAGCTTAATATTGATCTTGTTATTTCTATTGCATGCCCACATCTTTTTAAAGAAACACTCATTTCTACTCCTCCAAAAGGTTGTCTTAATCTTCATGGCTCTCCATTGCCTAGATATAGAGGTGTTTTACCTTCTTTTTGGATGTTGAAAAATGAAGAAAAAAAGGCATTTAATACTGTTTTTTTTATAAATAAGGTAATTGATGGTGGAGATATATTAATACAACAGTCATTTCCAATAGAAAAAAATGATACATTGCATTCCTTAATTAGCCGATCAAAAATTTTTGCTGCAGATGTTATTAATGAATCAATAAAATTAGTAAAAAATGGAAATTATAAAGTGCATGTTATTGATCCTAGTGATGGAAGTTATTTTGGCTGGCCTAGTAAAGAAGATGTACATCAATTTCATTCAGTAGGTCGAAAACTTAGATAAAACAAGAATATTATTTAATAGAAAAATACATAGGGAGGCAGGGACGATTCATTGAAATGGCTAGAGGGAAAGGTAAATTCCTTTAGGAGTTTCTGATAAATGGATTGATTTAGATATTATTGTATTTTATTTCGTTGAAGTGACTGTAAAAAGTGGTATGATCTGTATTTCTTATGAAAAATAGCTTAGTATTATTGGCTGTAAGATAGAATACATTGTATTTCCATGGATGGACTTATATTATGATTTTTTTGAAAAAAATAGTATTTTTAATAATTACTATAGGGTTCGTGTCAAGCCCTATGGTAATTGCAAAAACAATTGAGAATGAACAACAGATTATTGGTTGGTTAACAAAATTGGATCCTTTACCAAAGATTCATTATTCTTATCCGTTACCACTTAAAAGGATGTCAGATGACTTGTTATTTGAATATGCAAGAATTACTAACGCTATTTCTATTTCTGGTGAATGGCATAAAGAAAAGGATATAGATAGAGTTGTTCGTATTGCTAAAAAAGTAAATGAATTAAAACCTAAAAATCCAGTATCAATAGGGATAAATTATTCGATTTGGCATCGAAGATTTGGAAAGAACCTTTCTCCAATGGATACAGGAGTAACCTATACGGAAGAATTGGAACTTCTTAAAGAAAATCTTGAATCTATTAAGAAGAAATTAGCTAAAGCGAATTTAAAATATGATGATAAAATTGAAGTCAGTCGTCTTTTGTTTGATTCAGAGCGTTTTCATATAAAACCCGATAATGTCGCTTGGAACAAAGCAATTACAGAAAAATATGATAGTGCCACTGATATTGTGAAAGATATTTTTCCTAAAGTAAAAATTGAATGGTATGGAAGAGGAGCAATACAAAATGGTTCATCGAAGACTGGTTGGGAAGTTACAAACTTTTTTTCTTTAAAAGAGAAGGGAAATAGTTTTAATTGCACGCTTTATACCGTACCTGAAATAGGTATTACTCGTGAAATATTTCGTAAAACAGTAAAACTTGCTCTCAAGTATAAGCAAGAAGAGGTTACTCCTTGGGTTGCTCTAGCTTCAGGGTATCGTCGGAAACTTGATACATTTCAAGTTTGGTCGCCAGATTGGAATTATGATCTGATTTATTCTTGGAAACTGGGGGCTGAAATTAATCAGCCTTGGTATTCTTCTGAAGCAGTAAGGCGTGAGCAACGTTTTGCTCCTTGGAATATGGCAAAAATAGTTGTTTTTTATCCACCTCCGTTTGACCAGCGTACCCCTCACTGGGCAAAGCATTTTGTTGCTTATGTGCGTGGAGCTCATGATATCAAAAAATTACCGTGAAAAATGTGTTAATACTAATAATTCCCCTATTATCAATATGAAAAATTTTATCCCTTTTGCTTTGCCGCAAATAGATGACGCTGAAATTGATGAAGTTGTTGATACGCTTCGTTCAGGCTGGCTTACTACAGGTCAAAAAACAACTCGGTTTGAACGAGATTTTTCTGAATTTATTGGTGTGAATTATGCCTTGGCTGTTAATTCAGCAACGGCTGGTTTGCATTTAGCATTAGAAGCGATTGGTGTTAGGAGGGGGGATAAGGTTATTACAACAACGTATACTTTTACAGCAACGGCAGAAGTTATACGTTATTTAGGTGCTGATCCTATTTTGGTTGATATTGATCCAAAGACATTTAATATCGATCCTGAAAAAATACGTGAAATAGCTAAAATACATAAAGATGTGAAAGCGATTATTCCAGTGCATTTTGCAGGTCAAGCGTGCGATATGACTGCCCTTAAAGAGATTGCAGATGAAAATAATTGGAAAATTATAGAAGATGCTGCACATGCTTTGCCTACAACTTGGCAAGGGAAAACAATTGGTACTTTATCTGATATTACGGTTTATAGTTTTTATGCAACTAAAACAATTTCAACAGGTGAAGGGGGGATGATCGTTAGTAATAATAATGATTATATTGAACGTATGAAAGTGATGCGTTTACATGGAATTAATCGTGATGTTTTTGATCGCTATACCTCTGATCAGCCTTCTTGGTTCTATGAAGTTGTCGAGCCAGGATATAAGTATAATATGACAGATGTTGCTGCCTCTTTGGGGATTCAGCAATTAAAAAAGGCATGGGATTTTCAAAAACGCCGTGAGGCAATTGCGATGCAATATAATGAAGCTTTTTCTGATTTAGCATTACGACTGCCTTATGTCTCCCAATTAGAAGATACTCATGCATGGCATTTGTATGTACTTCAGCTTGGGGTCGAGCCTATAGAAAATACTTCTGGCGAAGAAAGAAATAGATTTATTAAGCAAATGCTAAAAGAAGGGGTTGGAACAAGTGTCCATTTTATTCCTTTGCATTTACATCCTTATTGGAAAAATCGTTATGGCTATAAGGAAGATGATTATCCTATTGCTTTGAATGTTTTTCATCATGCTGTTAGTTTGCCTATATACCCAAAAATGACGGATCATGATGTTTCTTGTGTTATTGAAGCTGTGCGTAAAAATAGTGATATCAACAACCGTTTGTGATGGTTGATTTTTGTATTTATTCTTCTTTGTTTATCTAATAACCATCATTATTTTTTGGTGTATAATGAGGATATTTGTATCAATGGGGAATCATTTATATGTATTTGGCAGAAAAATTTTATAAGCATATACTGAAAACCCCTGCTCCTTATTATGCTAAATATTCTTTATTGTTAATTTTATGGAAGCCAATAAGAAAATTTATTAATGTAGTTGTTATTCCAAATATTCCATTGAATAATTTAAGGATAATATTTTATAGATTACTAGGATTCAAAATTGGAAAGAATGTTTTTATAGGTATGAAATGTTATATGGATGATGTAGCAGTCAATATGACAGTAATAGAAGACAATGTGACTATCTCCTATGGTTGTTATTTTGCCTGTCATGGGAAAGGGCAAACACATACACCAATTCTAATAAAAGAAGGAACTTATATTGGAATGAGATGTAATATATTATCAGGTCGTAAAGGCATTACTCTTGGGGAAAATAGTATTATTGGAGCAGGGAGTCTGGTTAATAAAAGTGTAGCTAAAGATGCTATTGCTATAGGAATTCCAATAAAGATAAAAAAATCTTAGGTAATCAGGTAAAAATAATTTATTATTTTAATTTGATAGCTAGTATTTTATTTATTGAGAGAGAAAAAACTATCCCATGGAAAAGGGGTTTTAAGTCGTATCTTTGAATTTAGAATTTATTATTCCTCTCTTTTATTTTTTTAAAATAGATAGTACATCTATTTATCTGTTGTTAGCTTACGTTTGTCGCCATCTATTGAATAATATCCTTAGTAGTGTGGTTATATGGATAAAAGGTATAGTACCTGTTTTTTCAATTTTACCCCTAATTTAAGCAGAGTGTTTAAAAAATGATAATTAGCCAATGCACGTTTCCGTCTTCAAAAAGACTATTTGATCTTTTTCTTACTATACCTAGTTTATTAATTCTATCTCCTATTTTTTTGTTAAGCATTATTGCTATTAAGTTGGATAGCAAAGGACCTGTCATATTTAAACAAAAAAGAGTGGGCTTAAATGGTAAAATATTTGAGGTGCTAAAATTTAGAACGATGGTGGTTGATGCAGAGAAGAAAGGAGCTAAGGTCACGACAAGTAATGATGTGAGGATTACAAAAATAGGCGCTTTTTTAAGGAATTGCAAGGTAGATGAATTACCTCAATTGCTTAACGTGCTCAAAGGAGAAATGAGTTTAGTGGGACCACGTCCCGAGGTGCCAGAGTACGTCAAATTATATCCTGATAATATGAAGAATATTATTTTATCCGTTTCTCCTGGAATTACAGATAGGGCTTCTATTGAATATAAAGATGAAAATAAGATACTGGCAAATTCAGTAGATCCTGTAAAAGATTATAAGGAAAAAATATTACCTATTAAGCTATCTTATTACAAAGACTATGCTCTAAATCATTCTTTGAAAACAGATATTAGCTTAATTTTTATTACGCTTTATGCTATAGCTCGTGGCTAAGAATTAAGGAAGTTCAAACTAATAAGAAATTTACATGAGAGATAACTTCCAAATTCTAAATTGTTTCAATATATTTTCTTGCTATTTTTTAAGGCTAAATCAAAATTAGCGAAGCTATTCTATAAAATAATTTAATTTAATATTTTTAGAATGTTTGCTATAAGGTATAATTAATTCTTTACTGCTTGTTTGATAGGGTAAATAAGTTTATTGTACATAAAGTTATGTTTTAGAACGGATGCATCTAATAAGATTATTTGATAGTGCTAGCATAGTATTTTATTTGTTTTTAGGATGTCTGTTTTTTAATCAAGGATTAAATAGCTTGTTGGTATAGCTATTCCATATTTATAATATTCCATTTTTGAAAATTTTCTATGATAGATTTACATTGTCATATTTTGCCAGCTATTTGTGATGGCTCGCCTGATATCGATACATCATTAAAAATGGCTAAGATAGCCGTTAATGATGGTATTACTATTCAAGCATGTACACCTCATATATATCCTGGTCTATATAATAATAATGCTATCAATATTCAAGTCGCACTGAAAAATCTTCAATCACTATTAGATACTGAATCAATAGCCTTAAAATTAGTGATGGGTGCTGATGTACATCTTGTTCCTGAGGTTGTGGATGGATTAAAAAGCAAGCGAATTCCAACCCTAAATGATTCTCGTTATTTTTTATTAGAACCTTCTCATCATGTTTCTGTTCCTAGATTTCTTGAGCAGATTAACAAATTTATTAAAGCGGGGTATATTCCGCTGATTACTCATCCTGAACGATTAAAATGGTTGAGCAATGATAGCTATAATGAATTTATTATGGCGGCAAAAATGGGAGCATGGATTCAATTAACAGCAGGTGCTATTGAAGGTCGATTTGGTAAAAAAGCTAAAAACTGGGCTAATAAATTTTTAGAAGATGGTGTTGTGCATATTATCGCTAGTGATGCGCATAATATAAGAAACCGTCCGCCTGTATTAAGTAAGGCCTTATTATTGGCGAAAAAAATTGTTGGGGAGGAAGAAGCAAACCGTATGGTTAATGATAGGGCGAAGGGTGTATTGGATAATTTACCGCCTGAAGATATTATTATGCCTTCGGCTTTACGCATTGGAAAGCGTAAAAATTTTAAGAGAGAAAAAATAGGTTTTTCTCGAAAATTGTGGCTTGATTTTTTCGGTTTAAAAATACCATAGCTTATATATTGGTCTATTTTTTGCTACCTAAAATCTGCGATTCTTAGTATTTAAAAGTAGAAGATACTAGATTGTTTTCTTCATATTTTTAATTTTACAAAGAGAGTCGTGATACCTTATGAGAGCATATGTCGAGAAAATAGCAGGTCTTCTACTTGTCTTTGGTAGTGTTTTTTTATCAGGATGTTCTACTAGTACTTATTCTTTAGAATCTTATGTTGATAAGTTCTCCAGAAAAAGCAGCCTGGTTAAAGAAAATGATGGTAGGAGAGGATTAGGGGTAGGTTTTTCTGTAAAAGACAAAAAGGAAGTTTATAGTATATTTTCTAGTAATGAAGAATTGAGTTATATCGCGAGTAGTGATGTTTATACAATAAATGCAGGTGATAAGTTAGATATCAGTGTTTTTAAAGTACCTGAATTGAATAAAATTACGACGGTTAATTCAAAAGGGGATATTAGTTTCCCTCTTATTGGGAGGTTTCATGTTAAAGGGCTTTCAGAGCATCAGGCAGAAGAAAAATTAGCTTCAATCTTAGGGGTTAAATATTTACAAAATCCACAGGTAAGTATATCGATTGATAATGCGATTAATAATAATGTGACGCTTGAAGGTTCTGTTAAAAAGTCAGGTATATTTCCTCTTCAGGGCAATATGACTCTTTTGCAATCTATTGCTTTAGCTGATGGGTTAACTGATATGGCTGACCCAACTAAGATTATTTTATTTCGTAAATCAACCTCTAAAACTTATTTATTAAACTTACAGGCTATACGTGAGGGTAAAGCTAGAGATCCTTATGTGAAAGCCGATGATCGTATTGTAGTGGCAAAATCAGGTACGCGCTCGTTTATAAAAGATGCGAGTACTATTTTAGGTGGTTTAGTTGCTCCAATATGGGGTTTATTTTGAACGAATATTCAGTGTTTCTGATATTTATCTGTCATAGGGTAGGTAAGAATATGTCTGGATTTTATTATTAGTATTTAAAGTGTTAAATAGAGTTGTATTAGAATGAATGATTTACGAAAGATAAACTCTCAAGTATTGTCAGAAGAGAAATATGCAGGTGGGTATGGCTATTACCCACCTGACAAAGAGGATACGCTTGATTTCCGTACTATATGGCGTTTTTTTATAGGCTATAAGTGGAGTATTTTATTTATTACTTTAGCTACTTTGATGCTCTCGCTTATTATATCCCTTTCCCTTACCCCTACTTATCGAGCAGTTGGTACGATAGAAATTCAACCTGAAAGTGAATATGGGGATAAAATTAACGAACAAAAAGGGCAAGTTACGGATAAGAGTTTTTATGAAACACAGTATGAATTTCTTAGAAGTAAGGCGCTTGCTGCTCGAGTTATTGATAAGTTAGGTATTAGAAATGAAAATATGAAAGATCCTGATCAGATTGAAGACTCAAATAAGCCTCTTTTTTCTGATCTGATAAAAGATAGCAAACTCTGGTTATTTGATTTGAAGCAATCACTTGGGTTTGATATCGGAACAATATTTTCATTTCCTGAAACAAAAACTAATTTAGGCAAAATTCCTCAAGAAACTTTATTTTTAGAGCATTTAAAGGTTATTCCTTTGAAGAATGCGCGAATAGTTACCATTCAGTATGAACATAATGATCCAGAAATGGCGAGTAAAATAGTTAATACTTTAGCGAATGAGTTTATTGTTATGAACAGGGAAAGGCATTCTGAATCGATGTCTGATGCGCAAAAATTTTTTAAAAAGAAACTTGCTACTACTAAAATGGAGTTAGACAAAAAGGAAAAAGAATTGACGGCTTATGCCAAAAAATATTCATTATTAACAACAGGAAATAATGAAACCTTGGTTGAAAAGCGTTTGTTGGAACTAAATTTAGCGGTAACATTAGCAGAAAATAAACGCATTGAAATGGAGAGTCGTTATAAAACTAATAGTATCGGAGTGGGTAATTCGACTATTAATCCTTCGCTATACAATGGGGTAATGGGAAAACTGAAGTCAAAAAAACATAAAAAACAAGCGGAGTATGACACTCTCTTGTTAGGGCTAAAAAATCATGCAGATATTGATGTGACAATGGCTCAAGAACTACTACAACAGACACGGCGTGAGATTAATGCACTGCAAAAAAGAATTGATGCAGAGCAAAGAAAAATTAACCAGGCTGTAAGAACTGAGAAAAATATAAATCATGAGGCCTTAAAGAAAGCCTTTTTTGCTGCTGATCGAAAATTAAAAAACTTAAGGAAAGAATTAGAAGCACAAAAAAAGAAATCTTTTGTATTGCAAGATAAAAAGATTGGATATAACGCTTTAAAGAGAAAGGTTGAAATAAAGAGACAATCCTATAATGAATTGTTGAGAGGAGCTCAAAAAGTAAAAATTATGAGTGAAGGTGGAAAAAATAATATTTCAATACTTGATAAAGCAGATATTCCTTATCGTCAATTTAAACCTGATTTAACGATTAATTTGTCACTTGGTGTTATCGTTGGTTTATTTTTAGGATTTGTTGTAAGTTTTTTGCGCAATATGTTTAATGATACGGTTAGATCATCTGAAGAAATTGAAAAACTATCAAAGCTTCCTGTATTAGGGAGTATTCCCAAGATGAAAACAAGAACAGCCAAAACTCAAGCTCGTCTAACTTATGATAAACCCAAATCAGCGATAGCCGAAGCTTGTCGTTCTTTAAGAACCACATTGCTATTTTCTACTGATGGTGATCCTAAAGTATTATTGATTACTAGCCCAATGCCAAATGAGGGAAAAACGACAACAGCGATTAATCTTGCCTCTGCTTTTGTTCAGGCAGGTAAAAAGGTGTTACTGATTGATGCAGATCTAAGAAAACCTTCTCTTCACAATAGATTAAAACTGGATAACAGTATGGGTTTAGCCACTTGTTTGGCGGGTAAGTATGATATTGATGATGCAATACAACCAAAGGTACTTGGAGATCTGTCAGTATTAACGGCGGGGGAGGTGAGAAATAATCCAGTTGGATTGTTTTCAAGTGACAAGATGGAAAATTTATTAAAAGAGTTATCTTTGACCTATGATAATATTATTTTAGATGCTCCTCCTGTTATGGGCTTGGCTGATTCACTACTTTTAGCCCATATCTCTTCTGCAACGTTGATGGTTGTTTCTCATGGGCAAACTAATGGAAAAGAACTGATTACTACATGTAATAAAATTCGTCAGGCACGCGGGTCTTTAATTGGTTGTATCTATACTAAAGTGGGTACTTATGATGATGATTGTTCTCATGATATCTATGCTTATGGTAACCGTAATCAAAAAAACTATGGTCTTGTTCGCTAGTATTCCGTTGTGTGAAAAGATAACGAGGATTGGGCATCGGTCTCAAAAATACAATGGATGACTATTTTTGCTATCTTATCGTTGCTTAAAAATGCAGAATCAGATGTTTCTTTCGTTGCTAATAATTGTGTAATGTGCTTAACCTCTTTTAGAGTGAGATTGTCTTTGGAGTCTTTAACAATACATCCGCAATGCATTAAGATTTGATTTGTATTAAATCCATCAAGAGGAAAATAGGAACGAATACAGTTCTGTTTCATCTGTTGAAAAATTTCTTCTGATGCGATGAGGGGGGCTTGTACCATTGTGGTGTTGTATCTTTGAGGAATATGAACTTTTTTCATTGCCATAATCATAAAAATAATTAAAGCAATAATAAAAGCCATTCTATTAAGATTGCGGTGAAAGTGTTTGTGTTTGAAGTTTATAGGTGACAGAGCAGAGGCAATAGCAAATGCAATAAAAAATGGAAGAAAAATAAAGAAAATGAGCCAAGGAAGTAATGAAATAAGCTCATTTTCTTTCAAGTAGCCTACATCTAATGCAACTGAAAGCCATACTATTTCTAGAAGGATACTTAGTATGATAATACTAAGTGTTATCCAATAGGTTGCTTTGATTTTGAATGATGGCATATAAAACTATCAAGCTAATACTCAGTATTTGCTATTTTAAAATTATCAGCTAGGACCGAAAAGTTTGGAGAAATTCCTGAATTTAAAATCCAGTAAGTGAAGGAAGCTATTAATGTTATAAGTAAGACATAAGCCGCTATTTTAACCCATTTTGAGGTGGGTTCAGGAGGTTCTCCATAACG
>Ga0256832_1003237_pt1 | contig 11084 bp, 5 predicted proteins | sample 134614metaG_FD_190534 | JGI IMG/M metagenome (GOLD analysis project Ga0256832, IMG submission 190534) | Hydrothermal vent microbial communities from Lau Basin, Pacific Ocean - 134-614 | ecosystem: Environmental > Aquatic > Marine > Hydrothermal vents | place: Pacific Ocean: Lau Basin | collected...
ACCTACATGGTCAGTAAGGACGATTTAGCTTCCATGAAGCGGGAGGAGCTGATTGAGTTAGGCAAGAAGCTGGGCATCAAGCGGGCTTATCAGAAGCGGAAGGCGGAGCTCATCAACGAGGTGCTTTCGGTGTTGGCGAAACACACCGCCGGTTTTCAGAAAGAACCGGCTGCGGCGTCGTCCGAGAAGGCGGCTGCTCCCCATCCGACGCCCGACAATAACACGCTTCAACCTTCCGCCCCGGCGGCGGACACACCACCGGTCGCGCCCGAGAAGCAAAAGACAAAGCCCCCCACCCCACCGGCATCACCGCCGCCTCAAAAGCAGCCGGCACCGGCGCCGCAAGCACCGGCCGCTCCACCCCCGACCCAAGCGCCCGCACCGCAGGGACAAAAGAAAAAACCGCAACAGCAGCCATCGGGGCGGACGTTCAGCTTTGAGAATATCATCCCGGTGGAAGGCGTGCTGGACCAGGGGACCAAAGACGCCTATGGATTTTTACGGTCGTCGGACTACGACTATAAAAGCTCGCCGGATGACGTATTCGTGCCACCCCACATGGTGCGCCGCTATGGGCTGAAGGTGGGAGACACAATCTGGGGGCGGGTCAAGCCCCCCCGGGAGGGCGATAAGTTTTTTGCACTCACACACATCGAACGCATCAACGGGCAGTTGCCCGACATCGTGCGGGACCGGGTGGCATTCGAGCACCTCACGCCGCTTTTCCCGCGGGAAAAATTCAACCTGTCGGCAGACCCCAAAGCATTGGGGGCCCGCATCATTGACCTTTTTGCACCCATCGGAAAAGGGCAGCGGGGTCTGATCGTCTCGCCACCCAAGGCCGGAAAGACGATGTTGCTCAAGGAAGTGGCCAATGTCATCTCCAAAGCGCATCCGGAAGTGTATTTGATCATCCTGCTGATCGACGAACGTCCGGAGGAAGTGACCGACATGCGGCGCAGCGTGCATGCCGAAGTGGTGGCCTCCACCTTCGACGAGCCGGCGAAGCAGCACGTCAAAGTGGCTGAAATCGTTATCGAGAAAGCCAAACGGCTGGTGGAAGTGGGGCACGACGTGGTGATCATGCTCGACTCGATCACGCGCCTGGCGCGGGCTTACAATACGGTGGCGCCGGCGTCGGGCAAAATCCTCACCGGAGGGGTCGATTCGTATGCCCTTCAAAAGCCGAAGCGTTTTTTCGGCGCCGCCCGCAATATCGAAGGCGGCGGTTCGCTGACCATTGTGGCCACCACACTGGTGGACACCGGCTCGAAGATGGACGAAGTCATCTTCGAGGAGTTTAAGGGCACAGGCAACATGGAACTGGTGCTGGACCGCAGCCTGGCCAACCGGCGCATCTTTCCGGCAATGAATGTGTTGCTCTCGGGCACCCGCCGGGAAGACCTGCTCATCCCCCGCGACAAACTGCAAAAGATATGGATGATCCGCCGGGCGATGTCGGACATGCGTCCCGACGAAGCCCTTTCCTACGTGATCGAGCGGCTCAAGCGCACCCGCTCCAACGACGAATTTCTGATGATGAACGGCCTCAGCGGGACTTCCTACTAAGCCCGCCGGCCGCTATGCGCCTTTCAGCCGTTTGATCTGGTCGGACAGCGAAGCGATGCGCTGGACGGCCGACGCTTTTTTCTGTTGTTCACGCTCAACGACAGCCGCCGGCGCCCGCTCTACAAAACGCGGGTTCGAGAGCTTTTTCTCGACCTGCCGAAGAAAACCCTGCTGATAAGCCAGCTCTTTTTCCAGTGCTTCGAGGCGCTGTTGCAAGGCTTCGGGTGATAGGGGAAGATACAGCTCGTCCTTGCCCACCAGCACCATATCGCCCATCACCGGCATGTCGGTCAGTTCTATTTTTCCGCCCGCCAGCTTTTCAATGAAGGGCCGATAGCGGGTGTAAAATTCGGGCTGGGCGGTGCGCACCTTAAAGGCCGCCTTGCCGGGCGCTATGCCGTGAGTCTTCATCAGATAGCGCATCTGGGAGATCACCGCCAGGGCATGGTCCATCGCTTCGAGGACCGCGGGGTCGTATGGTTCCTGTTGCGGCTCACGGGCCAATGCCAGGAAAGCATCTTCGGGGCGGTCGCCCAGCCGGTGATAGACTTCTTCCGTGATAAACGGCATAAAGGGGTGCAGCAGCTTCATCAGGTCTTCAAAAAAGCGGACGGTCCGGGTATAGGCTTCCGGAGAAAGGGAGGCACCCGGCGCCGGCTTGACCGCTTCGAGATAGACCGAGAAAAACTCGTTCCAGATGACCGAGTAGAGCGTCCGCAACACCTCGTTGATGCGGAACCGCTGGTAGAGGTCCGCCACGGTTTCCAGCAGACGGTTCATCCGGTGAGAAAACCACGCACCGGCAATGTGTTCGACGGCCTGTTGCGACGCCTCGGGCATGCCCTGCCGGTCTTTCCAGCCGGCGACCAGCCGTAAGGCATTCCATATTTTATTGGCAAAATGGCGTCCTTGCTCGACGAGCTCTTCGGAAAAGAGCAGGTCGTTTCCGGCCGGCGCGCTGAACAACACGCCAAGCCGTAGGGCGTCGGCACCCTCTTCGTCGATGATACGCAACACGTCGGGACTGTTGCCCAGCGACTTGGACATCTTGCGGCCTTGCTTGTCCCGCACGATGCCGTGGATATAGACGTTTTCGAAGGGACGCTGATCGGTGTAGTAATATCCCGCCATTACCATGCGGGCCACCCACAGGAAGATGATTTCATGACCGGTGACGAGCGTTTGCGTGGGGTAATAGTATTGAAAATCGGGGTTGTCGGGTTCGAGCACGCCGTTAAAGACGGCCAGCGGCCACAGCCACGACGAAAACCACGTATCCAGCACGTCTTCGTCCTGACGGAGGTCTTTTTCCGTCAACTGCGGATTACCGGTGAGATGTCGGGCTTTCTCGACGGCTTCTTCGAGGTTGTGGGCCACCACGTATCGGCCGTCATCGAGATAATAGGCCGGAATGCGATGTCCCCACCACAGCTGCCGGCTGATGCACCAGTCGAGGATGTTTTCCATCCAGTGGCGATAGACCTTGGCAAAATGATCGGGCATGATCTTCACGTTGCCTTCAAGGACGGCCCGCAGGGCCGGCTCGGCCAGCGGCTTCATCTTCACAAACCATTGTTCGGAGAGGCGCGGCTCGACGACGGCGTCGGTGCGTTCCGAGAATCCCACGCTGTGGCGGATGGGTTCGATTTTTTCCAGCAGTCCTGCAGCTTTGAGGTCTTCCACTACCCGCCGGCGGGCCTCAAACCGGTCGAGCCCTGCATATCGGGGGATTTCCTCGACGATGCGGGCATCGTCGGTGAAGATATTGATGGTGTCGAGGTGATGTTTAGCGCCCAGTTCAAAGTCGTTGGGGTCGTGGGCGGGCGTGACTTTCAGGGCACCGGTGCCGAACTCGGGATCGACATATTCGTCGGCGATGATGGGGATGAGGCGGTCGGCGAGCGGGAGGCGCACTTCTTTCCCGACCAGATGGCGATAGCGTTCGTCCTCGGGATGGACGGCCACGGCGGTGTCGCCGAGCATGGTCTCGGGGCGGGTGGTGGCAATGGTCAAGGCGCCCGAGCCATCCGCAAGTGGATAGCGGATGTAATAAAGACGGCCGTCCACCTCTTTGTGGATGACCTCTTCATCGGAGAGGGCCGTCTGGGCCTGCGGGTCCCAGTTGATCATCCGGTGGCCGCGGTAGATGAGGCCGTCCTCGTAGAGGCGGACGAAGGTGTGAATCACCGAGTCGTAGTAGTGGGGGTCCATGGTGAAGGTGGTGCGGGCCCAGTCACACGAGGCGCCCATCTGGCGGAGCTGGCGCAGGATGATGCCGCCGTGTTTGTGGGTCCACTCCCACGCATATTGCAAGAACGCCTCTCGGGAGAGAGCTTTTTTGTCGATGCCCTTTTCCCGCAGCCATGCCACGACTTTGGCTTCGGTGGCGATGGAGGCATGGTCGGTGCCGGGCACCCAACAGGCATTGTAGCCCTGCATGCGGGCGCGGCGAATGAGCACGTCCTGCAGCGTGTTGTTCAGGATATGACCGATGTGCAGGATGCCGGTGACGTTGGGCGGCGGGATCACGATGGTATAGGGCGGCCGTTCATCGGGGCGGCTTTCAAACACCCGGGCTTTTTCCCATCGGGAACGCCATTTTTCTTCCACCTCACGGAAGGGATACACACTCGGCAAGGATAATGTCATACGATGCGATGCTTAATAGCGCAATAGAGAGAGGTGCAAAAGTAAGACGGAAAGGGCGAGGGGCTTATTCCAGTGATCGGTAAAATACGGTGGTGTCGGTGAGCAACGCCGGGTCGCCGAGGTAATACCAGTGGATGTGTTTGAAATATTTCCGAATGGCCCGATTGACGTCTTCGACGGTGACAGCCATGAGGCGACGGCGGAATTGTTCTTCACCGCCCCAATGCCCCGTTACCACCTGATAAAAAAGAAATGACTTTGCCAGTTCCAGCGTGGCCCACTCTTCCGTTCCCTTTTCAGTGATATAAAGGTTTTTAATACTGACCAGCTCACTTAATGTAACGCCTTTTTTAATGAAGGTATTGGCCAGATAGGCCGTCAACGTATCGATAAAAATAGAGGGCACGGATACCGAAAAAGCCATCGTTAAGGGATAATATCGTCCTGCGGGCTCCACCCCTGAAAAATACGTTCCTCCCTGGGGTACAGGGGCTTTATTAAAAACAAAGCGATCTTCCAGTATCTTCACAGCCAGCATTAAAGGATAAAGATCAGGGAAATCAAACCGAAAAGCCCCGAGACTCATCCCGATATATGCCACCTCTATTCCTTTTTGGGGAAAGATGCGCAACGTGCTTTTTGAGGCGGTTATCGACCCGGGGAAGAACGGCATCTGCTTTTTTTCTCTATGGTAAGGTAAGAACCGAAGATTTTTGTCGATCCAACTAAAGAACCTATGCTCATCACCTTCCCCAATGCGGGCAATGATGACCCCTTGACGCTCTTGCAAAAGAGACTCATAATATTTTTTGGCATCTTGATAGGATATTTGACGAATAGTTTCCGGTGTTCCATAAGGATGGATGGCATAGGGGGTGTTTCGAAAAAGATCTTGACGAACTTGATAAAGCAACCACTCCCGAGGGTTGTTTTTCAACGTAGCCCAGTAACGTAACAGACGTTCCTTTGCTCTTTCAAAGGCGCTACTATCAAAGGAGGGAGAAATAAAAAGGTCTCGGCTTATTTGCCCCATTAAATCTTGATAGGATGATACATACCGCATATAAAACAAGATATACTCATAATGTGCCTCATATCCCAGTTCAATATTATTTCGAGCCAAAAATTTCTGGGCGCTCAATGCCGGTTGTCTGGGAAGCGCATTTTCTACAATCATAGCGGCCACCAATGCACCGATTCCTCCATGATGAGGCGGCGTTCGAAATACGGCCCCTTTTGTATGCCCGATGGCCGTAGAAGCTACATGAATAGGTAGTGAATACGAAATAACCTTTACGCCGTTAATCACAGTATCCCGGGGCATTGCTGAATGTCGAGGCTGGGCATTTCCTATAAAAAAAGGGCCCATCCCCCACCCCCATAATACCATTATAATAAGCCGACAATTCATCATTCTTTCTTCATTTCTCAAAACGCTTGCTCATTCTGTATCGACCATTTCAAACTCAATCCGGTTCTGGGACGTTCTTTGGGGCTGGGATATAAGGACGACAGGAAACCTCATTCTTTTTTCCCATCCCCGACGGGAAACGGCCTCGCGAATGAGCGGCAGCAACACCTCTACATCGGGGCCTTCTCCTCGGATCACCAGCTTTTTGTGAGGATTAATCCCCATCAGAAAAACGATGGCGTCGAGATCTTTTTCATATCGGGGAGGGATGGTATAGGTTTTCGGAGGGATTTTCCAGCGATAATCGGCAATCCATTTGACATCCTGAATAAAAGAAGAATGCTTCAGCCTCTCGTAATATACGGGAACCGCCAAGCCGCCCACCCAATGGCCTTCTTTAAAGTATTTCCGAATAGTCTGCCGCATATCCGCCAAAGACACCGAATCTACATATCGATCAAAATTCAAGAAATAATCGAGTGAGGAAGCCCCCCAGAACCTTGTAATGTTATCCACCCACGCTTGCCAATCATCAATCGTCGTTTGCATGGAGATCTTTACCCGCTTTTTAGCTGCCAGAAACGCTTGTAAGGTAATATAGCCGGGCGAGTCCATCCGCTGAATTTCTTGACGCAGACATTGAACAGCCTGCTCAGTCACGCTGCTGTCTTGAATCTGCAATCGAAATACAAACGGGCTCCCCACCCGCCCCGGCGAGTATCTGACCGATAAATCCTCCATTCCACAATGTGTCATGACATGTCGCAATCTCGAAAAAGATGATTTCACATATTCTTTGAAAATTAACAGGCTGAACACTTCTTTCCAATTGCTGATCATTCCCGGCCCTTGATATGCCTGAAAATACTCTATTGTGGACAGCGAGGGCAATACTTTAAGAAATGTAAGATTATGGGGTACTGAGGGAGGAGGCATACAATTGAATACACCAGCGGATGAGGGGGGCGGCGACCAATCGCCCAAGAACTTTTCGGCTGTTTGAAATGCATCTTCTGCTGTTACTCGCCCCCCAATAACGAGCATTGCGTTCTCCGGCCTGTAATAATTGAGGAAGAATTCTTTCAACTTTTCATTAATATCCGACATCAGGGCGATCTGCTCAGGAAGAGAGGTAATATACTTATAGCTTTGTTTTCCGTAAAGGCGATCAAGCGCGGCGCGATACAATTGAAGGGTAGGCCTTGCAAGCCAATCTTTAATCGACCCCGCTGCCTCCCTGGCATAATGTTCAATCTCTTTTTTTTCAAATTTTGGTGTCTTGAGAGAAGCAGAAAGCAAGTGCATCCCCGCATGGTATTCCGTAGCCGGCATTATCATTGCCCGCAATGAAGCATCCCGTAAAAAATAATCTACCCACATGATGCCCAATTGCTGGATTCGCATATCGACCACATCGGCTGTGGGATACACAGCATTGGATTGTAACAGGGCATTCATCACCAAGGTAGAATAGCCGATTGTTTGTGAATCTTCCACAAAAGAGCTGCCTCTGACCCCGAAGCCAATCATGACAATCGGCACGTGGGGATACTCCAACACCAGCACTTCCAGCCCATTGGACAATCTTCGATAATGATAAGGCGGCCGAACCGGATCAGGCGTCTTGGCCAGATGCGGCGGGAAATAATTACAGGAATCTTCCCTCATCGAAGAAGAAAAAAGAGAAATATCCCTTACCTTGCATTGGGGGATGCTGAACAGCAACAGCAGCAGCACGCCCCAAACCGCCGGTCTGACTGCTTTCTTGAGGGGAAGGTTCAAGGTTATCTGTTATATGGGAAACCGCAATGTAAAGATACGACATTTTAAACAAAATCGGCCCTAAAACGTCATATTTGTAGAACCTCTACCTTACATTTCCCATGCATAAGATTTCTTTCGTCGTCCTATGGACCGCGCTGTCAGCAGCGTGGTTGCACGGCCAGGTGCAGATCACCCTGCCCGCTGTGCCCGATACGCAGGCCGTCCGGCCCTTCTGGCAGGGCTATAACCAGGCGGCCACCACCCAGATGGACTGGATGCGGGCCGTCAATGCTCCGGCCTATATCTCGGGATTAAAGCCCGGCATCATCCGCTGGCCCTTCGGAAATCGGGCCAATAATTACCGGTGGCAAGCGCACCTGCAAGACACGCAACTGCTCAACTTCCCCAATGCCATCGACTATTACTGGAAACAACGCTCCGTGCCACTCCAGATGGTAGTCAACTTCGGCAACGGGACGCCTTCGGAGGCGGCGGAATGGGTGCGTTTTTGCAATGACACCACCCCACCCTATCGGGCCGCCCGCGACAGCCTCCTGGGGGATGCCGCCGCCCTTCGCTTTCAACTCTGGGAAATCGGCAACGAATCGACCGACCCGTGGACCTATGCGTGGTCGTGGCTGGGACATCAGGACGCCGTCTTCGGCTATCAAGGCGTAGTCATCGATTCGCCCACCCGCCTGCATGCCGACAGCCTGTATTACTACGGCGGAAGCCTGTGGCGGCGGGGATGGGTCGAAGTCATCGGCGGCCTCACCCCCATAACAGCCATTCTGGGCCATTTGAAAGCCTATACCGCTTCCCGAAATGCCGACACCATCGCCGTGGCTTTTCCTTTCCTCGACACGTCCGACCCGGCAGGTGTGCGGGTGTATCTGACCCGAAACGTGGACTTTCAATGGGCGCAACAGCAAACCAACCCGGGCGCGTTGTATGACAGCATCGCCCGCCCGGCAAACCTGTTGCCTGCGGGAGATTACTCGTGGGATTCGGTTCGCGTGTTCCTGCACCCCGTAGGCGGCCTGCAACCTTATGACGTGGTGTTGATTGAATATCACAGCGTGGGGCATGCCGGGGCGTTTGCTTTTCGGGATGCGATGAAAGCCGCCGACCCCACCATCAAAGTGGGCTATACGGTGAAAATTACGCCTGAGCTGTCGGCACTTCCCGGCTTCGCCGCCGATTTTGCCGCCCATCCGCCCGATTTTATGGTCGTGCATCAATACGCTTCCAAGCTCACAAAGCCCATGCTCGACAGCGGCTATTACCGGCCGGCGGCCTATACGGCCCAATTCAAGGTGGGGCAACTGAAATCCCTCTCCCGTGAATGGGAAGACCGCAGCGCCCAATGGGGCCTGCCCGACACGCTGCCGCTGAGCCTCACCGAGTGGAACATCGCCCTGTGCGACGACTGCCCGAATCCGCATCCTTTCGACGGCATTGCCGGCGGCCTGTATGTGGCTGATTTCTGGGCGCGCATGGTGCAGGAAGCGCTGCGCGACTCGCTGCACCTGCTGGCCGCCGACCATTTCGGACTGATGGCCACGGGCAACAATTTCATCCACCTCATCCACATTCGGGAAAGCAATGGCGGGCCCGACACCGCTTACCTCGGCGCAGAAGGCATTGCCATGACCCTGACGATGGCGGCCCTCGGCGAGGCGGTCTTTGCGCCGCAGGTCAGCACCATGCCATCGATGACCATCCCCTGGGGAGAAAAAAACAATTGGACCACCCTCACCGTGGATGCCCTGACCATTTACGGCGGCATGGCCCAGAACGGGAAAACCATCAGCCTGCTGCTCATCAATCGAGATACAGCCGCGCATTCTGCAACCATCCATATTCCCATCGGATGGCAGGCCGACTCACTCCTGACCGCCTCCCTCACCGGTGCGACCAACCATCGCGTGACGCTTGCGCAGAATAAGGCCGCCTTCACCGGCACAAGCCACACATGGACGTTGCCCGCCTATTCGGTAAACCTGTGGCAACTGTCCCTCTCCTCACCCGTCACATCGCTTCCGCGCACCCGCCCCCACCCTGCACCTTTACGGATTGCCACCGAACCCGGCCGCGTCCGCATCCTCAACGACCGCAGCGGCATCCTGCGGGTCTTTAACATGCAAGGACAGGAAATCCTCCACCGCCGTTATACGGACGACTTTTCTACGGCAGGCTGGCCCACCGGGCCTTACCTGATCCAGCTGATTTCTCCCGATGAAGTCCGGACGGCGCGGTTTTTTAGGCAATAGTCGAACCCCACCCGCTTTTTCAACAAAACGCCCAGAGAAGACAGCGGACCCGGAGGGACTCGAACCCCCAACCTTGTGATCCGAAGTCACATGCTCTATCCAGTTGAGCTACGGGTCCGGAAATCAGGGGGCAAAGGTAATGCCCCTAATGGAATTACACCCGTCGGAAGGGGCCCTTTTTCGGGATGTTTGCCATGCGCTATTTTTGAGCCGTTGCAAGCCAACGGTAAATTCGCTGCATGACTTCCGTTCACGAGCCGGAGACGCTGAAAAGCCGGTATTTTCAATACATCAAAGAAGCCGAAACCATCTTTACGGAAAAGGGGCGCCAGTATGGCCATTCGTGGCTGGCTTTCCGCCTGCCCTCGCTCATCGATCAGCTCATGATTAAGGTGCGGCGCATCCGCACCATTCAGGAGCGCGGCACCCAGCAAGTGGAAGACCCTATCCGGGAAGAATATCTGGCCATCATCAACTATGCCGTTCTGGCACTGATTCGCCTGCACATGACCGCCGACGAAGAAAGCCGGCTGGAAGCCGACGCCATGCCTATCAGCGAGCCCTATCACCGCTACGTGCAGGAAGCCTATCAGACCATGGAGCGTAAAAACCACGACTACGGCGAAGCATGGCGGGAGATGTTCGAAGCTTCTTTCGCTGATATGATCCTGGCGAAGCTGATGCGCATCAAAACGATGCTCACGTCGGAGCGGGCCCAGCGGCCCACCGCCGCCATTCACGACAACCTCATCGACATCATCAACTACGCCATCTTTGCTTTGCTCAAACACGACGGTCATGCGTAAGGTTTTGTTGTGGCTCACCCGCTGGCTGGTGGGCGGGGTGTTTCTTTTCTCGGGGTTTGTGAAGTCGGTGGATGCGTGGGGACTGGCCTATAAGTTAGAAGAATATTTTGAAGTGTTCGGGCTCAGCGGACTGGACGGGCTGGCGCCTTTCCTGTCCATCATTTTTAACACGCTCGAAATGGCATTGGGCGCTGCCATCATCATGGGATTTGTGCCTGTCCTGACCACGGGGCTGCTGGTGTTGCTCATCGTGTTTTTCACCTTTCTCACCGGCTATTCGGCGCTGTTTAACGCCGTGAAGGATTGCGGCTGTTTTGGCGATGCCATCAAGCTCACGCCCGAGCAGTCGTTCCTCAAAGACGTGGTGTTACTGGTGCTTACGCTGTTTCTGTGGCGCGGGCGAGCACACATCCGACCGTTGGGCAATGCCCGCTGGGCCGTGTATATCACGCTCATCACGGCGGCGGTGGCTTTTGCGATGAACTACTATTCCTTCCGTTGCGATGCCATCATCGACTTTCGGCCCTATCGGCCGGGCAACAACATCGCCCAACTGATGGAAATTCCCGAAGGTGCCCCGCTCGATGAATATCAGACTACCATCATTTATCG
>Ga0256832_1003238_pt1 | contig 11082 bp, 10 predicted proteins | sample 134614metaG_FD_190534 | JGI IMG/M metagenome (GOLD analysis project Ga0256832, IMG submission 190534) | Hydrothermal vent microbial communities from Lau Basin, Pacific Ocean - 134-614 | ecosystem: Environmental > Aquatic > Marine > Hydrothermal vents | place: Pacific Ocean: Lau Basin | collected...
GCTCAAGTCCGAACAGGCGGTGCATGATGAAATCGCCGGGCGGATATATCACAGGAACATCAGGCTGGAGCTGGCAGGCGTACCCATCCTGTGGTCGCCCTATCTGAGCCATCCTGATCCGAAGCATCCGCGCGCCAGCGGCTTCCTGGTGCCCACGGCGTCCTATTCCAGCCAGCTCGGCTTCGGCTTCGGCGTGCCCTATTTCATCAACCTGGCGCCCAACTACGACATCACGCTGAGGCCCATGGCCTATACGAAACAGGGCGTTCTGGCGCGCGCCACATGGCGCCACAGGCTGGCCAGCGGAACCTACAAAATCGATTTCGGCGGCATCCGGCAATTGCAGCCCAAAAAGGTGGCGGCGCCGGGCGACCGCAAATGGCGCGGTTTCGTGCGCGGCAAGGGGGATTTCCGCCTCAATGCGCGCTGGACATGGGGTTTTGACGGCGCGGTGCAGACCGATCGCACCATGATGCGCCGCTATGGCGTGGACAAGCGCGACACCATCGAATCGCAAATCTGGCTGACCGGGCTGGAGGGGCGCAACTATTTCCATGCCCGCGCATCGCATTTCAAGGGCCTGCTGGATACCGACATCAGCCATGAATATCCCGTCATGGCCCCCTATGTGAATTTCTCCCACACCTTCGACCGGCCCATCGCAGGCGGCGAGCTGACCTTCGCCAGTCATGTCTATTCGCTCTACCGGCGCGATTCCTACACGCCCTTCACAAGCGTCAATCAGGGCACGCGGCAGACACGCTCCATCAGCGAGCTGATCTGGCGGCGCAGAATGGTGAGCAATGCCGGCATCGTGGCCCGGCCCTTCGCGCGGCTCAGAACGGATATTTACGCCACCAACAACCTGCCTGACCCGGCCGCCCCCGGCGGGAGGCGCGACAGCGAGGTCACCACGCGCTTTCTGCCCAGCGCGGGAATCGATCTGCGCTGGCCGTTCATGAGCTCAGGAGCGATTGGCCAGCATGTCATAAGCCCGGTGGCGCAGTTCATCGCCGCGCGCGACGAGACAAAGACGGAGCGCATCGGCAATGAAGACGCCATCTCGATGAATTTCTCGGCGGCCAATCTGTTTCTGCAGGACCGATTTTCCGGCTTTGACCGCTATGAAGGCGGCGTGCGGGCCAACATCGGGCTGCTTTATTCGCTCTACATGCCTTCTGGCGGCTTTCTGCGCGCCAGCATCGGGCAGTCCTATCATCTGGCGGGCAGAAACAGCTTCGAGAGCGGCACCGGGCTGAGCCGGGATTATTCCGATGTGGTGGCGGCCCTGGCCTATAACCCGAACGAGCATTTGCGCATCAGCTGGCAGGGGCGCTTCGATGGCAAAAGGCTGGCCTTGCGCAATCAGGAGGTACGCGCCTCGGCCTCGTGGAAGGGACTGGAAGGATCACTGCTCTATACGCGGCTCGTGGCCGATCCGGCGCATGGGCTGCCATCGCGCAAGGAACAGATCGCCGCGCTGGCGAGCTGGAATTTCTCCGGCAACTGGCGGCTATTCGGCGGCTGGCGCTATGATCTGGCGGCCGGGCGGAATGTCCAGAGATCGCTGGGAATCGGCTATGATTGCGACTGTCTCAACTTCTCGCTCAAGTATGTCGAGAACTTCACATCCAACGCCGATGCCGTATCAAAACGCGCCTTCTTCCTGACCTTGGAGTTCAGAACGCTCGGCGGCGGCACGGTGGGCGGCAACGTGTTCTAGGAATGCTCCAGGAGCGGACAACACAATCTTTCCATGATCGGGCGTTAGCCAACTCCTGGAATGCTTGCCCATACAGGGAAAATTTCATGCTCAAGACCCTTTCATCCGTTTCGCGCCCGCGCCGCGCGCCCTGGATTGTCGCGGTGGCGCTGGCTTTCGCCCTGCTGCAACCGGCGGCTCCGGCGCACGCCAGCAAGGTGCTGGCAATCGTCAATGACCTGCCGGTGACCAACTTCGATGTCTCCCAGCGCCAGAAACTCAATTCCATCATCGGCGGCCCCCGCACCCGCAAGGCCGCCCTGCGCTCGGTCATCAATGCCGCCGTCATGCAGACGGAGGCCAAAAAGCGCAATATCGCCATTTCCGATCAGCAGGTGGACAAGGCCCTGCAAAACATGGCGAAGAACATGGGCGGCATGGCGAAACTGAAGGCCACCCTGCGAAAGCGCGGCGTGCGCATGCGCACCCTGCGCGCCTATATTCGCTCCTCCATGCTGTTCCGCGTTCTGGCCCGCAGGATGGGCAAGAAAATCGCGCCCAAGATCAGCCCCGGCGAGGTGGACAGACGCTACAAGAAAATCATCAATGATCCGCGCCTGCGTCCCATCACCATCTACAATCTGCGCCAGGTGACGCTGCCGGTGGAGAACGTCGCCCCGGCCATGCGCCAGCAGCTGCAATACGCGCGCCTCGTGGAGGCCCAGCAGATCATGAAGCGCTATCGCGGCTGCGCCCGCCTGCGCGCCGCCACCTCCGGCATTTTTAACGTGCGTGTCTCCAAGACCTTGAAGGCCGATCCCAGACGCCTGCCCGGGCCGCTGAAAAAGGCCATCAGGCTGGCGGGCACAAAACGCATGATCGGGCCGATCAGGACGCGCCAGGGCATTCAGCTCATCGCCTATTGCGGCTCCACGAAGATCACGCCGCCACGCCCCAAGCGCGCGCAGATCGAGGCCATGGTCAAGGCCGAGGCCTTCAACCGCGAGGTGGAGCGGGTCATGAAGCAGCTGCGCAAGAACGCCTTTATCGACTACAAGGACAAATCGGCGGCGCTCATCAAGTAACGGGAATCCCGCGCCATGACCGCATATCCGCGAAAGCCGCTGGCCCTGACCATGGGCGAGCCGGGTGGCATCGGGCTGGAGACGGCCCTGATGGCCTGGCGGGCGCTGCATGAAACAGGCCCGGCGTTCTTTCTGCTTGGAGACGCGGCCCTGCTGAAGGCGCGCGCCGCCCGCGCGGGGCTGGATGTTCCCGTCACCACCATCGTCTCGGCGGCGGAGGCGCAAGCGGCCTTCCCGCGCGCTCTGCCGGTGCTGCCGCTGCGCGAGGCGCAAGGGATCGCGGATGAACCCGGCGCCGCTCAGCCTGAAAACGCCGGGGCCGTCATCGCCTCCATCCGCGCCGCCGTGACGCTGACGGATGCCGGCGAGGCGGCGGGCGTCGTCACCTTGCCCCTGCAAAAGGAGAGCCTTTACGCCAGCGGCTTTTCCTTCGAGGGGCATACCGACTTTCTCGCCGATCTGGCGCGCGCCGCCGGATACGATGCCGCCCCGGTGATGATGCTGACGGCGAAGGACTTGCGCGCCATCCCCGTGACCATCCACATCGCCCTGTCCGAGGTGCCCGGCAAGCTGACCACGGGAGCCATCATCCGGCAGGGGCGCATCGTGGCGCGGGATCTGACGCGCTTTTTCGCCCTGAGAGACCCGCGCATCGCCGTGGCCGGGCTGAACCCGCACGCGGGCGAGGGCGGGCGTATGGGAAAAGAGGAAGAAACCATCATCACCCCGGCCATCGCCGCCCTGCGGGAAGAAGGTGTGAACGCCTTCGGGCCATTGCCGGCCGACACCATGTTTCATGACGAGGCGCGGGCGCGCTATGACGCGGCCTTGTGCATGTATCACGATCAGGCGCTGATCCCGGTAAAAACGCTGGATTTCCACGGCGGGGTCAACGTCACGCTGGGCCTGCCCTTCGTGCGCACCTCGCCCGATCATGGCACGGCGCTGGATATCGCGGGAACTGGCCGGGCGCGCCCCGATTCCCTGCTGGCGGCTCTGCGGCTGGCGGCGCGCATGGCGAAGGCCGCGGGCGCATGACGGACGACGGCCTGCCCCCCCTGCGCGAGGTGATCGCCCGCCACGGCCTGCGCGCCAGAAAGGCGCTGGGACAGAACTTCCTGCTTGATCTGAACCTGACGCGCAAGATCGCCCGCGCCGCCGGGCCGCTGAAGGGACACGCGGTCATCGAGGTGGGCCCCGGCCCCGGCGGGCTGACCCGCGCGCTGCTGCTGGAGGGGGCGGAGAAGGTCATCGCCATTGAACGCGATGCGCGTGCCATCCCCGCGCTGGAGGAGATCGCCGCGCGCTGGCCCGGCAGGCTGGAAATCATCAACGCGGACGCCCTGAAAACGGATTTCGCCGCGCTCGCGGGCGGGGCGGGCCTGCCGGTGCGCATCGCCGCCAATCTGCCCTACAACATCGCCACGCCCTTGCTCACCGGCTGGCTTCTGGCCGAACCCTGGCCGCCCTGGTGGCGCTCGCTGACCTTGATGTTCCAGCGCGAAGTGGCCGCGCGCATCACCGCCCGGCCGCGCTCAAAGCCCTATGGACGGCTCTCGGTGCTGGCGCAATGGCGGGCCAGGGCGGAAAAGCTGTTCGACATCCCTCCCGCCGCCTTCACTCCGCCGCCCAAGGTCACATCGTCTCTGGTGCGCATCGATCCGCTGCCCGCGCCCGTCCATCCCTGCCCGGCGGGCGCCTTGCAAAAGGTCACGGCGGCGGCCTTCAACCAGCGCCGCAAGATGCTGCGCCAGTCCCTCAAGGGCCTCACCAGCGCCCCTTTGCCGCTGCTGGAAGCGGCCGGAATTTCCGAGACAAAACGCGCCGAAGACCTCTCCCCTGAAGACTTCTGCCGGCTGGCGGAGAGTTATGCACGAGGGGAAAACTGACCCGAACGTTTTTATTCATGCCGGTGCGGGTTTGGACCCCGCCCGGCTCATGCGGCATGCCCAATTCCCGTCATACCCGGGCTTGTCCCGGGTATCCAGAGCCGCAAGATCAAGCGCCCGCCGCCCTTTGTTGCCGGAATAAATCCGGTAATGACGGGTGATGAGGTGAGACGGGTGCATCCCCCCTGCGGGACGGGATTGTCAGCCGCAGCAGTTGTCCGAACAGGACGTGCTGGCGGATTTTCCGGCGCGTTCGAGCTGGATGGGCGGGCATGGAACCGTGCCGTATGAGCAGAAAACGCAGCAGTCGCCGGGTTCGGGTTTGAGCAGGACACCGCAGTTTTCGCATTCGTAGAACCACTGGCAGGCGTCCGTGGGCATGGTTTCAGTCTTCTTGTGCCCGCATTCGGGGCAGGTGATGGTGGAGTCGGGGATGATGTCCGGCATGGTATTGTCCTTTCGCGCCTGATGATAGCCGGCATGCCCTCACGGGCGGATCACAGTTTCGCGGTCATGGCGCGGACGAAATCGTGCAGTCCGGTGCGGCGGTGGCGCTTGAGGCGCTCGGCGCGGACGATCGAGGCCAGTTCCTCGTCGGCCTTTTGCAGATCGTCGTTGATGATGACGTAATCGTATTCCGGCCAGTGGGAGATCTCGCTGGCCGCCTGGGCCATGCGGCGGGCGATGACCTCTTCCGGGTCCTGGGCGCGGCGGCGCAGCCTGTCATGCAGCTCTTCCGCCGATGGCGGCATGATGAAGACGCGCACGATGTCATCTTCTCCCGTGGCCTGGGTGATCTGCTGGGCTCCCTGCCAGTCCACGTCGAAGAGCACGTCGCGCCCCTCCGCCAGCGCCTTTTCCACCGGGGCGCGGGGCGAGCCGTAGAAATTGCCGAAGACTTCCGCCCATTCCAGCAGGCCACCCTCATCGCGCAGTTTCTCGAATTCGTCCCTGGTGATGAAATGATAATGCTCGCCATCCACCTCGCCGGGGCGCGGCGGGCGGGTGGTGACGGATACGGACATGGCCATGTCCGGCTCGCGCTCCAGCAGGAGGCGCGACAGGGTGGACTTGCCCGCCCCCGACGGCGAGGACAGGATGAGCATGAGGCCGCGCCTGGCGGGCGTCTTGTCCGTGCCCTGGCTGGTCATGTGGTTCTCCCCTATTCGATGTTGGCGACCTGCTCGCGCAGCTGGTCGATGACGGCTTTCAGCTCCAGCCCCGTTCTGCTCAGGGAGGCGCTGGCGGCCTTCGAGCACAGGGTGTTGGCCTCGCGGTTGAACTCCTGGGCGAGGAAATCGAGCTTGCGGCCAGCCGGGCCCTGTATCTCCATGAGCTCGCGGGCGGCGGCCACGTGGGCGTCCAGCCGGTCGATCTCCTCGGCGATGTCGGCGCGCGCGGCGATGACCGCCGCCTCCTGATACAGGCGCTGCTCGTCCAGCTCTTCGCCTCCGTCCATGATGCGGGCGATCTGCTCCTTCAGGCGCGCCCGGATGGCCTGCGGGGCGCGGGCCGGATCGTTGCGGGCCTGATCCGTCAGGGCCTTGATGCGCCCTATCTGGCCGGCGATGACCTCTTGCAGGCGCGCGCCCTCCGCGGCGCGGGCCTTCGCCAGATCGTCCAGCGCCTCCTCGAGGGAAGCCAGAAGCGCCTTGCCGTGGGTTTCATGCAGGCCGAAACCGTTTTCCTCCGCCTCGATGACGCCGCGCAGGGAGAGAAGCTCCACCGGGTTCACGGAAGCCGCCGTCTGGCCGAGGCGGGCGGAGAGCTTGCGGGCTTCCTCGACGAACCAGTCGAGAACTTCCGGATTGATTCGCAGGGACACCGCGCCTTTCGCACGGGTGACTTGCAGATTGATCTGGAAATTGCCGCGCCTGAAGCGGCTTGAGAGGGCCTTGCGGATGTCCGGCTCCAGAGCTTCCAGGCCGGGCGGCATGCGCAGGCGCGCGTCCAGCCCCTTGCCGTTGACGCTCTTGACCTCCCAGACCCAAGAGAGGGTCTCGTCCGCGCCGCTGGCGCGGGCAAAGCCGGTCATGGATTTCAGCGCCATGCGCTTCTCCCCCCTGTTTGGCAGAATCAGTTTCCCGTGGCGGGACTTTAGCGCTTCGGGCGCGGGCGGGGAATGGGGATGGCGCGCGCGGATGCCGGCGCGGACTCCGGACGCGCCGCCTCTTGCCGGTGCGCCACCGGCGGCAGCGGAATGGCCCCTTTCGCCGTGCGCGCCGTTTCCACACTGGCCGGAGCGCTGGCGGCGGCGGGATCAGTGGCGGCCGCCGGGTCGCGGGCGGGGGATTCAGCCACCGTCTTCTGTTTCTGCTTTTCCTCGGCGCGGCGCACGGCGTTCAGGGCGCGCCACTTGCGCACGTTCCTGTTGTGACCTTCCAAGGTGGCGGAGAAGACATGGCCGCCGCTTCCGTCGGCGACGAAATAGATGTCGTCCGTGCTGGCCGGATTGAGCACGGCCTCGATGGAGGCGCGGCCCGGATTGGCGATGGGTGTGGGCGGCAGGCCGTCTATCTGATAGGTGTTCCAGGGAGTTTTCGCGGCGATCTCGCTTTTGCGGATGGGCCGGCCGAGCTTCTTTCCCTTCGTGATGCCGTAAATGATGGTGGGATCGGATTGCAGGCGGATGCCCTTTTTCAGCCGGTTGATGAACACCGCCGCGACGCGCGGGCGCTCATCCGGCTTTCCGGTTTCCTTCTCGACGATGGAGGCCAGGATGATGGCCTCCTTTCGCGTCTTGAAGGGCAGATCGCTGGCGCGGGCGGGCCAGAGCCTGTCCAGCAGCTTTTCCTGCGCCTGGCGCATGCGGCGGATGATTTCGGCACGGGATGCGCCCCGCCGGAAGACGTAGGTTTCGGGCAGCAGGGAGCCCTCCGGCGGCGGCTGGCCGATGTCTCCGGTGAGATCGGGATTGGCGCGCAGGCGCTCCATCACCTGGGCCACGGAGAAGCCTTCGGGGATGGTGATCTTGTGCACCACGGCCTTGCCGGAGCGCAGGATGGAGATGATCTGGCGGATGCTGGCGCGGGCGGGAATGGCGTATTCCCCGGCGCGCAGGGGCCGGGTCTCGCCGCGCAGACGGTCAACAAGCAGGGCCGCCTTGAACAGCTGGCCGGAGGAGATGACGCCGCGCTTCTCCAGCCGGGCGGCGATGGCGCTGCTCGTCGCGCCCTGGGGGATGAGAACGCTTGTCTGCGCGCTCAGCGGGCCGGAGGTGGTGATTTTCGACCAGACGGCGAGGCCCGCCGCCCCGGCCATTGCGGCGAGAATGAACAGGGTGGTGAAAAGCGAGAAAATCACCCGCGAGACGGGCGTGCGGCGGCGCGGCCTGTTCTGCCGTTCCCCTGCCCTGTCTTTCGCGGATCGTCTCATGTCATCCGTTTGCCATGCATTTGCGGCGGCATCGTGGAACGCCGCGCGGGTGGCGAAACAACAGGCCCTTGCGCCATCCGGCGGGCGGCGGCCCGGCCGCTCACGGCTCAGCCGTTCACCCGGCGGAAAATCAGGGAGGCGTTGGTGCCACCGAAACCGAAGGAATTGGACAGGGCCACATCGATCCTGCGTTCGAGCGCCTTGCCCGGCACCAGATCGATTTCGGTCTCCACGGAGGGATTTTCCAGATTCAGGGTCGGCGGGGCCACCTGATCACGCATGGCCAGCAGGGTGAAAATGGCCTCCACCGCGCCCGCCGCGCCAAGCAGATGGCCGATGGCGGACTTGGTGGACGACATGGTGACATCGCCGGTCTTGTTGCCCATGAGGCGCTCGATGGCCTTCAGCTCGATTTCGTCGCCCATGGGCGTGGATGTGCCGTGGGCGTTGATGTAATCGATATCATGGGCAGAGATGCCCGCCTTCTCCACGGCTGCGCGCATGCAGCGGTAGGCCCCGTCGCCATCGGGGGCCGGCGCGGTGATGTGATAGGCGTCGCCGGACATGCCATAGCCGATCAGTTCGCCATAGATTTTCGCACCGCGCGCCTTTGCGTGCTCGTATTCCTCCAGAATGACGACGCCCGCGCCCTCGCCCATGACGAAGCCGTCGCGATCCCTGTCCCAGGGGCGCGATGCACGTTGCGGCTCGTCATTGAAATGGGTGGAGAGCGCCTTGCAGGCAAGGAAGCCGGCAATGCCGATCTTGCAAACGGCGGATTCGCAGCCCCCCGCCACCATGACGTCGGCGTCGCCCAAGGCGACGAGCCGGGCGGCGTCGCCAATGGCGTGCGCGCCCGTCGAACAGGCGGTGACGACGGCGGAATTGGGGCCCTTCAGGCCATACTTGATGGACACAAGGCCGCTGGCCAGATTGATCAGGGAGCCGGCGATGAAAAAGGGCGAGACGCGGCGCGGGCCCTTGTTCTCTATGGTCAGGGCCGTCTGGGCGATGTTCTCCACGCCGCCGATGCCGGAGCCGATCAGAATGCCGGTGCGGCACTGTTCTTCATGGGATTGCGGCTTCCAGCCTGAATCCTCCACAGCCTGGGCCGCGGCGGCATAAGCGTAGATGATGAAATCACCGTAACGGCGCTGTTCCTTGGGCGGCATCCAGGCATCGGGGTTGAAGGTGCCCTCCGTTCCATCGCCGTGCTTGACCTCGCCGGCGATGCGGCAGGCAAGATCGGAAGCGTCAAACCTGGTGATGGGGCCAAGGCCGGACTTGCCCGCCTTGATGTTCGACCAGCTGTCCTCGACGTTGCCGCCGAGGGGCGTGACCAGGCCCATGCCGGTGACCACTACTCTGCGCATGCGATGCCTCTTGCCTTGGATTGTTCAGCGGGAGCCCGCCGTCAGACACGGACAGGGACAGCGCCGTGATGCGGATTTGCCTGATCCCGCACCCCCGCGCTGTCCCTGTTCATCATATTAGTGCCGCGCGCGCGGCCTGTCGAGATCAGGCGGCGCTTTTCTCGATGAACTTGATGGCGTCGCCAACGGTCTGGATGGTCTCGGCGGCATCATCGGGAATTTCGATGCCGAATTCCTCCTCGAAGGCCATGACCAGCTCGACGTTGTCGAGGCTGTCGGCGCCCAGATCATCAATGAAACTGGCGTCTTCCTTGATCTTGGCTTCGTCCACGCCGAGATGCTCGACGACGATCTTCTTCACGCGGTCAGCGATATCACTCATGTCTTTGTCTTCCTCATTCAAATGGATTGAAACGCCAGCGGCTGTTTCAGGATTTTCACGCTTGGCGGCCCGATGCGCCCCGCATCCCTTCGCGGGCCGCCCCGCCGCCGGGACTTGAAGAAACGGTTGTTCTGCCGGATTCCGCAGCCTCCCTAACACATCAGCCTGTGTTTGACAAAGGGGGGCGGACAACAATCCGCCACACCCCCGGCCCGGAGCGGTCCGGCCCCGTCAGCACATGGCCATGCCGCCGTTGACGGAGAGCACCTGGCCGGTCACATAGGCCCCGGCGTCCGAGGCCAGATAGAGGGCGGCGGCGGCGACGTCATCGGGCTGGCCCAGGCGGCCGGCGGGAATCTGCGCCAGGATGGCTTCCCTCTGCCTGTCGTTCAGGGCGTCCGTCATGGGTGTTTCGATGAAGCCCGGCGCGATGCAGTTAACGGTGATGCCGCGCGCCGCGATCTCGCGGGCCAGCGACTTGCTCATGCCGATCATGCCGGCCTTGGCGGCGGCGTAATTGGCCTGGCCGGGATTGCCCGTCAGAGCGACGACGGACGTGATATTGATGATGCGGCCCCAGCGGGCCTTCATCATGCCGCGCAGCACACCCTGGGAGAGGCGGAAGGCGGCGGTGAGATTGACGTCCAGCACCTCCCGCCAGGCTTGCGGCTTCATGCGCATGGCCAGGGTGTCGCGGGTGATGCCTGCGTTGTTTACGAGGATGGAAACCGGCGCGCCAAGGGCGGCCTCCGCCGCCGGAACGAGGGCATCCACCGATTCGGGATCGGAGAGATTGGCGGGCACGGCGCAGGCGCGCGCCCCCAGTTCCGCGACACGCTCGGCGAGAACGTTCTCGCGGGTGCCGGAGAGAGCGACGGAGGCACCATGGGCGTGCAGGAGGCGGGCGATGGCCATGCCGATGCCGCCGGTGGCGCCGGTGATCAGCGCCGTTCTGTCTTTCAGGTCGAACATGAAAAAGTCTCTTTATCTGACTGATGCGGGATTCCTTTTCCCTGATAGCCTTTTTGCCCGCGCGAGTCAGCCCTTCAGGCGCTCCGCCAGGGCATCGACATCGGCGGGCGTGTTGACGGCCATGCCTTGCGCGCCCGGAGCGCAGCGCTTGACCAGGCCGGTGAGCACCTTGCCCGCGCCCAGCTCGGCGAAGAAATCCACGCCTTCGGCGGCCATCAGCGCCATGGATTCGCGCCAGCGCACGCGGCCGGTGACCTGGCTGACCAGATTGGCGACGATTTCGGACGGCGTGGTTTCAGGCTTT
>Ga0256832_1003239_pt1 | contig 11077 bp, 16 predicted proteins | sample 134614metaG_FD_190534 | JGI IMG/M metagenome (GOLD analysis project Ga0256832, IMG submission 190534) | Hydrothermal vent microbial communities from Lau Basin, Pacific Ocean - 134-614 | ecosystem: Environmental > Aquatic > Marine > Hydrothermal vents | place: Pacific Ocean: Lau Basin | collected...
CAACGAGCCCGACTTCATCGCCGTCGTGGTCAAGGACGGGGCCCCGCGCAACCTGGCCAACGCCTTCTTGAAGCCCGTGCGCGTGAGCCGCCACCGCCCGGACGACGACCTGATGAAAAACTCCGTGGAAAGCCTGGCCCGCTACTGGAAGAAACTCGACGACGCCTACGGCCAGGACGGCGAGGTCTTCTACCTGAACCTTAGCGACGATGATCCAAAGCTTAATGGCGGTGCGGTAAAGAACTTTGAGGAACTTGTCGGAAGGGTAATGGAGCTCGTTCGGGCCCGCCTCGAGGGGTAGCCGTGGCCACGTTGCTCCTCAAGTTCGTCGCCCCCATGCAGTCCTGGGGCTCGCGTAGCCGCTTCAACGTGCGCGACTCCGAGCGCGAGCCCACCAAGTCCGGGGTGCTGGGCCTGGTGGCGGCCGCCCTCGGCCGCGACCGGGCCGAGCCCATCGAGGACCTGGCCCGGCTACGCCTGGGCGTGCGCGTGGACCGCGAGGGGGTGGTGCGCTACGACTTCCAAACCGCCAAGGACGTGATCCGCGCCAGCGTCCCCCGCGAGCAGTGGCTGCGCGCCCGGAAAAGGGGCACGACCACCGGAACCCAGGACACCGTGACCAGCCGCCGCTACTACCTGGCCGACGCCGCTTTCCTGGTGGGGCTTGAAGGCGATGGAGACCTCCTTCTTGTCATCGAGGAAGCCCTGAAACGACCGCGCTGGACGCTCTTTTTGGGTCGAAAGGGCTACCTGCCCGGCGAGCCCGTTTACTTCCCCGATGGCGGACTTACGGAGGCCCCGCTGGAAGAGGCGCTGGCCAGGGCGCGCCCCATCGTCGAGGCGGATTTTGAAGAGGCCCCCCGCTACGTGCTCGAACTGCCCCCGGGCTGCACGCCGGGCTTCCCCTGGCTCACCCACGAGATCTGGGACCAGCCGGCGGGCCCCTTTGCGCTTCGCAAGTTCGCCGTTCGCCGCGTGGGAGAAATCCGGCTCCCGCGAGGGGAGGTGCCAAAGCCGTGTACCTGAGCCTGCTCTACCCGAACCCCGACCACCCGCGGGCACGGAAGGACCTTGCCGACCCCTACGCCCTGCACCAGTCGCTGGCCCACGCCGTCGCACCCGGCGACCGGCCCCTCTGGCGGCTGGAATCGGGCCGCTACGGCGAGGACCCGCGGGTGCTGTTGCAAACCCTGAAACCGCCCGACTGGGAGCGCTTCTTCGAACGTCAAGGGCCCGGGTACGCCGAGCTTGCGCCAGATAGCCCGAAGCGCTTCGACCCCGTTTTTTCCCCGGGCCAGCTCCTACGCTTTCGCCTCCATGCCAACCCCACCGTCACCCGGGCGGGTAAGCGCCTCGGGCTCTACCGGGAGGAGGAACAGCGGCGGTGGATCGAGGAGCGGCTCAACGACCGCGGCGCAGAGCTTCTTTCCGTCCTGATCTCGCAAAGGGAAAAGCGCCGGTTCACGAAGAATGGCCAAACCGTCACTTTGGCCGTGGCCCGGTTCGACGGCGTGCTACGCGTCACCGACCCCGAAAGGCTTCGCCAGGCCATCGCCAACGGCATCGGGCACGGCAAGGCCTTTGGACTGGGGCTTTTGAGCGTGGCACCCTACCGGGGGTAGCCCGTGTCGCAGCTTGAGAACCTCCAGCTCCTCCCCCGGTTTAGCGACGGGCTTTCCTACCTCTACGTAGAGCACGCGGTGATCGAGCAGGAGGCCCGGGCGATCGCTGTTTTCCGCGAGGAAGGCTCGGTGCTGGTGCCGGTCGCCAACCTCGGGGTGCTGGCCCTTGGCCCCGGAACGCGCATCACCCACGCCGCCATCCGCACCCTAGCGGCCTCGGGGGTGACCGTGCTCTGGGTGGGCGAGGAGTTCGGCCGGTTCTACGCCCAGGGCCTCGGCGAAACCCGCTCCGCCCGGCGGCTGATGAAGCAGGCGAAGATATGGGCAAACCCCAAACTCCACCTGGAGGTGGTAAAGCGGCTCTACCGCTTCCGCTTTCCCGAACCGCTGCCGGAAGACCTCACGGTGGAACAGCTGCGGGGCTACGAGGGCGTTCGCGTCCGCGACACCTACGCCCGCTTCAGCAAAGAAACCGGCGTCCCCTGGCACGGCCGCAACTACGACCGCGGCAACTGGGCCGCCGCCGACCCGGTGAACCGGGCCCTCTCCGCCGCCTCCGCCTTCCTCTATGGCGTGGTCCACGCGGCCATCGTCTCCACCGGCTACAGCCCGGCGCTCGGCTTCATCCACGTCGGCAAGATGCTCTCCTTCGTCTACGACATCGCCGACCTTTACAAGGCCGAAACCGTGATCCCGGCGGCCTTTTACACCGTGGCCGAGTCCGAACTCCACGTGGAAAAGCGCGTGCGCGAGAGGCTTAAAGAATTGCTCAGGGAAGAACGCATCCTGGAACGTGCGGTTAAAGATCTCCATCGCCTCTTCTTGGGGCTTTCCAAGGAACTCGACCGCGAGGAGGAAGAGGACCTCGACCCCCTGACCAAGCTCTGGGATCCGAGCGGCGAGGTCGAGGGCGGAGTCGCCTATGGTGGTGCTGACGCTGGAGAAGGTGAGCCGGAGCCTGAGGGGTGAGCTCACCCGCTGGCTCGTGGAGCTGGATACCGGCGTCTTCGTGGGCCGGGTCAGCGCCCGCGTGCGCGAACACCTGTGGCAGCGCGTGGTGGAAAAGGCCGGCGACGGCCGGGTCGCCATGGCCTGGAACACGAATAATGAACAGGGCTTTAAAATTCGCCTTTTCGGTCACGAGGACCGCGAGATCGTGGTCGTAGATGGGGTCGAGCTCGTGGCCGTAAAGAACGCCAAGTGGAAACGCGTCTGGCGGCAGCACCAACGCTGGCTCAAGCGCAAGAAAGCTGAGTCCAGCGAGTTCCTTGACAAAAAAACCCCGGACACTTCCGGGGAGTCCAGCGGCGATTAGTGCCGTGGAATTCAAGTGTTTTCCCCGCACACGCGGGGATGGACCGAACCGGAGCAGGTAGCGGCGGTGGGCGATGTCGTTTTCCCCGCACACGCGGGGATGGACCGACCGCGGTCGAGCTCTCCGGCCCTGAGGGAGGCGTTTTCCCCGCACACGCGGGGATGGACCGAATACCGCCTCCACTTCTGCGATCCAGAACCGTTTTCCCCGCACACGCGGGGATGGACCGGACTGGCTGGCCGAGGGCGGCGCGATCCCGAAGTTTTCCCCGCACACGCGGGGATGGACCGAAGCAGACCACCCAGCAGAAGGAGGCGGCTAAGCGTTTTCCCCGCACACGCGGGGATGGACCGTCCGGGGGAAGCCGGTAGTCCGATCCCCAGCGTTTTCCCCGCACACGCGGGGATGGACCGAACCAGGGATACTTCAACTGGAAGACCACCCGTTTTCCCCGCACCCGCGGGGATGGACCGGCGGCCCGCTCCATGAGCCGGGAGCTTGAAAACGTTTTCCCCGCACCCGCGGGGATGGACCGCATGGCGCACCTCCAGCTCCCGGGCCTGGATCCGTTTTCCCCGCACCCGCGGGGATGGACCGTGGTCTTCGCCCCGCCGAGGTTCGCGATTGAGGCGTTTTCCCCGCACCCGCGGGGATGGACCGCCATAGTAGCGCTCCAGGATCTCGATCACGTCGTTTTCCCCGCACCCGCGGGGATGGACCGAAGGCCCCCGAGGACACGCCCTGGAAGAAGCCGTTTTCCCCGCACACGCGGGGATGGACCGAACCTCAGGCAAGCCACAAACCGGGCACCCACGAGTTTTCCCCGCACACGCGGGGATGGACCGCCAGTCATCATCTACCGGGACAAAGCAGGAAACGTTTTCCCCGCACCCGCGGGGATGGACCGCGTTGCAACTACACCAAAATACTCATCGGCGGGTTTTCCCCGCACACGCGGGGATGGACCGGTGACCATCGAGCCCCGCGAGACCGAGCACGGCCGTTTTCCCCGCACACGCGGGGATGGACCAGACACCACGCGGCCGATGACCGCCTCCGGGTCCGTTTTCCCCGCACACGCGGGGATGGACCGTTCCCGCATCATGAGCCCTCGAAGGGCGGCCGTTTTCCCCGCACCCGCGGGGATGGACCAAGTTCGTGGAGAGCTACGGCCCCTTCGCTGAGGTTTTCCCCGCACCCGCGGGGATGGACCGGATGACTACGCGCAAGTACGTGTCGAGCTTACCGTTTTCCCCGCACCCGCGGGGATGGACCGCTATACAACCTGGTCCGCAAGAGAAAGGATAAAGTTTTCCCCGCACCCGCGGGGATGGACCGGAACAGGTACTCCCGACGCACCCGCTCCAGGTCGTTTTCCCCGCACCCGCGGGGATGGACCGGAAGACGCCGCCGAGGCCCTGGGCGTGATCCGGGTTTTCCCCGCACCCGCGGGGATGGACCGCCGTGGGCCCGCTCGAACTCCTCGGGATCGCCGTTTTCCCCGCACACGCGGGGATGGACCGGACAACCCCTCACGCGCGGCAGCAGATACAAAGTTTTCCCCGCACACGCGGGGATGGACCGGTGGACACGGGCGAGTTTGAAACCTTCGGGAGGTTTTCCCCGCACACGCGGGGATGGACCGGAGGTGTTCGGTGAGAGCTGAAATCCGTGGCGTTGAGGTCCGCTACACAGTCGAGCGGGGCCTAGAGGTCGAGGACGTCGTGACCCAGGAGGGGATCATCGCTTACGCGCAGCCGCTCGTTATGGTGGGGGCGAACCCATGCCTCGTGGTTGAGGAGTACGTGCGGACGCATGGGGGCGAGGTGATCGAGCCTTGCTCTGAGGCCGAGATCGAGGCCGGCATCGAGCGCGTTAAGTAGCGAGGGGGAGGTACGAACACCTCCCCCATACCATCACGGGGAAGATGGAAATGCAGCCGGTCGAGCTTCGGCACGCGGGATCGCGCTAGGCCCCGGTACGTTTCCCTAATACACGCAGGGACGAAGCGTAAACCCGGCCACAAGACACAGGGGCGGGCTCGGGGTCCCCGGCCTCGCCGACCGAGAAGCCCTTCTCGGCGAACTCGGCGAACTCGCGCTTGCGGTTCACGATCACGAGCTGGCGGTAGCGGCCCTCCATGCGGCGCACGATCTCCCTGGCCAGGGTGCTCTTGCCCGAGCCGGACTTGCCCACGATCAGGATGCGGAAGGTCTGCCTACCGGCCATGGATCACCTCCAGGGCTTCCTTGGGCGTAAGGATGCGAACCCCCCGAAAGCTTCGCAACACGAGCAGGTCCTCGTCTCCGGTCACGATGAAACGGGCCTTCCCACCGAGCGCTGTGCCTAAAACCATGAGGTCCTTGGGATCGCGGACCGCACGCGATGGCACATGCGCGACCTCGACCCAGGTCGCGTAGTCCTTGATGAGCTCTAACAATTTCCGGGCTAGCTCAGGTTTTAAATAAGCCTTGAGCTTCCTTCGTCTCAGAACGTCGGAGAGCTCCTCATACAAGGGGTCAGAGACCAAAAGGTCAAAGCGGCCATCTCGCCATGCTTGGAGGATTTGGCCTGGCACGCTGGACCTTTTGAGCAGCGCGCTAACGAAGACGTTGGTATCGAGAACGAGCTTCAAGCCTATCGCCCACGGCGGCGTTTTTTCCGCACGTCGCGAACAACTTCGTTCACGAGCGCCATCGCCTCTTCCTCACTGAGGTTCCTATTCTTCCGGTCTTGCTGGCGCCAGAGCTGATCGAACTCCTCGAAGGCAACAAGCCTGCGGATGAGCTCAGCTCTTGAGACCCGCAACCGGCGGCGCAACTTCTCAACGCGCTCAAATACCTCGTCTGGAAGTGCGATGGTTTTCACCACGCCCATTATACGGGCTCCCCCTTTCGATCCTCTTTTGGATCGTCAGCACGTTGTCGGCGTAGCGGCAGTTGTAGCACTCGCCCCGGCGGTAGGCATAGACGGCGCCGTCGCCGCCGTTGTAGGCGAGCAGGGCCTCGTAGACGTTGCCCCACTTCTTGAGCTTCTTCTTCAGGTAGTGGGCGCCAAGTTTGAGGTTTGCCACCGGATCAAGGATCGCCCGCGGCGGCTCGTGGAAGCCGAGCTCGGCCCAGGCGGTGGCGCCGAGGACCTGGGTCAGCCCCCAGGAGGTGGCCAGGGCCTCGTCGGTCCAGCCCATCGCCCGGGCCGGGTCCCACTTGGGGTTCCCAGTGACGTAGCGGGGGTACGTGCGCAGCATCGGCCCTTCGGGGCCGGTCACATGTGGAACCTGCGGTAGGCTGGCCCCATGCTGGGCTACTTTCTGGCCCTGGACCAGGGCGGCCATGCCAGCCGGGCGCTGCTTTTTGACGGCGCCGGCGAGCAGGTCTTCGAGGCCAGCGCACCGGTGAAGCTTCTAACGCCAGGGCCGGGCCGGACCGAGTACGACCCCGCCGAGTTGCTCGAGAGCCTGCGAAAACCGCTACTAGAGGCGCTTGAATATGCCCCCGGGCGGGTGGTGGCCGTGGGCCTTGCCACCCAGCGCTCGAACGTCGCCTGCTGGGAGCCCAAAACCGGTGAAGCCAAGGGTCCGGTGCTTGGCTGGCAGGACCGGCGGGGACGGGCGCTGGTGGAAGAGCTGAAGCCCTGGGCCGAGGAGATCAAAAAACGAAGCGGCCTGGTGCTCACTCCCTACTACGGTGCCTCGAAGCTACGCTGGTGCCTGGAGGAAAAAGGGCCCGAAATCCACTTCGGCCCCATGGCCGCCTGGCTCGCGGCCCGGCTCACCGGGCGGGTGCCCGAGCGCACCGACCCCGTCAACGCCCAGCGCACCCAGTTGATGAACGTCCGAACATTGGACTGGGACCCTTTTTTGCTTGCGCGCTTTGGCATTCCCCGAGCACACCTCCCCGCCATCGGCGCCAACACTGACGTCATCGGCGAGATCGGCGGCGTGCCCCTGACCCTGGTCACTGGCGACCAGCAGGCGGCGCTTTTTGCCCACGGCGAGCTCGACGAAAAAACGGCCTACGTCAACGCCGGCACCGGGGCCTTCATACTCCGCTACACTGGGGCGCGGCTGGTCGAGCACGCAAGGCTCCTCACCGGCGTCCTGCACGTAGATAAAAAGCAGGAGTACCTGATCGAGGGCACGGTAAACGGCGCCGGCGCGGCGCTCGGCTGGTTCCAGCAGCGGTTTAGGGTCAAGGACCTCTTCGAAAAGCTCCCCGGCTGGCTGGAAACGATCGAGCCCGCGCCGGTGCTCTTTTTGAACACCGTCAACGGCCTGGGCTCGCCCTTTTGGGCCGCGGGGCCAGAGCCCGGCTTCGTCGGCGAGGGCAGCGTCGCCGAGCGCGCGGTGGCGGTGGTGGAGAGCATCGTCTTTTTGATCCAGGAAAACTTAGAGGCCCTGACCGGGGTCCTCCCCCCGCCAAAGCGCATCCGCCTCACCGGCGGCCTCGCCCGGCTGGACGGCCTTGCCCAGCGCCTTGCCGACCTTTCCGGGGTCCCGGTGGAACGCCCCGAGGACTTCGAGGCCACCGCCCGGGGCACGGCCTTTTTGCTCGCCAGACGGCCGGCGGGCTGGGAGACCCCGATCAAGCGCTTTTTGCCAAGAAAAAACCCGGCGCTAAAGGGCGCCTACGCACAATGGCAAACAGCGCTAGCCGCGCAGCTGCCGTAAGCGGTGCTTGAGGTCGCCGAGGTGGAAGAGCACCCGGCCCTGCACCCGCACCTCGGCGGCGGGAAACTCCATCGGCAGGTAGGCGGGGTTTTCCGAGACCAGGCGCACGCGATCGCCCCTGCGGTAGTAGCGCTTGAGGGTGGCGGTCTCCTCGCCGGGGAGGAAGACGACCACCACCGCGCCGGGCTCGGGCTCGCCGTCGAAGGGCCGCACCACCACATAGTCCCCGGGGAAGATGCCAAGCCCGGTCATCGAGTCGCCGCGCACGCGCAGGATAAAGTCCCCGGGCTGCAGGGGAAAAAGGTCCACAAGCCGCTCGGCGTAGCCCTCAATCTTCTCCTCGGCGAAGACCGGCTCCCCCGCCGCTACCTCGCCGACAATCGGCGCCCCGCCAAGGCCCAAAAGGCGGCGGCCGGCCTCGGTGAGCTCGACCACCGTGCCCCGGCGGGGCCGCGCGTGCACGCGAAGCAGCCCCGCCCCCGCCAGCGCCCGTAGGTGCTTATGCACCCCCTGGCGGGTCATCCCGAGCCGCTCGGCTAGGGCCGTGGCCCAGACCGGGGGCTCGGCATGGGCGACGGCCTCGAGCACCAGGCGTTGGCCCGGCGTTAGGGTTGCCACGTGTCCCAGTTTAACCGGCTAGGCTAGGGGTATGAACCCGCTGGTTCCGAGGGAAGACTTTCCCATCTTCGAGGCCCATCCGGACCTCGCCTTCCTCGACTCGGCCGCCTCGGCGCAAAAGCCTCGGGCGGTGATCGAGGCCATGAAGCGCTTTTACGAGACCCGCTACGCCAACGTCCACCGGGGCAGCTACCCCCTCTCCGAAGCCGCCACCGAGGATTACGAGGCCGCCCGGGCTACGCTGGCCGCCTTCCTTGGCACCCCCGACCCCGCCGAGGTGGTCTTCGTCAGAAACGCCACCGAGGGGCTCAACTTACTTGCCCACGCCCTCGGCGAACACCTCCTCAAGCCCGGGGACCGCATCCTGGTCACCGAGATGGAGCACCACGCCAACCTGGTCCCCTGGCAGCAGGCGGCCCGCCGTCACGGGGCCCTGCTGCGAGCAGTGCCCTTCACCGAGGAGGGGCGGCTCGACCTTGCCGCCTTCGACCGTCTCCTCGCCGAGGAACCCAAGATCGTGGCCTTCACCCAGATGTCGAACGTGCTCGGCACCGTGAACCCGGTGGCCGAGCTCGCCAAGCGGGCCAAGGCGGCCGGGGCGGTGGTGGTCGTAGACGGCGCCCAGGGGGCGCCCCACCTGCCGGTGAACGTCCGCGCCCTGGGAGCCGACTTCTACGTCACCAGCGGGCACAAGATGCTGGGGCCCACCGGCGCGAGTGCGCTCTGGGGGCGGCGCGAGCTTTGGGAGGCGCTGCCCCCCTTCCTCACCGGGGGCGGGATGATCGAGCGCGTGGAGATCGAAGAGAGCACCTTCGCCCCCCCGCCCGAGCGCTTCGAGGCCGGCACCCCCGCCTTCGCCGAGGCGGTGGGGCTCGCTGCCGCCGCCGAGTACCTGATGCGCGTCGGCATGAAGAAGGTCTGGGCGCACGATCGGGCGCTGGTCACCCGCGCCCTCGCAGTGCTGAAGGAGATCCCGGACCTCACCGTCTTCGGTCCCGAGGGCGAGGACCGGGGCGGGGTGGTGAGCTTCGCCTTCGAAGGCGTTCACGCCCACGACCTCGCCACCTTTCTCGGCCAAAAGGGGGTGGCGGTGCGGAGCGGCCACCACTGCGCCCAGCCGCTCCATAAGCGGCTTAAAGTGCCGGCCACCACGCGGGCAAGCTTTTACCTCTACAACACCGAGGAGGACGTGGACCGGCTGGCCGACGCCCTCACGGAAGCTCGGAAGTTCTTCGCCGGGCTCATCGGCTGAGCCCCGCCGCCCGAGGGCGGCGATCGCCTAAGATGATCATGGCATGGGCCTTCTTGAAGACCTCTACCAGGAAGTCGTACTCACCCGCTACAAGGCGCCCAGAAAGCGGGGGACCCTTCCCAACCCCAGCCGCATCAGCGGCGGCAAGAACCCCTCCTGCGGGGACGAGATCGAGCTGTACCTGACCCTGGAGGATGGCGTGATCAAGGACGTCCGCTACCAGGGCCAGGGCTGCGCCGTCAGCCAGGCCTCCGCCGACCTGATGGCCGAGCTGGTGAGCGGCAAGCCCGTAGAAGAGGCCCTGGAGCTGGCCAAGAAGTTCAAGGCCATGGTGGTCGAGGGGGCGCCCCCGGCGCCCGAGCTCGGCGACCTGGTGACGCTCGCCGGGGTGGCCAAGCTCCCCTCCCGGGTCAAGTGCGCCACCCTGGCCTGGCACGCGCTCGAGGACGCCCTGAAGGGAGCGGCATGAAGGCCTTTTTAGCCCAGGACGTGGCCGGGCTTCTCGTCCGCGACCCCAAGCTCATGGCGCGCTATAAGCGCGCCGCCGCCGAGGAGAAGCTGATCGCGAAAAGCAAAGACGGGAAAAACTGGGTCCTCGTCCTCGACGACGAGCTCGCCCAAATGCTAGAGAAAAAGGGGCTAAAGCCCGTCCCCTGGGAGGACGCATGACCCCGGCCTACCCGGTCGTCTTCCTGCATGCGTTTCCCTTCTCCGCCCGCATGTGGCGACCCCAGGTCGAGGCCTTGAAGGGGCGGTTCTCGGTGCACGCGGTGAACCTGCCCGGCTTCGGCGGCGAGCCCGCGCGCGCCGAGACCCTCGCCCAGTTCGCCGAGAGCGTGCTTGAAGAGCTCGACGTGCTCGGGGTGGAGAAAGCGGTCTTCGTCGGCCTCTCGATGGGCGGCTACGTGGCCTTTCGCCTTTTTGACCTCGCCCCCGAGCGCTTTTTAGGGCTCCTCCTCGCCGACACCCGGGCCGGCGCCGACCCCCCCGAGGGCAAAGAAAAGCGCACCGCCCTCGCCGAGCGAGTGCGAAGGGAAGGCCCCAAAGCCCTCCTCCCCGACTTCCTAAACGCCGTCCTTGGCGAAACCACCCGGAGATCGCGCCCAAAGCTCGTCCGCGAGGTCGAGGCCATGATCCTTGAGGCCAACCCCGAGGGTATCGCCCGCGCCCTCCTCGCCATGCGCGATCGGCCCGATTCCTTCGACCTCCTTTCCCGAATGCACTTCCCGGTGCTCCTCGTCTTTGGCGAGGAGGACACCCTGACCCCGCCCCAAGAAGGGCTAAAGATGCTGGAAAAATTGCCCCGAGGCCGCATGCTCACCATCCCGAACGCCGGCCACATGACGAGCCTCGAGGCCCCCGAGGCCTTCAACACCGCCCTTCTTGGGCTCCTCGCGGAGGTGTACCGGTGACCCAGCCCGACCCCTTTGAAAAGCTCACCCTGTTTCGCACCATGCTGATGCACGCCAAGGAGAAGGCGTCGAAGGACCGGCGCTTCGAGGAGGCCGAGGAGATCCTCGACCAGGCCCGGGACCTCCTCGAGGAGATCCGCCCCCACGTCACCCCCGAGCTCGCCGAGGAGATGAAGCACGAGTACATTG
>Ga0256832_1003240_pt1 | contig 11075 bp, 7 predicted proteins | sample 134614metaG_FD_190534 | JGI IMG/M metagenome (GOLD analysis project Ga0256832, IMG submission 190534) | Hydrothermal vent microbial communities from Lau Basin, Pacific Ocean - 134-614 | ecosystem: Environmental > Aquatic > Marine > Hydrothermal vents | place: Pacific Ocean: Lau Basin | collected...
ACAACACGTTGCTGGTACCGGTACCCCTGCACCCCCGCCGGCTGCGCGAGCGCGGCTTCAACCAGGCACTGGAAATCGCACGGCCGCTACGGCGTCGTGGTTATATCATCGATCCACACTGCTGCACCCGGACGCTGCACACACCACCTCAATCGTCGCTGCCGGCAAAGGCGCGCCGGCATAACCTGCGTGATGCCTTCAGGGTGCATCACCAGGTAACCGGTAAAAACATTGTATTGATCGACGACGTTTTCACGACAGGCTCCACGCTCAACACACTGGCTGCCTGCCTCAGGGAGGCTGGCGCAGCGCATATTGAAGCCTGGGTCATCGCACGCACCCCGGAACCGGGAAGGCGGCGGGCAGAGGACGTGACAGGATCAGGTCAGTACATCAAAGGCCGTCAGTGAGTCCAGGAACGAGGCGCTGGGCGGATTACCAAAACCGGTAAACAGGTTACCGAAGTTGGCGCGATCGCCGTTCAGTGACATGTAGTTGAGAATGACAGTCTCGACCAGCAGGTTAACATTATTTGCAGCTGGACTGGAATTCGTCTCAACCGAGCCGTCAGCCCTGAAATAACCGATCTGTTGCCGAATAGGAGTCGGCGCACCGTTCGGGTTGTAGACCAGGAAGAAGGACGCTGCCGTCGATGAATTGTCACCTGTCCAGACACCCTTGCCACGACCATCGACACTATTATCCAGTGTGCCGTTACTGGCCAGCGAGCCGTCACTGAAGACATACATCATCAGTGGCACACCCTTGCGTGCAGCATACTCCAGGCAGGCACCCATGCACCGCCCTGCACGCAGATCCCGAAGCTCACCTGTGCTTCGATCACCGGTATGGTAGTCGTAACCACCCATAGATATAGTGCCCGCACCTGCATATCCATCGATGACCGTTTTCATCACCGACGCTGTCTTACGGAATTCACCGCTACCATTAAACTCATCCGTCGAAAAGATCCCTGTCGTCCCAACAATATCAGGGTCGAGTGCCGGGTCGATAACTTTCCCAGCAAAGCGTTCGGCGATATCCGCAGCCTTGAGGTAACCACAGCGCATCAGGTCTTTTATTGCGGAATCCTGCCCTGTGTTAACCAGAGCCTCCAGCAGGGTATCGACCCGATTGAGCTTGCGATCACTGATACGTACGACTGACTCCATGACCGCAGTGACCTCTTGATCACTGAGAATTGCAGTCAGATTACCCGTGTCGATCATACCTGTCACATCACTGGGACGATCTACCTTGGTAGGACGAATTTCAGTATCAATCATAGGCGCAGGTGACATGGAGTTGCCCCCTGAATCCGAGTTTCGTGAACCAACGAGTGTTACGATCGAACCGCCCGCACCCGCTTTAGCAATACCATACATCGGGTTGTGTGGATTATTTCCAGTATCATTATCGGAGCGGGCCGGAATGACACAACCATTGATATTTGGCCCACGCGTTCCGGCCTTTTCAAGGATACCGCGCAAGAAAGCACTATCTGAATGGAAAGCCAGCCCAAGTGTCGTATCGGTAAAATCACCATTGCTGGTTGCAGTCGGCGTCGCCTCCGTTCCGCCCGGAATCATATCACCGGGCAAACCAAGTTTGCTGTACCCTGCCGTGCTAAGTAGATCAAGTTGGGTTTGACGTCCGACCAGCACATTGGAACCCGCAATGTTTGCACCCCCAGCTAGATCAAAACAGATAAACGGGATTTTTAGCCCACCGTTTCCACCAAGCGCACAACCTATAGTTTGCGCCAAACCAGGTGAAGCAATATCCGGGTTATCAAGATCCAGTGACAAGGCTGAGGCTATCCGTGTGTTTGCAAGCAAACTGAAAATCGACGTAGCTACTACGGTACCAGTCCCGGAAATAAAACCCTGGCGAAGAAAATCCCTTCGTGTTACTGGTCGTGCATGATCCTGATGATACAGCGGATCGTCGGGTCGCAGATTTTTTGTACGTTTGGCCATTTTCGTCTTCCCCGTTGCTTTATTGAACCAGTACCGCAGCACTACCCAGCGTCGCGCCACACATTGCCTTGACGATGGTTTTCGTACGGATATCATCACAGCCTGTCGGACAGGTTGTTGTTAACTTGTCAAACAAGCTGTTGGTATTGACCTGCGCACTGACAAGATCGTAGCCGATCATTTCAACCTTGAACTCCTCGCGTGTTGTCGCATCAGACAGATCACTGCTGCCCCCTTCCGCGAGACCGACCATATTGTCATACAGTGCATTCACTACCTGGTTTTTCTCTGCCGAATCACCCACACCAAACGCTGTACTGACATCCGAGTCGAAACCAAAAGCACCAAAGAAAGTATTACGTAACCCTGTATCTTCCACCATCAGACTGCAATACTGGATAGATAACTGGGCAATTGCCATCTGGTGCGCAGACAGGAACCCGTCCATGTTCTCTACGGCCGGCAACTGCTGCCGCAAGATCTGGAAATCCGCTTGTACAAGCGTGGGGTCCACGCCAGTCAACGCAGCCATACTCGCATTAACCTCGTCAAAGGTACGCACACCGATATCGGATACTACCGGTGGTGGCGGTAAATCAGGCGGTGTCAGGGGTGAGTTCTCGGTAAACACATTCGTCTGTGAACCCAGCTGTTCAAAGGTCAGGAAGAACTCGTCTGTGGCCGCACCGTTCTCCAGCGCGATAATGGTACCGCGGTCGGACAACACCTGTCCGGTAGCCGGATCATAAGCACTGCCACCAATCACGGTATCCAGGTTGGTCCAGGCCTGGCCGACGGTTGCTTCACGGCCATTGATACCGATACGCATACCCTTCAGCGGGATACTGGAAGGTGTTACAGCAGGGTCCAGGTTGATAAAGAACGGTTTGCTGAACAGGTAGCTGTAGGTATCATACTGGCTGACCTCAAACACGATATAGCTGTCAGGCAATGCAATCACGTCCCCGATGGCAAACAGCAGGAAGAATTTTTCACCGACACCCACATCGAAGTTCTGCACGATCTGTTCCTGTGTGAGTGCCCGGTTATGTATGGCCAGCATACGAACCTGTCCTGCCCACTGGCGATCACCCGACACTTCGTTACCGAGTACCAGTGCAAAGGTATCGTCCCACTCCGTCAGGTTGCCCGGGGCAACGGGATCGACATCATCGGTAAACACGCCATTCACATAAATCCGTCGGCCGTTGATCGGGTCGAACGTCACCACAACATGTTGCAGGGTGGCCTGCAGGTCTTCATCGGCATCGGCCGTTGACAGCGCCGGCTCGCCATTACCGTCCGTCGTGCTCGAACGCTGCAGGAAATCATAGTTGTATTGTGTCTGGCCCAGGGTAAAGTTCCTTGCGGCTGTACCGGCCGAGTAACTGACAATACGTGCAGGACCTTCCTGCACCACATTGGCCGGGGCCACCCATGCCTCGATGGAATACTCGCCGGTCGCCTTGATCAGGTCGCTCAGCTTCTTGCTGGCAGTCGTCGAACCCTGGGCACGACCACTGATAATCTCGATACCCCAGCCACCGACCCAGTTAACATTTCCACTGAGTGTCAGGTGCAAGGCCGGCTCGACGCCACTGGAGTCGATGGCGATATTGCCCGACCCCGATTTGAACTCGTAGAGCGCAATGACATCCGACTCGTAACGGCTGCCGCCACTTGCCACCACACCGTCCGCCACCGTCAGCGCCTTGCTGATAACCAGCGCAGGATCAATGACTGTGGGTGTCACTGTATTGGCAAATGCTGTAACAGCTGCCTCCATGGCATCGGCATCATTGGCACAACTGGCTGTCCAGCAGTTATGCGCCTCATCGCGCAGGCGCACGACCAGGCGCGAATTGGCCGGTGTGTTGAGGTCCATCTTGGACTTGGCCGCCTCATAGGCATCGTCCACAACCGGACTGGCAAAGAAAGGTGACTGTGCTGTTGCTGATGAGTCGACATGACAGCCCGCGCAGTTTGCTGTCAGCAAGGGCCACACGGTGTTGGCAAAGTCTGATGATGTTGCGGGGAAGTTTTTCGTCGCACCCGGGTCCTTGATGACCGGGGCTGTCAGCTGGATCTCACGCTGCCCGCCTGAAACACCGCTGGCCCAGGCCTCAATATAGTTCTGGATAATCGTTGCACAGGCCGCATCACTGGTCAGCCAGCAGTTATGCCCACCAGCCACCTTGGTCACCAGACGTGAATTGGCCGGGACATCCAGGTCCACCAGCGGGGTCGCCTGGGCATAGGCCAGGTTGACATCATCTTCCTGCACAAAGGTCGGTGACTGAATGCCCGGTACATGACAGGCACCACAACGGTTTGACGCACGCAACGGTTCCCACACATTGGTCTGGAACTCGCGGATGTCCGTGGTCTGGGCAACCGGGCCGGTATAGCTCGATGCCCCCACGGAACCGCCATTGTTTGTCTGCGGGTTTGAACTTGTTCCGGCGCCACCACCACAGGCAGATAACATTGCCACCGACACCAGCACCGCGAGCTGGCGTAATAACCTGGCCAGACCGGTGATGCCACCCCTTCGCACACTTTTCGGATACGTGCTCATAATCATCCCCTCACCTGTGGCCGCCTAGTTGCCCGCGCACTGGGCAGCAGCTTCGGCGAATACCTGTTTCATGTTGTAGTTGGTCTGGTTGGTCAACACGTCCCGCAAGGCGACCATCTCCGCCTGGCCCGGCTCGTTCAGACACACCGTGCGATAGGCCTTTCTGACCTGGCAACCGGCAAAGGCCGTACTGTTGGCAAGCTCCTGGCCCAGTGATGCCGCGCCATTTCCACTACCCGGCAGGCTGGCACTCCAGCCCAGCACGGCATTCGGTCCACTGCGCCAGTAGTTGTCCCAGCGATCATCCGGGGTGATGTATCCGTACTCGAAATTGCTGGCATTGATGAGGTACTTGGGCTGAACCTGGCCAGGGGTGTAAACCATCCGGCCCTGGGCTTCGTCATAATTGTGGTAGGCAAATGCCTGGGTCATCGGGTCCATGCCGGCGTGACAACCGACACAGGCATTGAGAAACAGACGGCTGTCACCACCCGGACTGCGACTGACATCCTGGCGCACCCGGTCTGCCGGGCGGGTCGTATCCTTTACCTGCTCCAGGTCATTACACAGGTGGTTCAGCATGGTAAAGCGGAACATCGCGCGATTGGTACCATCAATAAAGAAGGCCTTTGCGGCAGCACGGGTTGTCAGAATGCCCGCAACACCAGCAGCCGGGATACTGTTCTGTACCGACTGCGACACCGGGAACAGGTTGGATGGATCGCTCAGATCGACACTCAGGTCTTCGAGGTTCTGGTAATGCGTATTATTCGACGGTGAATAGGCGGCAACACCGGCTATGCTGCTGTCACCGATATAGACCGTATCAGCAGATAACAGTGTATTGAAGGGCACCTCGTCCCTGACCATGCCGATCACGGTGGCCGTGTAGTCGTTCAGCGGGTCGAAGACCGACTGCGCCTCGTTGGTCCATGGCGTGGCGAAATTCTTCAGCGTGGTATTGTAAAAGTTGAAAGCACGCGGGTTCACCGCTGGGTCGATGGCGATCAATGCTGCCCCGACCTTGCCGCCCGCACCGGTGATCTCATTTTCCATTGCGGTCAGAACGGCAGGCGTGGGAGGTACACCGGTTAAACGGTCATGAATGCGCTTCGCCTGCAGACGTTCGGGATCACCTGCCAGCGCCGACGAGGCCACACATGCTGTCAGGGTGAAGATACCCAGGATATTGCGAACCCCTGCAACCCCGTTTCCCCAAGCCGTATTCTGTTGTTTGCACGTCGAAAACATTGAGACGCCCCTTCAGTTTGGTTTTATCAGTCCTGCTTCAAGCAATTACCGAACCAGCCCGGTTCCACGCCCTTGTGACCGCAATATAGATCACCGTTTTCACAACAACTGTGAAACAGTTCTCAGTTAACGGCAAAACCCCGTTGCCATTTAACCGATTGATCAGAAATTAAAATTATTTTCCCGGGAGTGTGATGGAGGTCGCGGTTTGTGGCCGGGGGGAGTGACTATATTGCACACATCACTGTGCCTGGCTGACTGTCGCAACTTGAAGACGCTGTCGGCATGACACGACAGAATGTGCCTGCTACCGCATTGAAACAGGTACCGAACAGGTTGTATCGGGCGGGAAACCCGACAAAAAAACCACGGCCTGATATTTGCATTAAATACGGGCTCAGAGAACGAATAATTTAAATTACCGAAATTCCGGGAGAAAGGCATGCCCCGCTGGTCACCGATAACATTGCTGCTGGATCGCCGCATTGCCGCACTGCTGGCCACAATGCTGCTCTCGGCCTGTGGCGGTGGCGGGGCCAGCAGCAGTTCCGCCGGCCCTGACCCGCTGGTGGAAGACTTTGGTATTGCCTACGTCAGGCAGCCCGTACCGGAGATGGATACTGCCGATGTACGTGAACCGGCCTCCTTCCAGCCAGGCGGAGACCTGATATACCGCGATCTTGCCTCGCCGGTGGCCAGCGAACGTAATGTCACCGAACGCGTCACCGGCGGGATGGGCGATGTCAAGGATGTGGAAGCCTCTTATGATGGCACCCGCCTGCTGTTTGCCTTGCGCCTGCCGGACATCGAGGGCGCAGACCCGGAAGACCAGCCGACCTGGAACCTGTGGGAATATGAAATTGCCACGGACACCCTGACACGGGTCATCGCTTCAGACATTATCGCCGAGGAAGGGCAGGATGTGGCACCACACTACCTGCCGGACAACCGCATTATTTTCTCTTCGACACGCCAGCGTGCCGCCGGCGCCATCCTTATAGATGAAGGCAAACCCCAGTTCGCCGCGCTCGATGAAAATGAAAACCAGCCTGCCATGGTGCTTCATGTTATCGATGAAGCACGGCAAAACATCACCCAGGTATCGTTCAACCAGAGTCATGATCTCGATCCTGTTGTATTAAACAGCGGGGAAGTCGTTTTCTCGCGTTGGGACAATGCCGGCACCGGCAGCGCTATCGACCTCTACAAGATGAACCCGGACGGCAGCCAGCTGCGCCTGTTGTATGGTGCCGCCAGTCACGATACCGGGACCAACGGGGCCACTATCCAGTTTCTGCAGCCACGTGAATTACCGGATGGTGAACTCGCCGTGCTGATAAAGCCTTTTACCGGCAACAACCAGGGCGGTGATATCGTCGCGATCGATATCAATAATTATGTCGAGAATACCCAGCCCACGGCAGCCAACCAGGGGGTTCTGGTCGGCCCGGCACAGGTATCGCGCACCTTTGGCGAAGTCCGCACGGACGACCAGCCCTCACCTGCCGGGCGCTTCAATACCTTCTATCCGCTGTGGGACGGTACCAACCGGGCACTGATCACCTGGAGCCAGTGCCGTATGACGGATGGCACACAAATCCTGCCCTGCACAGACCAGACCATCGCAGACCCGACACTGGTCGAGGCCCCGCCACTGTACAGCGTCTACCTGTATGACTTTGGCAACAATACCCAGCGCCCGGTGTTCACACCACAGGAAGGTATGTTCTACCGCGATGTCGTGGCTACCCAGCCGCGCAGCCTGCCGGCAATCATTTTCGATGCCGTTCCCGGTGTCGATGTCGACCAGACACTGGTCGATGAAAATGTCGGCATACTGCACATTGCCAGCGTGTATGACTTTGACAGCCAGTACAACGCACTCGGCGGGACGGCGACTGATCTTTCCATGCTGGCCGATCCGCAGCAGATACTGGCTGACCAGCGACCGGCACGTTTCCTGAGACTGGTCAAGGCCGTCAGCCTGCCGGACGACACTATCGTCAACCTGATCGGCGCCAACTTTGGCCGTAACCGCGCCCTCGGGATGCGCGAAATACTGGGTTACGCACCCATTGAACCGGATGGTTCGGTCCGCGTGAAAGTCCCGGCCAATGTCCCGTTTACCATCAGTGTGCTGGACAAGGAAGGCCGTCGTATCGGCCAGCGGCACGACAACTGGTTGCAACTGCGTGCTGGTGAAGTCATGAACTGCTCGGGTTGCCACGACCCGGCAAGCGGTCTGTCACACGGCAACCCGGATGCCTTTGCACCGCTCAATACCGGTGCACCCTTTGATGGCTACACCTTCCCTAATACGGTAGCCGCCCTGTTCGGCGATGCCGGCGATACCATGGCGCAGGCAAGAACCCGCATCACTCCAACAGCACTGACACCGTCAGTCGATATTTTCTACGATGATGTCTGGACTGATGAGATTGCTGCCGGCAGACTGAAAGACACCAGTTTCAGCTACCTCTATGCCAGCCTGGACCCTGCTGTCACGGCGCCCGCCACGACAGACTGCCAGAACAACTGGAATTACCTGTGCCGGATCGTCATCAACTACGAAACCAGCATCCACCCGATCTGGAGTGTGGTTCGCCCCGACCCTGCTGATACCTGCATCAACTGCCATACCGATACCGATGCAGCCGGTGCTGACCGTATCCCGGATGCCCAACTGGACCTGACGGATGGCATCTCGGACCAGAACGCAAATCACTTCAAGGCCTACCGCGAGCTGCTGTTCGGCGACAACCAGCAGGAACTGGATGCCATGGGCAACCTGGTCGATACACTGGTTCAGGCCACTGACGGGGCGGGCAACCCGTTGTTTGAGGTCGATGCCAACGGCGACCTGATCCTCGACGCAACGGGTAACCCGATTCCAGTGATGGTCACGATTCCGGTCAGCCCCCCAATGAGCGCTGCAGGCGCACTTTCGAGTCCGCGCTTCTTCAATATTTTCGCAGCGGGCGGAACACACGACGGACGGCTTACGGCAGCTGAACTCAAACTGATTGCTGAATGGCTGGATATCGGCGGGCAATACTACAATAATCCGTTTGACGTTCCACCGTGAGTATTTACCGACCCGACTGAATATGGATTCCAACAACAACACAGGGATGTACCTTTGAAATCAGCCGCGCACCTGCGCTCACTCTTCGGCTTTCTACTCGCCTGGATCCTGCTGTTGCCTGCCAGTGCATCGGCGGGCATGTTCAGTCGCCTGTTCGGTGACGAACCGCCCATGGAAGTCCGGATTGTCGATCCCTATATCGAGCTGCATACCGGTGCCGGGCGTGGCTATCCCGTCTTCCACGTCGTGGACCAGGGCGAATGGATTGAAATACTCAAGCGCAAAACCGACTGGTTCAAGGTGCGCACCCGCAAGGGCAAACAGGGCTGGGTTGCACGTGAACAATTGGAGCGGACACTGACGCCAGGTGGCGAAAATACCGAGATCCGTGACGCCACGTTCAAGGAATTTTCATTCCACCGTCTGGAAATAGGCGCGATGGGCGGTGACTTCGAAGGCGCGGACGTCATGACATTCTACGGCGGCTATTCGTTTACCCCCAACCTTTCCACCGAACTGTCTGTCTCCAAACTGTTTTCCCCGTTTTCCGATGCAGAGATGGCCAACCTTGGTTTACTCATACACCCGTTTCCGGAGTGGCGCATCTCGCCGTTCTTTACCATCGGCACCGGTATCATCCGGACCAACCCGAAGACCACCCTGGTACAGGAACGTGACCGTATTGACCAGCTTGGCCATGTCGGTGTCGGTGTTCGCGTCTACCTCACCAGGCAATTTATCTTTCGTGCACAGTACAAGAACTACCTTATCTTCCAGAGTACCGATGACAACCAGGAGATCAACGAATGGCAAGCCGGACTGTCCGTCTTTTTCTGAATACCGTACTTGGCCTGGGCATACTGCTTGCACCTGCCTGGTCACCCCCGTTACTTGCTGCCGGTGACGAGCAGGTTGTTCGCCCGGAAATAAAACGCCGTGAAGTCACCGAAGATGCCATTGATACGGAAGACTTCGAGGTTGGCGTCTGGGGTGGCATTATGAGTATCGAGGATTTCGGTTCCAACGCGGTCTATGGCTTGCGTGGCACCTACCACGTGACCGAGGACATCTTCCTGGAAGCAACTTACGGCGTGACCAGCGGCGATGAGACCAGTTTCGAACGTCTCAGTGGTGCTGCGAACATCCTCACCGACAGTGAGCGGGACCTCGATTACTACAACCTGTCGTTTGGCTTCAATGTCTTCCCGGGTGAGTCCTTTGTCGGCAAGCGCTGGGCATTCACCTCGGCCTTCTACCTGATTGGCGGTATCGGCAGCACCAGCTTTGCCGGTGACGACATGCTGACCTGGAACGCGGGCTTTGGCTACAAAGTGCTGCTGAATGACTGGCTGGCCCTGCGCGTCGATGCCCGTGATCACGTTTTCGACCTGGACCTGCTGGGTGAAAAACGCACCACGCATAACCTGGAATTCAGCGGAGGCCTGTCGATATTTTTCTGATTTGTGTGCTGTGCCCTGTTTCTGCGGGCATGGCTCACGGAAACTGCACGGCAATACGTCTGCACCCTGGCCGGGGTGATTCAACCCCGCCAGGGTCCAGCCGTTACAACCTTGCAGATCAAGAACCTGGAGATTGTCATGAAATCAAAACATGCTTGTCTGAAACGCTTCGTACTGCCACTGCTGGGCTGGCTGCTGCTCGTCTCCGGACAGGTATTCGCCGCCGCTCCGCAAGGACCCGCACCGGACTTCGCCCTGAAAACACCGGGGGGAGAAAATGACCGCCTCAGCGAGCACCGTGGCGAAGTGGTCATGATCAATTTCTGGGCCTCCTGGTGCGCACCCTGCCGCCAGGAAATGCCGCTACTGGAAGAACTCTACACCCAGTACGCGCCTCTCGGTTTCACTATCCTCGGTGTCAACGTTGAAGAGGACAGCAGCAAGGCCCTGGCCATGCTGGAAGATATACCGGTCAGTTTCCCGATCATGCTTGACACAAGCAGCAAGGTCAGCAAACTGTACAACGTCGTGGCCATGCCCACCTCGATACTCATCGACCGGGATGGAAACATGCGTTACCTGCATCACGGCTACAAACCCGGTTACGAGGAACAGTACCAGCAACAGGTGCGTGAACTGATCAGGGAATGAAAACCGTGTACCGAATTTTCACCACCATCTGCCTGCTGACCCTGCTCGGGGGGTGCAGTAATGTTGAGCCC
>Ga0256832_1003241_pt1 | contig 11073 bp, 7 predicted proteins | sample 134614metaG_FD_190534 | JGI IMG/M metagenome (GOLD analysis project Ga0256832, IMG submission 190534) | Hydrothermal vent microbial communities from Lau Basin, Pacific Ocean - 134-614 | ecosystem: Environmental > Aquatic > Marine > Hydrothermal vents | place: Pacific Ocean: Lau Basin | collected...
AATTCCTGCTTGCCAAGTATAATTGTTCAAAAATATTTTTCATCATGCTTCGGTTTTTTGTTCTTCCAACCATTGATAGCCTTTTTTCTCCAATTCCAAGGCCAGATTCTTATCTCCCGATTTGACAATACGTCCGTCATACATCACGTGCACATAATCGGGTTGCACAAAATCCAACAAACGTTGGTAGTGTGTGATAAGAATTTGAGCATTATTTTCATTATGCAGTTTTTTCACGCCTTCCGCCACGGCTTTCAAGGCGTCAATATCCAATCCCGAGTCGGTTTCATCCAAGATGGCCAAATCGGGTTGGAGTAGAGCCATTTGAAAAATTTCGTTTCTTTTTTTCTCACCACCCGAGAAGTTTTCATTGACGTTACGATTGGCCAATTTTTCGGGCAATCCGATTTCTTTTATTTTCTCGCGATAATATTTGAGGAATTCACCCGGTTTCATGGGCTTTTTCCCTTCATATTCGGCTTTGGCTTCCAGGGCGGCTTTCATGAAGTTAATCATGCTCACACCCGGAATTTCAACCGGATATTGGAATCCCAAGAATAATCCGGCCAAAGCACGTTCATTGGGGTCCATGTCCAATAAATCTTTGCCTTTGAAAAGAACTTGGCCTTGCGTTACTTCATACCCGTCTCTTCCGGCTAAAACATAGGCCAACGTACTTTTACCCGAACCGTTAGGCCCCATGATAGCATGAATTTCGCCGGGATATACAGTCAAATTGAGTCCTTTCAATATTTCTTTGTCGCCTACTTTAACGTGCAGGTCTTTGATTTCTAATAATGGTTGTTTATTCTTTGTCATGTTTCCTTGTTTTTTTATTCATAAAATATTATCCGACACTTCCTTCCAGACTGATAGCCAATAGTTTTTGTGCTTCCACGGCAAACTCCATGGGGAGTTGTTTCAACACTTCTTTGGCATAACCGTTTACAATCATGCTCACGGCCGATTCCTCATCTATTCCTCTTTGCTGCAAGTAGAAGAGCTGGTCTTCCGATATTTTGGAAGTAGTGGCCTCATGTTCCACTACAGCCGTAGGGTTTTGCACTTCAATATAAGGGAATGTATGCGCACCGCATTGGTCGCCAATGAGCATGGAATCGCATTGCGAGAAGTTTCTTGCGTTTTCCGCACCGGGTTTGATATCCACCAAACCTCTGTAGGAATTATTGCTCTTTCCGGCGGAAATTCCCTTAGAAATGATGGTGCTTTTGGTGTTTTTTCCGATATGAATCATTTTGGTTCCCGTGTCGGCTTGTTGGTGATTGTTGGTCACGGCAACAGAATAAAACTCGGCTACCGAATCATCGCCTTTCAAAATGGTGGAAGGATATTTCCATGTGATGGCCGAGCCGGTCTCCACTTGTGTCCATGAAATTTTAGAGCGGTCGCCTTTGCAAATGCCGCGTTTGGTCACGAAGTTGAAAATACCGCCTTTTCCTTCTTTATCACCGGGAAACCAGTTTTGCACGGTGGAATATTTGATTTCGGCATCATCATGTGCAATGAGTTCCACCACGGCGGCATGCAGTTGATTTTCATCCCGTTGCGGAGCCGTACAGCCTTCCAAATAACTAACATATCCTTTTTCCTCCACAATGATCAGTGTTCTTTCAAACTGGCCGGTTCCGCGTGCGTTGATGCGGAAATAACTGGAAAGCTCCATGGGCGAACGAACACCTTTCGGGATATAAACAAACGAACCGTCAGTGAATACCGCCGAGTTCAATGCCGCGTAATAATTGTCTCCCGGCGGAACAACACTTCCCAAATATTTTTTCACCAAATCGGGATAATCCCTGATGGCTTCACTGATGGGACAAAAAATAATGCCGTGTTTTTTCAATTCTTTCTCAAAGGTGGTTTTCACCGAAACACTGTCAAAAACCGCATCCACGGCTACGCCTGCCAAAACTTTTTGTTCTTCCAATGGAATGCCCAGTTTTTCATAGGTTTCCAAAATTTCAGGCGGCACTTCGTCCAAACTGTTGTATTTGGGGAGATTTTTGGGCCGTGCATAATATATCAATTCCTGAAAATCAATTTCGGGAAGTTTCAAATGCGGCCATGTCGGCGGTTCCATTTTTTTCCAAATCTCATATGCTTTCAACCGAAATTCCAAAACCCATTCGGGTTCATTGCGTATTTCGGAAATTTTACGGATAATATCTTCATTCAAACCTTTTGGAAAATATTCGGTTTCAATTTCGGTTTCAAATCCATATTCATAATCCTTTTCAGTGACTTCTTTCAGAATTTGATCCTGTTCTTCTATGCGTTCTTTTTCTCCCATTTTGAGCAAACTTTTATTTACAAGACAAAAATACAAAAAAATTCATTATTTAAAATCATTCTAAATAAAAGAAAAAATTTATATTTGCATCAGAAAAATTTATAGTTCATCATGCCTTATTTATCGGAACTTAAGCCCGGAGAACAAGCCATTATCATAGCGGATGAGCATCTACCCGTGAAGGCGATGGAACTCGGATTGATGAAAGGAAGTTTAATCAGGCTCAAAAAGAAAAATCCCAAAATCGGAATGGCTTTGGTGGAAATCAACGGGCAGTCCTTGGCGTTGGACTACGGACTGGCATCCCAAATTGAAGTTAGTAGCAATGGAAAAAAAGAAAACTCTCCGGATAGCACTGATAGGTAATCCGAATGTAGGGAAAACCACGGTTTTCAATCTGCTTACGGGTCTACATCAACAAACCGGAAATTATCCCGGCACTACCGTAGTTCAAAAAAAAGGCAAAATCAAAGTTAACGGATTCACATTGGAATTGATAGACTTGCCCGGCACTGAAAGTCTGCATCCACATTCTCCCGATGAACAAGTCAGTTTGAAAGAAATCATCCGGTATCCCGAAAACATTGACGGTATTTTCTACATCGCCGACGTGGAAAGTCTGAAAAAAAACCTGTTGCTACTCACGCAAATTATGGATTTAGGCATTCCCGTCATCATGATATTAAACAAAGCCGATAAACTCAAGAAAAAAGGTATTCAAATTGACATGGAAGAATTAAAAAAAACCTTGGGTATCCCGGTGATTTTATATTCTTCCGTCAAACCCGAAGGGAATTTAATTCAAAAAATAAAACCTTATTTAAAAAAATTAAACAAGTGTAAAGGCAGACGAATATTCAGTGAAATCAACCTTAAAGAAGAACTCAAAAAACATTTTCCGGCCATTGATGATAAGCTTTTGAATTATTCATTATTCCTGCATTACACCGAACAAGTCCCTTGTTCATTACTTGAAATGACAAATCACCCCGGCAAAGAAGAAAAAAAACAATTGCTAAAGAAAGAAACCGTCAAACGTTACATCTGGATTAACAAAGTGCTGAAAAATTTCTACACTCAAAATCTTTCCGAGCGAAAAGATTTCACCGGAATGGCCGATAAAATATTGCTTCACCCCGTGTGGGGATATTTGGTTTTCTTTTTCATCATGTTTTTGATGTTTCAGTCTATCTATCATTTGGCCAATCTTCCCATGGAATTGATTGATCATATTTTCGGCGAGCTTTCCAATTGGTTACAACATAAACTACCTTCCAACAAACTAACCGACCTACTCATAAATGGAGTGATAAGCGGAGTAGCAGGCGTTTTGATTTTTGTCCCGCAAATCACCTTGTTGTTTTTGTTTGTTCTGCTTATGGATAAAACGGGCTATATGAGCCGCGTGGTCTATTTGACCGACCGTTGGATGCGCCCTTTCGGAATGTCCGGAAAAAGTTTGGTTCCTTTGATTTCCGGAACGGCTTGTGCAGTCCCGGCCATTCTTTCCACACGCACCATAGAAAACAGTCGTCAAAGGTTGATCACATTGCTCACCGTTCCGTTCACCACGTGTTCCGCCCGCTTGCCGGTTTATACCATAATTATTGCTCTTGTCATTCCTAATAAATTCTTATTCGGTTGGATAGGTCTGCAAGGACTAACCCTGTTTTTCCTGTATACGCTCGGTTTTGCGGCCGCCTTGGCATTCGGAGCATTACTTCACCGTTTTCTTCCCGGCCAAAAAACCACACCGCTTTTGATGCTCATGCCCGACTATCAATGGCCTTCATTCAAAGGATTGCTGATTGAATGGTGGGACAAAGTCAGCGCTTTTATCTTTGGGGCCGGAAAAATCATCGTTCTGTTTTCAATCATCCTTTGGTTTTTGGGCACACACGGCATCAAAGATGATAAAATATTAGCCTATCCGGTGCCATTGGAAGATTCCTATCTCGGAAATTTCGGAAAAAAGATAGAACCCGTTTTCCGCCCCCTCGGCTTCGATTGGAAAATAGACGTTGCCGTATTGAGCAGTTTTGCCGCCAGGGAAATTTTCATCGGAACACTTTCCACCATCTACTCGGTTGAAGATGACAGCGAAAAAACCATCATTGAAAAACTGCGTACGGAAATCCATCCCGCCACCGGCCGTCCCGTTTTCAACCTGGCCACCGGCTGGGCCATCCTCATTTTCTATGCTTTCGCCCTGCAATGTATGAGCACCTTGGCCGTCATCAAACAGGAAACCGGAAGTTGGGCCTACACCTTGGGCATCTTTTTATTCATGGGCCTGCTGGCCTATATTTCAGCCATGACCGTATATCAAATTTTAAAATAATGGAAAATCTGATCGTTTACATCATAGTGATTTCAGCTCTGGTTTTACTCCTTAAAACCTTACGCAAAAAAGACACATGCGACGCGTGTAAAAAATCTTCTCCTTCACGAAAAAAATAAATTTTTCTCGGGCGCCTTTTGGCGTGCTCCGTTTAAATCTTTTTCGGCTCAGCCTGCGGATGTAATGTTGGCCTGCGGGGTCTCCCGGCATTCGCCGGCGAGCCTCCTCGTCCAAACATCCGCTCGGCTTCGCCTTCAAAAGGATACCACTTCGCCCGCCGGCGCAATTTATTTCAAACAAACCGGAAATAGAATTATAAAACAATTAAACAATTATTTTTACCGTCAAATGATTAAATCGTTCTTATCATTTGTTTAACCAGCTTGTAATTTCATCAAATCATTTTTGATTTACTTGGCATTTTTCAATATAATGAATATATTCACCTTTAATTAAACATTCGGCTTTGTTTTTGTTTAAAATGGTTCCATGCCTGTAAAAATTCATTGGATACTCATAAGCACTTTAGTGTGGAATACGTTTTCCGCACAAATTGTCCGTCATCTTACTACCGAAGACGGCTTGCCCGATAATTTCGTTTATAAAGTAGCGCAAGACCATAAAGGTTTTTTGTGGATTCTGACCGAAAAGGGTATGGCCAAATATGACGGAAATACTTTCCAAATATTCAATACGCGCAACGGTTTACCACTGAATGATATCTGGGATATCCGCATCACTCCCGATAATAAAATCTGGTATTTTTCCAAATCCAATTCATTGGGTTATATTGAAAATGACAGTGTTTACAGGTTTTATGCCCGAGATACCGGCCGGTTATTCTTTCCAACTGTCATATTGCAATCGGGAGAAAACATAGGATTTTTAGGCAACCAAAAACTTTATTTTTTAAAAAACAACCGGTTTGAACACATAAACATTCCGGCCAATATCGGTATAGCCATTCGCACCACTAAAAACGGTCCCGGTATCAGTTATTATTTCATCAAAACCGGCCAAACCATCCAAGCCGTTTCTCCGGAAAAAGATTTTTTCCTTTCCGTCCCAATCAATCATTTCGGATACATTCAATATCACGGACAACCCAATGACAGCTTATATATTTGGCTCTCCGCCGATAGAGCCTTGATTTTTCATTTGAAAAATAAACATTTTCATGAAGTTGCATTTGGCAGGAAAGTCAAATTTCCTCGTTTCTATACCCAAAATCAGAGTATTTATTTCACCGGTAAAAATTATTTGGTACGATTGGGCAATGATATGAAATTGCAGCCTATACCGGTGGATACCACGCTACTTGCACATTATTTTTATATTGACCAAACCGATAATCTTTGGATGTCCAGTTTTAGCGGAGGATTATTTATGCTCCCCGCCCAAAAAAGATATGTAAAATATTTTTTTCCGGGCAAGAAAGTGGAAGATTTGCAATATGTCAATGGCAAAATTGTTGCCAGTATTTATGGAAAAGGATATTATGTTTTGAATGAAACAACTCATGATTTTGAACCCTATCTTCAAACCGGAGAATATTTATATAATGCCGTTTATAATCCCGCCACCGGTCACGAGTTGTTTATCACCAATTATTGGATATATGCCGTAAAAGACGGTCAATTGATTAAAAAAATTAAAAACCATTTGCCGGCCAAGGGAACAAGAATGAAATACCATAACAACCATCTCTATGGTATTGTACCATCAGGGTTGAATATTTTGGATGCCCGTTCCTACCGGATTATTAAAACTTATCCGGTCACAGGCTTGAGAGATATTTTAATTAAAAACGACAGTGTATTTTTAGCCGGACTAAACGGCTTGAAGATACTTCATAATGATGGTTTGAGGTCACTATTGCCCGGATTTACCAAGCCCGTACAAAAAATTCTTTTCATCCGGGACAAATTGCTTTTATGTACGGATGGATTCGGCGCTTATTTAACGGATTTCCACCATATTAAAAAACTTGAACATTCCGGCTTTCTTTCCATTGAATCGGCCAAAGTATCCGGAGATACTTTATTTTTAGCCACCCAAAACGGCATTTTGTCTTATCACCTGAAAAAAGAAAATCCCCGCTTGATAAAAAAATATGATCAAACTTCGGGATTGCCGGGCAAAATCATCCACGACCTTTTGATATTTGATAAATATTTGATGGCATCGGGGAATAACGGAGTGAGTTTGATTCCGCTCAAAACAATAAAAACGCCCGGACAATTTCTTCACTTGTATTTTGACAAAATCACTTCCAATAATAAGCCACTCCAAATCCATGAAAAAATTCCATACTCCAAACATTCGGATATCACCGCACATATCAGGTGGGTGGATTACTCGGGTATCACCCCGGTAGTATATCAATACAAGTTGGAGCCTGTTCAAAAAACATGGAAAAATGTTGCATCGCCAACCCTCACTTTTTCTCAATTATCGCCGGGAGCATATAATCTACACATAAAAAAAGGAGAAATCCACAAAAACTTTTCATTTGAAATAACACCCAAATGGTGGCAAACCGGTTGGGCTAAAGCGGGTTTACTTATATTTTTTGTTTTGTCTATCGGTTCTGCGGCTTGGGGAATATCTATCCGGCGTCAGCGGGCATTCACTCGCAAGGTTCTACGCGAAAAACAAATGTCCGAATTGCAACTCAAAGCCCTCAGAAGCCAAATGAATCCTCATTTTGTGTTCAATTCTTTAGCTTCCATACAATATTTTATCAACCGGAAAGATTTGAAACGGTCGGATAAATACCTCGTTAAGTTTTCAAAACTCATCAGACGTTTTTTTGAATTATCAAAAGAAGATGAAATCTCTTTAAAACAAGAAATCGAGCTTTTGAAAAACTATTTGGAAGTAGAAAAAATGCGCTTTGACGATAAACTGGATTTTACGATAGAAGTGGACCCCAATATAGACCTGGAAAATGAAACCATTCCCACCATGTTGCTCCAACCCATTGTTGAAAATGCGGTTAATCATGGAATATTCAATAAAGATAAGCCCGGAAAGGTCATGATTAAATTTGAAAAATCCGGCGATTCATTGATCGTGAAGATATTAGATGACGGAGTAGGTATAAACCATAACAAACAAAGAAAAAACAATAAATTGAAATCATCTAATATATTAAAAGACAGAATTTATTTTTTGAACCAATCCGGAGAATGGAAAATCAGTTATTCTGTAGAAGAAATATTCCCCGAAAATCAAGATAAAGGAACCGTATTCACCTTTCAAATAACAAAATTATGACAGCTAAAAAATATTCCGCCATACTCATTGATGATGAGAAATCGGCTTTGCTTGGATTGCAAAATAAAGTAGGTGAACTTTTTCCGCAACTTATGATAGAGGCCGTATTTCAAAAACCCGAAGAAGCCATTGAGTGGCTCCGGGAACACCAACCCGATATTGTTTTTTTGGATATTAAAATGCCGCGTATGACAGGGTTTGAACTTTTGTCTCAACTGGATAAAGTGGAATTTCAGTTGATTTTTGTCACCGCCTACTGCGATTATGCCTTGGAAGCCATTAAAAAATCCGCCGTAGGATATATCCTGAAACCCGTTGACGACGATGATTTAATCAAAGCCGTAAATAAAGCCATAGAAACCATTGATTTGAAAAAAGAAGCCGAACAAACCAAAAAAGTGATAGAACTCCTCCATGAAACATTAACCGAAACCAACAAAATAATTGTCCCCACTTCCAAAGGGTTTTCGTTCATTCATACCGACGATGTGATCAGAATAGAAGGATATGAAGGATATACTAAATTTCACCTCACTTCGGGGGATGAAATTGTGAGTTCCTACAATTTGGGAAAATTTGAAAAAAAATTAGATAACAAACTCTTTTTTAAATGCCATAAATCGCACATTATCAACCTGAAGAAAGTAACGGGATATGAAAACGAGGGATATATTTTACTTGAAAATAATCATCGAGTGCCCATTTCACGTGTAAACAAAAAGGTTTTCTTAAGGCTTTTCGAGTGATTTGACGGAAAAACGTACAGTAATTCTTCTCATAAATTTTTTTAATTTTTGATATCAAAGGATTAAATGATAAATCCTTGCTTTTTGTGATAGAAAAATTTTACATTTGTCCAACAATAATCAAATGAAAATGAATTCAATCACCCTGATAGATGGTTCCAAGATTTTGACCGAAGCGCTTGTCAGGTCGGGAGCGGATACATTTATAGGATATCCTATAACTCCTTCTAATCAAATGTATTCCTACGGAAAGCAAAGATTTCCTCTTTTTCTGGCCGCCCCGGACGAAATTTCAACCGCACAATGGATGGCCGGACTTTCCGCCACCGGACACTTGCCGGTGACATCAAGCGCCTTCCCGGGCTATGCACTCATGGTGGAAAGTATCAATATGATGTATTCCATGGAACTCCCTGCCGTTTTTGTTTTTACGCAACGATTGGGCCCCAGTACGGGTTCGGCCACTTCCGGAGCACAAGGCGATTTGATGTTCCTCAAAGGACTGATATCCGGAGGCTATCCGGTGCCCGTCTTTTCACCAACGGATTATGAAGACGCATGGCTATTGGCCAATAAAGCTGTGGAAACAGCCTTGAAATACAGAACACCTGTTTTTATCCTTACTTCCAAAGAGTTTGTAACCACGCAAAAAAGTTTTGATTTGAGTCGTCTGAAACCTTTGAAAAAATTTGAACACGTAAGAGAAATTTCAGGTGAATTCAAACCCTATAAACCCGAAAAAAATCTCACGCCCGCTTTTGTCCCCTTGGGCGATGATGAATACCTCACACGTTTTACGGCTTCCACACACGACCAGGATGCCAACATCAAAAAAAATGACCCTGAAGCACTGGAAAATACCATGCGCTTAAGAAAAAAATTGATTCAAAACCTGGACGATTTCTTTGTTTTTGATTGGGACAAAGAAGACACACCGGCTGAAACCTTGATTCTCACTTGGGGAATCACAGCGAGTGCGGCCCGTGAAGCTATAGAAAAATTACGCCGGAATGGAGAAAATGTTGACCTGCTTATACTTAAAACACTCTTACCGGTTTCACCTAAAGTTTATGAAATGCTTCAACCCTATAAAAATATCATCATCGCTGAAGAAAATCTCACCGGTCAATTGAAAGAAATTCTATTCGGTGAAAAAACCCCCGGAAACATACATCAAGTAAACAAAATAGGGGATATGATCACTCCGGAAGAAATCATGAAAACCGTTCAAAACTTGCAATCATGACAACAACTGTTCAACCCAAATTATTAACCGATAAAAAATTTCCCTTCTGTCCGGGATGCGGACACGGGATTGCCATAAATAACCTCAATAAGGTTTTAATGGAATTGGGCTATCATCCCGAAGACATCACCGTGGTGAGCGACATTGGATGTAGCGGATTGATTGACCCTTTATTTGCCACGCATACCATCCACGGATTGCACGGCCGGTCACCGGCCCTCGGACTTGGGGTGGCCATGGGATTGCAACAAAAACCCCGTAAAAAAACCATTGCCTTCATAGGTGACGGTGGTGCCACCATAGGCTTGCAACATATCTTGGAGGATGCCCGTAGAAACGTGGATATGACTTTAATCGTTTTGAATAATTTACTCTATGGCATGACCGGCGGACAAATAAGCGGACTTTCCACTCAAAAATACAAGGAAATCATAGATTTTGAAAAAGACATTCCTCCCTTTGATATCATCAAACTGGCCCATGCATCAGGCGCACGCTATGCCGCGCGTGTCAATAGTCCAAAGGGCATGAAAGATGCACTCAAAAAAGCCATTGAAACCCCCGGTTTTTCCATTGTGGAAATTGCCAGCTTATGTCCTTCCTACGGCGTGAAACGTTTAAACGACCTCATCGAATTGATGCATACCGAAGAAGAATATGAAAATCCGCGCCCCGAAACCCAAATCAAATTTGAAGAAAAACCTTCCTTATTTGATAAACAACCCATAATCCAAAAAGAATTTGACGCTCCCATCAAGGAACGTAAAGGCGTCATTTTAGCCGGTTCGGCAGGTGGAGGCGTTCAAAGTGTAGGTAAGTTTTTGGCAACCGCAGGCATCAAAGCCGGACTACATACCACCATGAAAGGCGAATATCCCATCACCGTAGGCACCGGTTTTTCAGTAGCCGAAGTCATACTCGATCCGCAAACCATCCACTATACAGGATTACAACATCCCGATATAGCCGTAATTGTCACTGAGGACGGGTTGAACAAAATCAAAAACCGGATCGGCCCGGACACCAAAGTTTACATAGACGAAAAACTTGCCGGAGAATTGGACATAAACGTGAAAGAAAAAATAAGCCTGCCTTTCAATAAAACAGTCAACCGGAAAAGTGCCATGCTTTTGGCAACGGCCTACATGTT
>Ga0256832_1003242_pt1 | contig 11067 bp, 10 predicted proteins | sample 134614metaG_FD_190534 | JGI IMG/M metagenome (GOLD analysis project Ga0256832, IMG submission 190534) | Hydrothermal vent microbial communities from Lau Basin, Pacific Ocean - 134-614 | ecosystem: Environmental > Aquatic > Marine > Hydrothermal vents | place: Pacific Ocean: Lau Basin | collected...
CCAGACCGATGTATCGCCCATCTTTGACGCTCTCGACTAAAACCTCGAGCGGCCTCTTCAAAGAGCGCCTGAAGGCAAGGTTTTTCCTCTTTATCAGAGATGTCAGCTCCCTATGCCTCTCTTTGGCGATATTTCCTGGCACTACGGGCTTCATGACTGCGCTGGGCGTACCGTCTCTGCGTGAGTAGGTAAAGGCGTGTATATGGGTCAGAGGCAGAAGCTCCACCCGCTCCATAGCCTCTCTCCACTCCTCCTCTCCCTCACCGGGATGGCCTACGATAAAGTCGGTTCCTATCGCGTACCCGAGCCGGGAAATCTCTTCGAAAAGCTTTAGGTCGCCATCGAATCCGTTTCTGCGGTTCATCAGCTCCAGCATCCTGTCGGAAGTGTGCTGCAGAGCTATGTGCAGATGGCGCGACATCCACGGCTCACCCAGCAGCTCCCTGAACTCGGGTGTGATCTGCACAGGCTCCAGCGAACCTATCCTTATGCGCCTCACACCGCGTATTCGGCTCATGCGCCTGAGAAGTCCCGCCAGGGTGCCGCCCCTCTCTTTTCCGTAGCTTCCCACGTTGGTACCGGTAAGGATGAACTCTCCGAAGCCGTTTGCGGCAAGCCGCCTCACCTGTTCGAGTATGAGCTCTTCGTCAAGGCTCCTTGCATTTCCGCGGACATAGGGAATTATGCAGTAGCTGCACCTGAAGTCGCACCCCTCCTGTATCTTGATGAAGGCGCGTGACTTTCCTACGAACTGCTCTACGACGGTGCTGTCGATATGCTCGAGATCTCCTATCTCGTAGAAGCGCTCGTCGCTCTCGATGAAACGGCTGATCTTCTCTTTTTCGCTGTGGCCGAAGACACCGTCGACCTTTCCGCTCTCAAAGAGCGACTCCCCCTTCGTATGCGCTCCGCACCCGGTCAGAATGACTCTCGCATTTTCGTTTATGCGCCTCGCCTGGTTGATGTAGCCCCTTACGCCGCTGTCGGCACCGTTTGTTACGGTACATGAGTTCACGACGATGACATCAGCATCCTCTTCGCTCTGGGCCAGCTTGTAGCTGCCGAGTCTCGATATCATCACCTGTGTATCGAACTGATTCGTTCTGCATCCGAACGTTTTGAAAAACACCTTTTTCATACCGTAATCGTACTCTCTGTAAGATCCGGAAGGGTCGGTTTCTTTCTTGCGCGCTCGAGGTAGAGCTGCTGTGACGGGTAGGCTATGGCTATGTCGTCCTCCTCTTTTATCTGGTCGAGAATATCGGCCGAAATGGTACTTCTGAGCGTCAGAGTGGCATATGCGTTTGTCATGTACCATACGCTTATTCTTATGCCGTTCTCCTCTATGAACGAGTATACCCTCGGTTCGACGTTCGTGTTTTTGAGGCTGTACTTCGATCTCAGCTTGTTAAGCTGCTTGCGGGTTATGTCGGTGTAACCTTTGGCATACTTCTTCGCGGTCTCCCTCGCTATATGCTGCGCCTTCTTGTGGTTGGAGTTGAATGTGATCGTGAAATCTATGCCGTCCCAGACGGTCTTTAGTGTCGCATGGGTGTAGTTGGCTATCATATCGGTAAATATGTAGTTGTTGGGTATGAATATGATCCTGCCGGCACGTCGGTTGTGCTTGTAGGTGGTCAACGTTATATCTTCGAGCATCGTGATGCGAAGAAGAGAGATATCGAGAACGTCTCCCACATACATCTTGCCGTCTTTGTCGACCCTGATACGGTCGCCCACATGTATGGAGCCGCCGAGCACTATGACGAGCCAGCCGAGCATACTCATAAACCAGTCCTTCATCGCGATAGCGATACCGGCGGAAGCGAAACCGAGTACCGTCACCAGATACGAGACGTTCTCTATATAGGCGAAAAGAAGAATGATGATCGCAAGGAAAAAGAACGTGAAGTTGATGATCTTGTTCGCCATATAGAAGCGCTCGTTGTCGGTGATGGTGCGCTTTACGAGCCACTTGAATAGAAGGACGAAAAGAAGTATTATCAGCAGTGCGGCACCTATCGTTCCCGCCTTCTTCGCCTGCTGCATGATCTGATCGGTCAGACGCAGCCTTATCTCGTCCACCTTCTTCTTATAGACTATCAGGGCGGTACGGTGCAGGCTCAGGGCATCTTCGGCCTCGTCCACCTCTTTTTCGGTACGGGCAAGCTCCAGCGACGCCTCTTTGTCTTGAGGATCGAGCTCCAGAATATCTTTGAGCAGCACCACCTTACTGTTCAGCAGATCTATGAAGTTTTTAAGGGACTCCACCTCGTATTCGAACCTGTTCTGCTGCTCGTCGAGCTGTTTCAGAAAGGAGAAGGCGCTTATGATCGCTACCGGGTTCGTGACCGAAGGAGGCTCTTTGACCTCTTTGGGGCGAATCAGGGTTTTGAAGGGGTTCGAGCTGTAATCTTTAAGCAGGTCCAGCTGTTCGCGCAGCTTGAGCTTCTGCTCCTCGAGGTTGCGTATCGCGGTACGGTATCGTGACGGGCCTTTACGCTTGTAAGCCCTGATCTGCCGTTCGATCTTTTTTATCTTCTCTTCCATGTCGATATAGGCGAGGTGGTTGGCATAGACCTTCTGCCACACACTCTCCTGTTCGAGTTTCTGATCGATCTTTTTCAGCGACTCTTTGAGCCTCTGAATCTCCATATCCTTCTGAACGAGGCTCGAATTCTGTTCGGCAGCGGCATCGGAGATGTTCGCTTCACCCTCTGCAAACGAGAGGGTCGCAAAGATTGCCAGAAGAAAGAGTAGAACCCTCGCTTTCAATCTTCCTTACCCCTTTCAAATCTCTTCAGCACCGATAGGACAAGCTCCCTATCGGGATTTTCGAGCATTCTGTAGCGCCCTATCTCTTCCGGTACGATGAAGGTGATCGTGTTGTCATGGCTCTTCTTGTCGAGAAAGAACTGCTCGTAAAAGCGCTCGGCGGACTCTACGGGGTAGTCCACCGGCAGTCCGTAGCGCTTCAGAAGCTCTTTGACGCGCATCGCCTCCTCTTTGCTGAAGGAACCCGACGATATAGCCAGCTCATTCGCCATCACCATACCTATGGCGACCGCCTCTCCGTGCAGGAGGTTTCCGTACCCGCTGAAGTTCTCTATCACGTGGGCAAAGGTGTGACCGTAGTTCAGAACGGCCCGCACGCCCTTCTCCTTCTCATCCTCCGCCACTACCTTCGCCTTCAGCTCCACCGAACGCCTTATAGCCTCCATCAGATCGGCTCTATCGTCGAGATCGTGCCCTTCGAGCCACTCGAAAAACTCCCTGTCGAACATGACCGCCATCTTTATTATCTCGGCGACACCGGCGGCGAACTCCCTTCTCGGAAGGGTCTTGAGCCAGTATGTATCTATATAGACCGCCCGCGGCTGGTGGAACGCCCCCACGAGGTTTTTCCCGTAACGGTTGTTTATGCCGGTCTTTCCCCCTACACTCGCATCGACCTGTGAAAGAAGAGTCGTCGGTATCTGTATGAAGTCGATGCCGCGCTGGAAAATACTTGCGGCAAACCCGGTCATATCGCCTATGACACCTCCGCCGAAGGCGACGAGGGTCGATTTTCTGTCGAGCCGGTGGTCGAAGAGTCTTTCGAGAACGAACTCTACGGTCTGCATCGTCTTATACTCTTCACCGTCCGGTATAACGACGATATAGAGCTCTTTCGCATCTATACGCTCCAGAAGCCTCTTCAGATGCAGACCCGCTATCTTCGGGTTTGTGACTATCGCCGCTTTGGAATCGATCCTTATTCGCGGCATATCGTCTATCGTGATGGTATAGTCCCTGCCTGCCGACTTCGGTAGAGAGATGGGAATCTTCATTGTTTCGACACCTGTAAAAATTTTCTTATACTTTACTTAATACCTACTTTGAAACTGCTTACTTGCTCACCGATGCTACGCAATCTCCGGGCCAAGTCCGCACTCTGGCAGGGCTTAGCGGCCCCGCGACCCCCTGATGCTTCGAAACCCGGAAGGCTACTCAATATCCACCGGGACGAAAAGCTGGGGGTTGTTCGAGAGTTTGAAATATAGCTTTTCGGCATCCGCACTGAAATAGGAGAGAAGCGGACTCTGCAGAATCTTCCTTGTAAAAGGGAGAACCTGCAAAAAACCCTCTTCGTGCGAAAGCTCCCTTATCGGATTTCGCTTCTCCTGTCTCACTTCGAGATTTTTTGAGAAAATGTGCGATAGATTTTCGTAATGGTTGAGTATGAAACTCTTCTTCTCGAACTCCCCGTCGGGATCGTAGTCGAGAAGCTCTATATTCAGATCGAGCTGCGAAGCGACATCGAAAACGGTCGCGGATATGAACTCCATACTCTTCTCTTCCGAAAGGACAACCACAACTTTTTTCAGGCCGGTGATAGGATAGCTGCTCATCTGCAAAACCGGTTTTCTGAGAGAGTAGAAGATAGTGCGGAACTCCCTCTCCCTGAAAAGATCCCTCCCGCAGATCAGCAGCCCGACATTGTGCTGCTTCATATCGTCGCCGATCAGCTCCGACGCCGTTTGCTGCCGATAGTCTATGAAGCAGTTTACGAGTTCGTTCTCCCTCTCCATCGATTTGATCTCTTCGAGCAGCTCTATATCCGTCGGGTTAGCCACCCGGACTATCAGCCTTCTGCCTTTGAATCTTTTGTGCAGATACTTCACCTGATCTATACAGGCCCTTATACATTCGCGTCCCTCTTTGATCATATCGAGGTACAGGTAGAGGTTCTCTCCGAATGGCGCCGGAAACTGCCCGAGCTCCTGCTTTATCGCCTTGAAAACCGACTCCAGAACGGATGGCTTTCCGACAAGCAGCAGCAGGTCGTTCGGCTTTATCATCAGAGAGGGCTTGGGAAGAACCAGTTTGTTGGAGCGGTACAGGGCCACAATCCGCCACTGGTTCTGCTCTATCGTACCGATGTGCCTGTAGACATACGCGCTTCCGAAAGGGACCAGTACCTCCATGATTTCGCCCTGCCCGAGCCCCACATTCTGGGCTATGACCGGGACGTTGGGCAAAAAGTCGTACATTCGGCTCGCGAGAATCTCGTTCGCGTTGATGTTTATCAGGTTCTCATCGTCGAACTCTATATCCCACCTGTTGAAAAAGGTTATTCGCGTATAGGGTCTGTCCCGCCGTATATTCTGGTACGCCCCTTCGGCGTCGACCCTGTTCTTCATTATGATGAAGATATCGTCGAACTCCCTTTTGATCAGCATCGACAGCTTTATATAGCTTGTCGGATCGAACTGGTAGCTTGTAATATTGGACGGCAGCCGAGCCGGAAGTATAGACCTCTCGAGCGTGACGACCGTATATTCGTTGGTGCTTATGAAGGTTTCGCTGATCCTGTTCAAAAAATGTTTTGCTACAATTCCATCAGCGAGAATCAAAATCTGTTTCATCGGTTCTCCACGCTCCGACGCCTACCTGGGGACCACGCCGCATAAACTGCCGCCGCGGTAGCTTGCGCCGGTTTTAAAAAATATTATACTGAGTAAAGTCAGTATTATATCCAATTTTAGGATCTTTTTTATGATTTTCAATATCGATGCGACCGACGGCCCGGCGAGGGCATGTACACTCAAAACAGCCCATTCGACGATAAAGACGCCCGTTTTCATGCCTGTAGGCACCAGTGCGACCGTCAAAGCCCTGGACACGACAGACTTGACGGAACACCTGAAAACGGAGATCATACTTGCCAACACCTACCACCTCTACCTCAAGCCGGGCGACACAACGGTAGCGGCCATGGGAAAGCTGCACGGCTTCACCGGATACGACCGCTCATTTCTTACCGACAGCGGCGGCTTCCAGGCCTTCAGCCTCAGCGAGACGAGCATGGCCGACGACAACGGCATACTCTTCAGAAGCCACATCGACGGCTCCAAACACTACTTCACCCCGTCGAAGGTGCTCGACATCCAGTACAACCTCGGCAGCGATATTATGATGATACTCGACGACCTGGTCGCCCTGCCGGCAACGAAAGAGCGGCTGGCCCTTTCGGTAGATAGGACGACACGCTGGGCGAAAGAGTCCATAACGTATCACCGCTTCAAGCAGGAGCTCGGAGTCGGAACCGAACAGAGCATATTCGCGATAATACAGGGGGGAACCGACAGGGAGTTCAGGAGGATCTCCGCGGAGGCGCTCTGCGAAATGGATTTCGACGGTTTTGCGATCGGTGGGCTCAGTGTCGGAGAAGAGAACTCCCTGATGTACGACACGGTGGAGTTCACCACACCTTTCATGCCGCACGAAAGACCCAGATACCTGATGGGGGTAGGTACCCCCGAAGATCTTGTGGAGAATATCCAGCGCGGAGTAGATATGTTCGACTGCGTGATGCCTACAAGAAACGCGAGAAACGGTACCCTCTTCACATCTTTCGGAAAGGTGAACATAAAATCGGCCCGCTACAAACGTGACGACAATCCGATCGACCCGGAGTGCGACTGCTACACCTGCCGCCGCTACACGAGGGCCTACCTGTGCCACCTCTACAGGGCGAAAGAGCTCACATACTTCAGACTGGCATCCATGCACAACCTCCACTACTACCTTACGCTGGTCAAAAAGGCGAGGGAGGCGATCGTAGATGGCAGATTCGCCGAATTCAAAAGGGAGTTCTACCTCAAAAGGAGTTAGATCGTATCCTGAAGTTTCTATTAACTATAACTGTTTTAGAATAGTCTCTGTATGGGGTTTATACCGTTGAAACAGAAGGCGGAACTCATGAAAAGAGCACATATAGAGGATGCCGGAATCGTCGCGGCATTCGTCGCGCTTACCGACATGGCGGCGATGATCCAATTTGTCGTCATAGAGGTAGAGACTATTCGGCTCCACTACTTTATCCTGCCGAGCGCAGTCGGAGCACTATTCGGTACAGTTTTGATCTATACCCGCCGCTACTACAGGAGATCGAAAGAGGCCGAACGTTTCGAAAAGGCGGCAAAAACCGACTATCTCACCGGCACACTCAACAGATACGCCTTTTATACGCTGATAGAGAGCGAGATGGAGAGAGCCAAAAGGAAAGATAGAACCTTCTCCCTGGCTATGATGGATATAGACGACTTCAAAAAGATCAACGACAGATACGGCCACAGGAGCGGCGATGAAGTGCTTGTGCTCTTTTGTGAACTGGTGAAGTCCGGCTTGCGTGCCACCGACCATCTGAACCGATGGGGCGGAGAGGAGTTCATGGCTCTTCTGCCGGAAACCACACTCGAGGAAGCGCTCTCTGTTACAGAGCGCATTCGCAAAAAGGTAAGCGAAAGCAGCTTCGGTCTCGATGAGCCGGTTACCGTCAGCATCGGTATAACACGCTACGGCACCGACGATACGATCGAGACGATGATAGAGCGTGTAGACAATGCGCTATACGATGCCAAAAGGCTCGGTAAAAACAGGATAGAGAGACGCTGAAGAGATGAAGATAAGCAAACTCGAGTTTTTTGCGCTGCTCATAGCCCTCTTTGCGGGGCTGCACTTCTACAATCAGCACAAAATGGAAGATATAACGGAGGGTGAAGAGCACTTTTTCGAAACCTTTTACGACAGGCAGAATCCCCCGACAATAGTGGCTTTCGGCGACAGCCTGACCTACGGAACGGGTGCTAGATCCGCGGGAGAAGATATGAGCTACCCGGCACAGCTCTCGAAGATGCTGGGCCTGAACGTGATCAACGAAGGTCTCCCGGGCGAGACGGCCGAAAGAGGGTACGGCCGCCTCGTGAAGGTTCTGAAGAGATACAACCCCGACATCCTGATCCTATGTGAAGGCGGAAACGACATGCTGCGTTCAAGAAAGCCGGCCCTTATAAAAAATGATCTCGAAAAGATGATTGAAGCCGCGACAGAGAGCGGCGCCAAAGTCATTCTGCTCGGAGTACCGGAGCCGCATCAACTCTTTTTGCGCGATGCCGACCTCTACAGTGAACTGGCCGACGAGAGAGGAGTGCTCTACCTGCCGGAGACATTTTCAGAGGTCCTCTCGGACGACTCCCTCACAAAAGACCCTATCCACCCGAACGCGAAGGGTTACGCTATAATCGCAAAAAAGATCTATGAAGCCATAAAGGAGACTCTATGAAGCTGGGAGTCAACATCGACCACATCGCGGTATTGAGGGAGGCCAGGAGAATAAACGATCCCGATCCTATTGAGGCTCTCGGCATACTCAGAACGGCCGGTGCGGACCAGGTCACCATTCACCTGCGGGAAGATAGAAGGCACATAAACGACGAAGATGCGAAAAGGATCGTACAGATAAGCCGTCTGCCGGTCAATCTCGAGTGCTCTACAGACAGCAGGATAATCGATACAGTCTGCGCTCTAAAACCCCATAGAGCGACACTTGTTCCGGAAAAGAGGGAAGAGGTGACGACGGAAGGCGGTCTTGATATTTTTAGATATGAAGATAGGATCGCCGCAGCTATAGAGAAGCTGCATGCCCACGAAATCGAAGTTTCGCTCTTTATCGACCCCGATCTGGAGAGTGTAACGAGATCGGATGCGCTCGGCGCAGAGTGGATAGAGCTCCATACAGGCAGATATGCAAATATTTTCGCCATGCTCTACTCCGGACTGCAAAACACCCCGCACTCGATTAAAGAGCTGGAGCTGCCCAGACATACGCTCCTGACCGAACTTAACGACACTCTATCTACCCTTTCGGCAGTAGCGGCTCATGCCGCCTCTATGGGCCTGAAGGTTGCTGCCGGACACGGTTTGAACTACCAAAACGTAAGAGAAGTTGCCAAAATAGAGGCGGTAGAGGAGCTCAATATAGGCCAGAGCATCATAGCCAGGAGCATATTTACCGGTCTTGAAAAAGCGGTCGTACAGATGAAAGAGCTGCTTGGATGAAGCCGAAAATCGCCGTCAGCATAGGCGATCCTAACGGAATAGGTCCGGAGATAGCACTCAGAGCGCACAACAAGATCAGCTCATTTTGCACACCTGTATACTTTGCCGGATTCGACCTTCTGAATGCGGCGGCCCGGAGGCTGAAGATGGAGGTTCCGGAAAAGATGATCCACCGCTCGCCCGCGGCCGCACCGGAAATCAGACCCGGGATCGCCGCCGCCGAAAGCGGAGCCTACAGCTTCGCATCTTTCAAAAAGGGTGTAGAGAGCGTAAAATCGGGAGAGTGTGACGCGATAGTCACCCTTCCCGTAAACAAAGAGGCTTGGATGCGCTCCGGCATACCCTACAAAGGCCATACCGATTTTCTTAGAGACCTTTTCAAAAGAGACGCCATCATGATGCTCGGCTGCAAAAGACTCTATGTGGCACTCTTTACGGAGCATACCCCCCTCAAAGATGTGCCGAAAAGGATAGAAAAGGGGGCTCTGGTACGTTTTTTGACCGATCTGCAAAGAGAGGTCGGTGCCGAAAAGATCGGAGTTCTGGGGCTGAATCCCCATGCTGGAGACCACGGCGTTTTGGGCAGCGAAGAGAGAATAATAGAAGAGGCTATAGAAGAGGCGAACTCATATTTTACAAAAAGCGGGACACACCCGGTCTTCGAAGGTCCTATGGTGCCGGACACTGCCTTCACGCCCGCATCGCGTGAACGATACAGGTATCTTGTAGCCATGTACCACGACCAGGGGCTCGCCCCCCTCAAAGCTCTTTATTTCGAAGAGAGCATAAACATAAGCCTCAATCTTCCTATCGTCAGAACTTCCGTCGACCACGGAACGGCCTACGATATAGCCTACATGCCGAACCGCTCCGTTTCACTCAAAAGCTACATAGAAGCGGCCGCCGCTGCCGTGGAGCTGGCCGCGAAGAGATCTCAGCGCTCGTAGATACCCATCAACCCGGCACCGGAAATCAGATGCCCCTCCATTGCACTCAAAAGCTCATGCTTGCTCAAACCAGCTTCGAGATCGAGTGGCATATCGACCGCATAGAGCTTGAACATATAGCGGTGTGCACCTCCCGGCGGGCACGGGCCTCCGTAGCCTATTTTGCCAAAGCTGTTGACCCCCTGTCTTATACCTTCCGAAAGATAGGGCTCGTTAGGTACAGCTTCGGGCAGCACTCCGGGCATAGGGGGTATGTTGTATACGATCCAGTGTACGAAAGTACCGCCGGGAGCATCAGGATCGTCCATTATCAGTGCAAGCGACTGCGCCTCTTCGGGTATGTCGTCAAACTCGAGGGGGATCGATACATCTTCCCCGTCACATGTGTACTTCGGGGGGATATACCCGCCGTCTTCGAATGCGGAACTAGAAAGTCTCATCTCTCACCTCCTTGACCAAACGGGCTCTACACACTCCTTGCAGCCGGGTTCGCCAGAAGGCGGTTTAGAGGAATGGGCTTTCCGCTCTTCTCGTCGAGCCCGTATTTTCCGGTTTCTATTCTCCTCAACGCATCGTTCACATCTCTCAACTCGAGCATCAAAATTCGCAGGATCTCCCTGTCACGGTCGTTCTCGATCTTGAGCTCTGCGAGATCTTCTATATCGTCTATCTCGTCCTCCGCCGCTATAGCGGCCAGCTCGTCATTGATCTCACCGATATTTTTCAAGATCCTCTCTTTCTCCTCTTCGAGCCTCTTTTTGAAATAGTCGAGATTCAGATTTGCCATCTCCCATCCTTTTTTGATGTTATTTACTGATGTTACGCAAATTCCGGGCAGAGCCCGTAATTTGGCAGGGCCTGTGCGGCCCTACAACCCCCTAAAGCTACGAAATCCAAGATTTCGAGATGACTTTACGCTTTCTGCGTAAAATCGGTTATTCAAATTCCGGGCAGAGCCCGCAATTCGGAAGGGCCTGAATATGGCCCTGCGCCCACTTCAGTTTAGCCGCTTTTAGCTTTCGATATGTATAGATTATATCACTTTTAGCTTGATTGGAGTAATCTATAATCAATATTGTACAGGAGATTGAAAATGTATCTATATACATCGGAGTCCGTTTCGGCCGGGCATCCTGACAAGTGCGCCGATATCATCGCCGATACCATCGTCGACAGGCTGCTGCAGCTCGACCCTGCATCGAGGGTGGCGACGGAGGTTTTTATTAGCGGTAGAGAT
>Ga0256832_1003243_pt1 | contig 11064 bp, 8 predicted proteins | sample 134614metaG_FD_190534 | JGI IMG/M metagenome (GOLD analysis project Ga0256832, IMG submission 190534) | Hydrothermal vent microbial communities from Lau Basin, Pacific Ocean - 134-614 | ecosystem: Environmental > Aquatic > Marine > Hydrothermal vents | place: Pacific Ocean: Lau Basin | collected...
TATTCCCGGGCAGCGGTTCATCAGGTTCATCAGGCCGGCTCGGGGGGCTTCCTGCGTCAGCCCCCCGATCCTAACGGACAACAGGCAACAGGAAACCGACAACAGACAACAGGCGACAGACAACAGACAACAGACAACTACCTCAGGCACCCCAGCTCCTTCCCCACCTCTGTAAATGCTGCAATGGCCTTTTCCACATGCTCCGGTTCGTGGGCGGCGGATAGCTGTACGCGGATGCGGGCTTTGCCTTTGGGTACTACGGGGTAGAAGAAGCCGATGACATAGATTCCTTTTTGAAGCAGGCGGGCGGAGAACTCCTGGGCGAGTTTGGCATCGTAGAGCATGATGGGCACGATGGGGTGCTCTCCCGGTATGATGTCGAAGCCCGCTTTGGTCATGCCTTCGCGGAATTGGCGGGTGTTGCGCTCCAGTTTGTCTCGCAGCTCGGTGCTGGCGGAGAGCAACTCTAAGGCTTTGAGCGAGGCGCCCACTATGGCAGGAGCCAGGGTATTGGAGAAGAGGTAGGGACGGGAGCGCTGGCGCAGCAAGTCAACAATTTCCTTGCGGGCAGCGGTGAAGCCGCCGGAGGCGCCGCCGAGGGCTTTTCCAAAAGTGCCGGTGATGATGTCCACGCGGCCCATGGCGTTGTTGTACTCGGCTGAGCCCCGCCCCGTTTTGCCGACGAAGCCCGTGGCGTGGCAGTCATCTACCATGACCATGGCGTCGTATTTTTCGGCCAGATCGCAGATCTTATCTACTTGTGCGATGATGCCGTCCATGGAGAAGACGCCGTCGGTGGCGATGAGGCGGCGACGGGCGCCCTGAGCCTCTTTGAGTTTTTCCTCGAGGTCTTGCATGTCGTTGTTCTTATAGCGGTAGCGTTGAGCTTTACAAAGGCGTATGCCGTCAATGATGGAGGCGTGATTGAGCTCGTCCGAGATGACGGCGTCTTCTTTGCTGAGCAGGGGCTCAAAGAGGCCGCCATTGGCGTCGAAGGCTGCTGCGTAGAGAATGGCGTCTTCGGCGCCGACAAATTCGGCGATGCGCTCTTCCAATTGGCGGTGGATGTCCTGGGTGCCGCAGATGAAGCGCACGGAAGACAGGCCGAAGCCGCGTTCGCGAATGGTTTCTATGGCTGCTTCTATGAGCGCGGGATGCGAGGACAGGCCGAGGTAGTTGTTGGCGCAGAAGTTGAGCACTTCGCCCGCTTCGAGGGTTTCAATGGCTGCACCCTGAGGGCTGGTGATGGTGCGTTCTTTTTTGTAGAGACCGGCTTCTTTGATCTCTTCCAGTTCTTTTTGGATTTGAGGGCGTAGATTGTCAAACATGTCTTTTGAGTTGTGTTTGGTGATGGTTTTGTTTTCGGTACTTGCGCATTCAGCAAGTCAGCGCGAGATGCTGGAGCATGTCTTCCGTCATTTTGGCGAGGTCATATTCTGCCTGCCAGCCCCAGTCGTTGCGGGCGGCGGAGTCGTCTATGCTTTGCGGCCAGCCTTCGGCAATTTGCTGGCGGAAGTCGGGTTCGTAGCGAATGGTGAAGTCAGGTATGTGCTTTTGGATTTCGGCTGCCAGTTCGGCCGGTGTGAAGTTGACACCGGCGATGTTGTAGCTGGTGCGTATGCGGATGGCCTCGGCGGGGGCTTCCATGAGCTCAAGCGTGGCGCGGATGGCGTCGTCCATGTACATCATGGGCAGGCGGGTGTCGGCTTTGAGGAAGCAGGTGTAGCTGCCCTTTTGCAGCGCCTGGTGAAAGATGTCAATGGCGTAATCGGTGGTGCCGCCTCCGGGCATGGATTGATAGCCGATGATGCCCGGATAACGCACGGAGCGCAGGTCTAAGCCATAGCGCCGGTGGTAGTATTTCATCCAGTTTTCACCGGCGGTCTTGCTGATGCCATAGACGGTCAGCGGGGCGCGGTAGGCCTTTTGGGGTGTTTCCACTTTGGGGCTGTCGGGGCCAAAGGCCGCTATGGAGCTGGGAAAGAACATGCGGTCAATGCCCACTTTTAGGCCCGCCTCAAAGGCATTGAAGAGCCCCCGCATGTTGATCTCCCAGGTGCGCAGGGGCTGTGCTTCCCCTTTGGCCGAGAGGATGGCGGCGAGGTGGTATATTTGCCTGACGCCATAGTCACCGGCTACCTGCTCGAAGCGCCGGGCATCCAGGACGTCGAGCAACTCGAAAGGGCCTTCAGCACTTTTTTGCGGAGGGCGTATGTCTGTGGCTATGACATTTTGCGTTCCATACTTTTGCCGCAGGCTCTGAGTGAGTACCGTTCCGATTTGGCCGTTGGCTCCCGTAATGAGTATGCGTGTGTCGCTGTCCATGAAGCAGATTTTGCGCGCAAATTACGACAATGTGGGGAGAAAAAGACAAAAAACCTTTACCTTTAACCGGATGTTCTATCACAGTAGCATTTGGCGAAAGCCCAAAAAATAAAAGCCATTGAACAGCAAAGACAAACACATCATGCCGCAGCGGCCCTATACTTTCAGGGCCTTGAAAACCTACAGCTCCAAGGAGTGGCTGCCGGGCAACAGGAAGAAATATCGCCAGGTCTTTTTTCGGGGCGATGTGTCTTACATCTATGCGGAGTTGTCGTTTTACAACAAGCTGGCTGAGGAAGCCGATTGGGAGGCAAATATTCGCCTGAAATGTTATGCTTTAGATGACAACCGCAACGAAATTTGCGACCTGAACATCAATCGTCGCGTGCTCAAAGGCGAGGCCGAGGTCTATGTACGGGAAGGCTGGGGGCATGCCGATCGCGGGCATTACTGGCGGCGCGGTCACTATCGCTGGGAAGCGTGGATCAATGGCGAGAAGGTGGCTACACAGCATTTTTACGTAGAAGATCATGCCGAGTACCCCCAGCCGGGCGGAGCGCCTTATATGGCACTCACTTCCGTGAAAATGTACGAGGGCTCTTATGAGGGCGTGGCACAGGGAGAGCGCGAGTACGTCAACGTCTTTGCCGAAGAGGATACCCGCTACATCTTCTTTGAGGTGGAGTTTAAGAACCTCTACGTGCAGCGCTCCTGGCAGTGTGAACTTTTCCTGCGCATCTCCAATGAGGTGGGCGAGCTGAAAAGCGAGATTGTGCAATTGAGGCGCATCATGCCCAAGGAAGAGAGCTGTCAAATGATTTTTTCCTGGGGCTCAGACAAGAGGGGTACCTGGTATCACGGCAACTATCGCGCCGAGCTGAGCATGCTGGAAGAGCATGTAGCTACCATCTTTTTTGAAGTAGGCGATGACTTTGTGCAGGGTCTGCCCGAGGTGGAGTTGCCGGAGGAGGCCGATGAAAGCCTGCTGTTTAACGACGGCCGCCCCGACAAAAGCCTGGGCGAACTGATTGCCGATCTCGAGGCGCTCATTGGCCTGCAGAGCATCAAGGACAAGGTCAAAGAACACGCTGCCTACATCCGCTTCGTGCAATTGCGCAAGGAAAAGGGCTTTTCCGAAAGCGAGGGCATCAAGCTGCACTCCGTCTTTATTGGCAATCCGGGGACGGGCAAAACCACCGTGGCTCAAATGATGGGGCAACTCTACAAAAAAATGGGCCTGCTCTCAAAAGGGCATGTGCATGAAGTGGATCGCAGCCATTTGGTGGGAGAATACATTGGCCAGACGGCACCCAAGGTGAAGGAAGCCATCGAAAAGGCTCGCGGCGGCGTGCTCTTTATTGATGAGGCCTACTCCCTGGCGCGTTCCAAAGAAGACCACAAAGACTTTGGGCGCGAAGCGATCGAAATTCTCGTCAAAGAAATGTCGAATGGCAAGGGCGATTTGGTCATGATTGTCGCCGGCTACCCCAAAGAGATGAAGGAGTTTCTGGAATCCAATCCGGGCTTGAAATCCCGTTTTAAGCATTACTTCAATTTTCCCGATTATCTGCCGCAGGAGTTGATGCAAATTGCGGAGTACTCCTGCAGGCTGATGGAAATAGAGTTGCATGAAGGCGCCCGCGAACGCCTCAATGAGCTGATCGTAGAGGCCTATCGCAAACGCGATCGCACCTTTGGCAACGCCCGCTTTGTGAATACCCTGCTCGAAGAGGCCAAGATCAACATGGGCCTGCGCGTCATCAGGCAGGAGCATCCCGAAGAGTTGCCCGTGGAAGCGCTGAAGCTCATTATGCCGGAAGACATCGAAAGCATTGATCTGGAAATGCGCTCCGAGCTGCCGGATATTCCCGTGGATGAGGTGCTGCTCAAGCAGGCTTTGGCGGAGTTGAACAAACTCATTGGTTTGGAGACCATCAAGAGCCAGATCAACGAGTTGGTACATCTCGTGCGCTTTTACAGGCAGACGGGGCAGGATGTGCTCAACACTTTCTTCCTGCACACGGTCTTTGTGGGCAATCCCGGTACGGGCAAAACGACTGTGGCGCGAATCCTCGCCAAGATATACAAAGCCCTGGGCATCATCGAGCGCGGCCACATGGTGGAAACCGACCGCCAGGGGCTGGTGGCCAATTACGTGGGCCAAACGGCCACCAAAACGGCCAAAAAAGTCGAAGAGGCCATGGGCGGCATACTCTTCATTGATGAGGCTTATTCGCTGACTCAGCGCACCTCTGCCGGAGGTGATTTCGGGCAGGAAGCCATTCAAACGCTGCTCAAGCGGATGGAAGACCACCGCGGTAAGTTCTTCGTTTTTGTAGCGGGCTATCCCGACAACATGGATGCCTTTCTCAAGGCCAATCCGGGCCTGAGCTCGCGCTTTGACAAAATTCTCAAATTTGAGGACTATACGCCTGAGCAATTGCATCAAATTGCGCTGCTCATCTTAGACGAGCGCCAGATGATTATGACGCCCGAGGCCGATGCCGAACTGCGCGAATTGCTCGCCAGCGAATACCGCAGCCGCAGCCGCTATTTCGGCAATGCCCGCGAAGTGAGAAAGCTGATGGAAGAATTGATCAAGCGCCAAAATCTGCGCCTCGCCCAGGTCGCTGCCGAAGAGCGCAAGAACATGCCGGTCAATCTCATCCAATTGGAGGATGTGCAGGCCGTCGGCCGCCAGCAAAAAGATCAGAACATCCGGCGCCAGCAGATAGGCTTTGGAGGGTAAGGCCTTACAGGTATTTCATCAACAGCTCTTCTAAGGTGCTTTCAGAAATGCGTCGCTGTAGCCTGCCGCGATGGGCGTAGCTGATGGAGCCGGTTTCTTCAGACACGATGAAGGCAACCACCTCCATGCGCTCCGTAATACCCACGGCAGCGCGATGGCGCAAACCCACAGTCTTCGGCAGATTGGGGTTGTCAGAAACCGGCAGAGTGCAGCCGGCAGCAATGATTTTGTCGTGGCTGATGATGACGGCCCCGTCGTGCAAAGGGCTTTCCTTGTTAAAAATACTCTCTAACAGCTGTTGTGAAATTTGAGCGTCTAAGGGCACGCCCGTGCCGATGATGCCCAACATCTCTTCGTTTTGCGAAAGCACGATGAGTGCCCCCCATTTCTTGCGGCTCATGCTGACGAGCGCATTTTTGATTTCCTGCACTTCCGCCTGTTTTTTTTCGCTGCTGGCAAACTCTTTATCGAGCAACCTCCGCAAAAGGTGTGAGCGTTGCCGCAGGGTGTTGTTGCCCAGCATGAGTAAAAAACGCCGCACTTCAGGCTGAAAGATGATGATCAGCATCAGCGCTACGAAATTGGCGAACAGGTCAAACAACTTGGAAAGCATGACCATCTCCAAAGAGTGTACCATCTGCCCTACGAAAAAGAGCACGCCCACGCCCACCAGTATGGTCAGGCCGGTACTGCCTCGCAGCAATTTGTAAGCCCAATACAAAAGGTAGCCGACGATGAGAATGTCGAGCAAATCCCAAATCCGAATGGGCAAAAAACCTATGTGTATGGCGAGCAGCATGGGCCGGGTTTATGCTTTCTTTGCGTGTCTGGAAAGATAGATTTCGTAGAGCTCCGGATTTTCTCTTTGAGCGTCATACATTCCACTTTGCCTCCTTTGCCGAAAGGCTTCGTAAAGGGTAACGGCACAGGCCACCGAGATGTTGAGGCTTTGCACCATGCCGGCTTGCGGGATGATGAAGTTGCCATCGCATTGAGCCAACAGTTCTTTGCTCACTCCATCGTGTTCGTTACCGAATACCAGGGCGGTGGAGCGGGTGAGGTCGAGCTCATAGAGGTCAACAGCGCTTTCTCCAAGATGCGTGCAGAGGAGGCGTTGGTATTTTTTGCGCAGGGCTTTTACGCAGGCTTCCAACTCGGTGAAGTAGTGAATGTCCACCCACTTGCGAGCACCGGATGCCGCGCTTTTCCCGGCGATGATGTTTTTTTCGCTGAGTCGTTCTTCGGTGTAGAGTACGTAAATTTCGGGTATGCCCACCGAGTCGCAGGAGCGCAGTACGGCGCCGATGTTGTGGGGGTCGTGTACATTTTCCAGGACTACCGTTAAGTCCATTTGCCGAAAGGCGGCCACACGACGAAATTTTTCCATGCGTTCGGGTGTCATAGCAAGGCGGATGCTTTTTCCGGTGAGGAGAGGCCAAAGGCGTCTCTCTTCACCGGACTCGTTTATTGGGCAGGTTGGAAGTAGTAATCGCGGAATTGCAGGATGTGTACAAATTTGTTTTCGTAGCGCTGAATGCGGGCCGGCGTTTCCGTGCCGGTGGTTTGCTGTTCGAAGACCGGCCTGAAGCGGTAGGTGGTGTAGAGGTTGCTCCACTCTTCATTGCTGAGATATTGGGTAAAATCCTTGCCGTATTTCTGTTGCAGGCGCAGGAAATAGAGCGTTACGCAGTAGCCGTAGTAGGCATCTATTTGCGGAAGCATACCAAATTCCTCAAAAAATCTTTGTTTAAAGTTGCGAATGTCGGGATTGTAGGGGTCTATGTAGTAATTGCTGCTCACGTGTACGTTTAGGTTTTCGTACAGCTCGAAGTCGGCTCTTTCGTACTCCATCCACTGGGGCATGCCGAAGACCATGACTTCCGAAAAGTCCTGTGCGGCCACTTTGAGCTTTCGCAAAAAGGCATAGATGAAGGTTTCGTTGGACCAGGAGGGCACGATGAAGATGGTGGGGCGATCGGCCAGGAGCTGACTGACCAGATCGGTTTCTTTGAGGTCCAGGCTTTCATCGGAGATGATGAGCTCTTTGAAGCGGGTGGTATCGCCTTTCGGCAAATATTGCAGGCGCAGCTCCTGGAAAATTTTGAGGCGCTCGATCTCCCTGGGCTTGTTGGGGACGACGAGGATGACCTGATCGGGCGCATAGCGCTGCATGACGTATTTCGTGATGGCATCGCAATGCGTGCGCAGGGTGGGATTGACCTGCACGTAGTAGGGGTTGTCTTCGCTGATGTTGCTGCTGCCACTGTAGGGGCTGACGAAGGGCTTTTGGTTTTCTTTGGCGTATTTTGCGACCAGGCGTGCATTGGCCGAGCGGTAGGTGCCGATGATCATTTGGGCCTGCTGCACGGAGGGTTCGAAAGAGAGCAGGTGGTTGACTTCCTGCTCCGAGTATTTGGAGTCGAGTATGGTCAGGTCCAGTTTCACGCTGTCCTTTTGCAGGTCTTGCAGGGCCAGTTTGAGGCCGGCATAGTATTGCAGGGCGCGTTTAGAGCCTTTGGGGACTTCGGTATCGCCATAGGAAAACTGCTGGGTCATAAAAGGCAGCAGGATGGTAGTGTACTGCACTTCTCCGCTCAGCGCATGGGTGCTGCCTGCATTGCTGTTTTCTGCTGTGGTTTCCGAAGTGATGGGCGGGAATTTATCCGGCGGGTTGATGGTCCAGTGCATGGTATCCATGGGTTCGGTCATGGTGGTAACGCGCTCGAACTCGCCCGTTTCGGGATTTACTTTGACGGGGCCCTGCAACTCGCCTATGTCGTCTTCGTCTTTGGGGGGCTTATGGGTAGTGCCGGTTGCGGGCTTAAAAAGCTCGCAGGAATAGGCCAGAGGGATGAGCAAAATGAGCAGGAAGAGCCATTTATTCCCATTCGATGGTTGCCGGAGGTTTGGTACTGATGTCATAAACTACGCGGTTTATTCCTTTGACTTGGTTGATGATGCGATTTGAGACGCGGGCGAGGAAGTCGTGGGGGAGCCGGCTCCACTCGGCGGTCATGCCATCGAGTGAGTTGACAGCCCTGAGCACTACGGTTTTTTCATAAGTGCGTTCGTCTCCCATAACGCCTACGGACTGTATGGGCAGCAGGATGGTGGCGGCTTGCCAGACCTGCCCGTACAGTCCTCCGCGTCTCAATTCGCCGATAAAGATAGCATCTGCTTCTTGAAGTAAGGCAACTTTTTCGGGAGTAACTTCTCCCAGTATGCGAATGGCCAGGCCCGGGCCCGGGAAAGGGTGGCGCCCGAGGATGTCTTCGGGCAGTCCCAGAGTGCGTCCTACGCGGCGCACTTCGTCTTTGAAGAGCATGCGCAGGGGCTCGATGATCTTGAGGTGGAGGATGTCGGGCAGTCCCCCTACATTGTGGTGTGATTTGATGGTTACGGAGGGCCCGTGTACGGATACGGACTCAATCACATCGGGGTAGATGGTGCCCTGGGCCAGCCATTGGATGTCGTGCAATTTAGCGGCCTCGCGCTGGAAAACTTCCACGAAAGTGCGTCCGATGGCTTTGCGCTTGGCCTCGGGTTCGCTCAGGCCTTTGAGGGCGGCGTAGAATTCCGCTTTGGCATCTACGCCCACGATGTTGAGGCCCATGTCGCGGTAGGAGTAGAGCACTTCCTCGTATTCGCCCTTGCGCAGCAGGCCGTTGTCTATGAAAAAGCAGATCAGGCGGTCTCCTATGGCCCGGTGCAGCAGGGCCGCGGCGACCGAGGAATCCACGCCCCCCGACAGCCCCAGCAAGACGCCTTCATTGCCCACCCGGCGTTTGATCTGCTCTACTGTTTCTTCCACGAAGGTTGCGGGTGTCCACTCGCCCCGGCAGCCGGCGATTTGCAGCAGGAAGTTCTCCAACAGTTGTTTGCCGTGCTCGGAGTGGGTTACTTCGGGATGAAACTGGAAGCCGTAGATGGGGTGGGGGAGTTCGTTCTCGCCGGAGCGGAAGGCTGCGATTTCAATGTTTTCCGTGCCGGCAATGATTTGGTAGCCTTTCGGCAAATAGAGGATGTGATCGGCATGAGACATCCACACCTGCGAGTCTTCGGGTATGCCGCGAAAGATGGGGTCTTCGTGCTGCATGTTGATGAGGTGCGCTTTGCCGTATTCTCTTTTACGGGAGCGGGCGACCTCGCCTCCCAGTTCGTCGGCTACGAGTTGGGCGCCGTAGCAGATGGCGAGGATGGGGTATTTGCCTGCCAGTTCCTGCAGGGGCATGCGCAGCGCATGGTCGTCTTTGACAGAAAAGGGGCTGCCCGACAGGATGAGGGCTTTCAGTCCGTCTTCCTCTGTGACGGGTTTGTTGTAGGGCTGTATTTCACAGTAAACGTTCAGTTCCCGCACTCTGCGGGCGATCAATTGGGTGTATTGGGAGCCGAAATCGAGGATGAGCACTTTTTCCTTCATGGGGCAAAGGTAAAAAAAAGCCGCTTTTGGGATGTGCTTAAATAGAAGTGATTTAGGTAACGCAAGCCGTTCAAGCTTTTGAATCAGGATGTTTGGTTTTTTCGAACCACTTCCTTTGTTTGGGTTATGCTGAAGGTGATGTTGGAAAACCGAAAAGTAGCATTTTCGTGATGAGGTTTTAATCTCAATTTAATTTGTTCTTAGTTAAAGTGTTAACAATATGTTAATGTTCGCTTTATCGCCCTTTAATTGTTTTTTTTTTGTTTCTTTGAGTGTTATTTGTATTTCTTCACTTTAAAACTCTATTTATGAAAAAGTTAGTTTTCGTTGTCGTTTCTTTAGCTTTTTTAATTGGACTTTCTTCTGTCCAAATTTTTGTCAACCCTGTTGAATTGGGTGTGGATAACAACTCTTTGTCTCTTTGTAAAGAGATAGTGACTCCAAACTGTAGTTTGTCTGAGGGTGAAATTGAAAGTATTGCTATCATGCATAATAAAATTTTACCTTCAGCTGTTAAAAATATGAGGGGAAAGGATTTAGAGGAATTACATGCATCTTACGTTAACTACTTGAAAGTTAACCATCCTGATGGGTATGAGTACTTTAATTTAGACGTGAGCTTTACTCAAGAGCTATTTACTTTTGATGTGACTCAATTTACATTTCTGAGAGGATTCACCCGGGATTTTAGGGAAGCTACCCAAAGTGCAATAGACTTTGTTTTGAAAGCCAATTCTATAGAAGAACTCAATGCTAATCTGGATAGGCTGATAAAGGGGCTGCAAGGTGAATTAGATGCATGTGAGTTTATGGCTCTCCAAGTGTTTGTTGCAGTTGCAAAGGAATCTGCTGTTTATTGGTCTGGTGTAAGTAATAACTCTCGATGGAGTTTTGGCAAATTTATAGCTGCTGATGCATTAGGCGCTTACGGGGGGTTCTTAAATTCTGCTGTATTGGCTCCAGTTCCGGGTGCTAATGCTGCTATAGCAGGAGCAGCTGCTTTTGGCGCAGTTTGGGGTTCTGCAAGTTATTCACTTTTAAGTTCAGGATAGATGAAGCGATTCTTAAGAGCAATGACAATTGGTTTGACTCTTTTTGCTTTGATGCTGCTTTTTGATTTTATCTCTACCGGTTCAGTAACAAGCAGCGCATTCAAGCTAGACTTAGTTTGGGGGCTGGTTACAGGATTGGGAATAGAGTTTGTATTTCCTTTTGTCCTTCGATTTTTTACTAAAGGCAAACGGTAAAAAAAGAAGAGCTGCGCTTTGCGCAGCTCTTCTTACGAGCATCATTCACCCGGCAGATAGAGTTCAAACTCTACGCGCCGATTTCTCGCGCGGCCGTCTTTGTACTTGTTGTCGGCGATGGGTTTGGTTTCGCCGAAGCCCTGGTAGCTCATGCGGTTGGCGGAGATGCCTTGAGAGACCAGGTAGTCGAAGCAGGACTTAGCTCTGGCTTCTGAGAGTTTCTGGTTGGACTCGGCAGAGCCCACGCTATCGGTATGTCCGCCTATGCGGAGGTGGTAGTCCGGATAGCGCTTCATGATGTCGGCGATTTTGTCGAGTATGGG
>Ga0256832_1003244_pt1 | contig 11063 bp, 10 predicted proteins | sample 134614metaG_FD_190534 | JGI IMG/M metagenome (GOLD analysis project Ga0256832, IMG submission 190534) | Hydrothermal vent microbial communities from Lau Basin, Pacific Ocean - 134-614 | ecosystem: Environmental > Aquatic > Marine > Hydrothermal vents | place: Pacific Ocean: Lau Basin | collected...
TTAGATATAATGGAAAGAATAAAATCTCTGAGAGAGGTATAAAAATGGCTAACATAAAAGTAGCAGATTCTGCAGGTTTTTGTTTTGGAGTAAAAATAGCTGTAGATATGGCTAAAGATGCAGGAGAAAAATTAGGTGGAGCTTACACAGATGGTCCAATTATTCATAATAAACAGGTAGTTTCTTTTTTAGAAAGGATAAATGTAAAACAGCTTGAAGACAAACAGGCTTTAAAAGAAGGAGATACGGTAATTATACGTTCTCACGGCGTTCCTCCAGAAGAAGAAAGAAGATTACAGGAATCAGGAGTAAAGGTTTTAGATGCCACCTGTCCATTTGTTAAAAAAGTTCATGATAAAGTTAAACAATTAGTGAAAGAAGGTTACTTTGTAATAATAATTGGAGAAGAAGGTCATCCTGAAGTGGTTGGTATTTTAGGACATTTGAAAGAAGCAAACGGAAGAGGAATTGTAGTTCAAAATTTTGAAGAGTTAGTAAGAAAAATGCCAAGAAGGAATAAAGTAGGTGTCGTAGCACAAACTACACAAAGTGAAGATTTCTTTGAACAGGCGATAGGTTATATTGCGTCAAATGTTGAAGAGTTAAAAGTTTTCAACACTATCTGTGATGCTACATCTGTAAGACAGGAAGAGGTTAAAAAAATAGCTCCAACAGTTGATGTAATGATAATTATCGGAGGAAAACACAGCGGCAATACAAATAGACTTGCCCAAATATCAAGAGCTCTAAATCCAAATACTTACCACATTGAAAAAGCAGATGAACTAAAAGAAGAATGGTTTGAAAATGCTGAAAATATCGGAGTAAGTGCGGGAGCTTCCACTCCAGACTGGATAATTCAAGAAGTTGTAGAAAAAATAAAAGAAATTACTAACAGCTAAAAGGGGATTCTCTTTTAGCTCTCTTTTTCTATTATCACTTGTTTATCAACTGTTTAAATCAATTATTTCCATTAAAAAAGCCTTAATATGATATACTACTTAATTATTATAAAAACAACTAATTTAAAGGAGATTAAGCATGAATGTGGAAGTAGAATCAAAAGATTTAACAAGAACTCTCACTATTGAAGATGAGGGAGAAAAAGTAAAAAACATTGTGGAATCCATTTATAAAGATCTGAGCCAGAAAGTTTCTGTTCCCGGATTTAGACAGGGAAAAGTTCCTAAAACAGTTATAAAAGCAAAGTACAAAGATTATATTGCAGATGAAGCGGCTAAACAGTATGTAAACAAATATTTACCTCAAATTTTAGAAGAAAACAATTTAAAACCAGTTTCTCAAATTTATTATGGCGATGTAGTTTTAGAAAATGATGAAAAATTAAAGTTTAAAGTTAGTTTTGAAGTTGCTCCAGAATTTGAATTAAAACCTTACGAAGGAATTGAAGTAGAGATGGTAGAAACTAAAGTTTCAGATGAAGATGTTGAAAAAGCTATACAGGCTTTATTAGAAAGAAATGCCAAATATGAAGTTGAAGATAAAGAAATTGAAAATGGAGACACAGTAAAAATAAAATACCACATTACTGCTGAAACAGGTGAAGAAGAGGAAGACGTATTTGAAGCAGTAATTGGTGCAGGAACTTTAAGAAAAGAGTTGGAAGATGCGTTAATAGGAAAGAAAAAAGGTGATAAAGTTAAGGTTGAAAATATAGATTTAATTGACGAACAGGGAAATCCTAAAGGGAAAGCAACTGTCGAGATTGAAGTTTTAGAAGTAATGAAAAAAGTTGTTCCTGAATTTAACGATGAATTTGTTAAAGAAATCGGATTAGCTGAAAATGTGGAAGAAGCTAAAAAGAAAATAAGAGAAGATTTAGAGAGAGAGTTAGAGGAAATTAAAAGAAGAGAAATTGAACAAAAAATTATTGATAAATTAGCAGAAGAATACGACTTCCCAGTTCCAGAATCATTAGTCAATGCTGAAACTGAATTTTTAGCACAAGAATATGCAAAACAGCTTGAATCTTATGGAATTAAACCAAATAAGGAAATGATCGAAGCAGCTCTCGAAAATCTCAAACAAACAGCAGAAAAGAATGTAAGAATAAGTTTCGTTTTAAACAAAATTGCAGAAAAAGAGAACATTCAAGTTACGGATGAAGAACTTAACGAAGAACTTCAAAAATTAGCTCAAGCTTATCAAACAACTCCCGAAACTTTAAGAAAATATTTAGAAGAACAGGGAACACTTGATAATATTAGATTTAACATTTTAAGGAAAAAAGTACTTGACCTTTTAATAGAAAAGGCTAATATTAAGGAAATTCCGAAAGAGGAATATGAGAAAAAATTAAAAGAGCAGCAAGAAGCTGAACAAAAAGCTGTTGAAGAAGAAGCAAAAGAAGAAACTTCTGAAGCAGCAGAAGAAGAGGTAAAAGAAGAACAACCAGTTGAAAATAAGGAGGCATAAAAAATATGGACGTAAATAAAATAATCAGTCAATTGGTACCTGTTGTTATTGAGCAAACTCCAAGAGGAGAAAGGGCTTATGACATTTATTCAAGGCTTTTAAAAGACAGAATTATATTATTAGGTTTTCCAATTGACGACCATATTGCAAATTTAATAGTGGCACAGCTTTTATTTTTAGAAGCAGAAGATCCAGAAAAAGATATTTATATGTATATTAATTCCCCAGGTGGAGTAGTTACATCTGGTATGGCTATTTTTGACACTATGAATTATATAAAACCTGATGTGGCAACAATCTGTATGGGACAGGCTGCATCAATGGGAGCGTTTTTACTTTCTGCCGGTGCAAAAGGAAAAAGATATGCATTGCCAAATGCCAGAATAATGATTCACCAGCCGTTAGGTGGATTTCAGGGACAGGCAACAGATATAGAGATACATGCCAGAGAAATTTTAAGAATGAAAAAGCTTTTAAATGAGTATTTAGCAAAACATACAGGACAACCTGTAGAAAAGATTGAACAAGATACTGAAAGGGACTATTTTATGTCTGCCCAAGAAGCAAAAGAGTATGGGTTAATTGATAAAGTTATAGAAAGTAGAGGTGAGTAGTAACAAATGAGTGATAAACCTAACAAATGTTCATTTTGTGGAAAACCACAGAATGAAGCAAAAGTTTTAATAGCAGGACCTGGAGATATTTTTATATGTGATGATTGTGTATCCCAGTGTAGCCATTTAATACAGGAAGATTTGGAAGAAGCAAAATTTGAAGAAATGGAGACACTTCCAACTCCTGTTGAAATCAAGAAAAAATTAGATGAATACGTAATTGGTCAGGAAAGAGCTAAAAAAATTCTTTCAGTAGCTGTTTACAATCACTATAAAAGAATACTGTCAAAAGAAAAACTTCAGGATTTAGAAGTTGAACTTGAAAAAAGTAATATTTTATTAATTGGTCCAACAGGTTCAGGTAAAACTCTGTTGGCAAGAACATTAGCAAAAATTTTGAATGTTCCTTTTGCCATTGCAGACGCTACAAATATTACAGAGGCAGGATACGTCGGTGAAGATGTTGAAAGTATTTTGGTTAGACTTGTACAGGCTGCTGATTACGATTTAGAAAAAGCAGAAAAAGGAATTGTTTATATAGATGAAATAGATAAAATTGCTAAAAAATCTGGTGAAAACCCTTCTATTACCAGAGATGTATCTGGAGAAGGTGTTCAGCAGGCTTTGTTAAAAATAATCGAAGGGACAGTTGCAAACATTCCTCCGCAAGGTGGAAGAAAACATCCCCATCAGGAATTTATACAACTTGATACATCTAACATCTTGTTTATATTAGGTGGTGCTTTTGTTGGACTTGAAGATATTATTAAACAAAGATTAGGTAAAAAGACAATTGGATTCGGAGCTGAACTAAGAACAGAAGAAGAGAAAGAAGGAAACCTTATTTCTAAAGTAAGAGTTGAAGATTTAATAAAGTACGGACTAATTCCAGAATTTATCGGAAGAATACCTGTTGTGGCAACCCTTGATGAACTTGATGAGGACGCGTTAGTCAGGGTTTTAACAGAACCAAAAAATGCATTGATTAAACAGTATCAGAAATTATTAGCAATGGACGGTGTAGAGTTAGAATTTACTGAATACGCTATCAGAGAGATCGCCAGAGAAGCTATAGAAAGAAAAACAGGTGCAAGGGGATTAAGAGCAATTATTGAAGAAATAATGCTTGATATTATGTATGAAATTCCTCAAAAGAAAGGGGTGAAAAAGGTTATTGTAGATGAGGACGTTGTGAAAAGAAGAAAAGAGCCAATCCTCATTTATGAAAAAGCAAGTTAAAAATGGCAGCAATTAAACAAGTAAAATTTATAAAAAGTGCAGTAAAACCAAAAGATTACCCACCACCAACCAAACCAGAAGTTGCAGTGGTGGGTCGTTCCAATGTTGGTAAATCTTCATTAATTAATGCTATATTCAAAAGAGCAATTGCCAAAGTAAGTTCGAAACCCGGCAAAACAAGGTTAATCAACTTCTTTTCTCTTGATGATAAAATTTACTTTGTCGATTTACCTGGATACGGTTATGCTTCTGTTTCAAAGGCTGAAAGGCAGAGATGGAAAGATATGATAGAGGCTTACTTTTTAAATAGAGAAAATCTTGGCTTTGTAATAATGTTAGTTGATAGTAGATACGAACCAACAAAACTTGATATTCTTACTAAAGAATGGATAGAAAGTTTAGAAATTCCTTATGTTATTGCTGCTACAAAAGTTGACAAATTAAACCAAAAAGAAAAAGCCAGAGTTCAGAAAATGATAAGAGAAACTTTGGATTTAGATAAAGAGACTCCTATTTTCTTAACTTCTGCTAAAGAAGGGAAAGGAATTAAAGAGTTAGTTTCTTATATTTATTCAAATTTAGAAAAATAATTCTCATTGAAAGGAGCTTCTTTTAAGAAGCTCCTTCTTCCTCTTCAATTAATCTATCTGCGAGATAATCAGCCAAATGAATTACCTGAACATTTTTACTGTGCCCGTGCTTATACATACCATCAGCAATATTGAATACACAACCAGGACAATCACTCAAAACATAACTTGCTTCTGTTTTTCTTAAATCATCAATTTTTCTTTTCTGTAATTCTGAAGCTACTTCATAGTTTGCTACTGAGAAATAACCTGCAAATCCGCAGCACATCATGGCTTCTTCACCTTCAACATACTGGGCATTATCTACATTCTTTAAAATGTCTCTATAAACATTTGGGTCTGTGCTCATTGCAGTATAAGAGTGACAAGGGAAATGGAAAGAAACCTTTTCTCCTTCTCCTTTGAAAGTATAAAATCCTTCTTCTCTTAAAATTTCTGCAAAATCTTTTACAGGATATTTGTATTCTTCACTTAATGCACCACCGCATGTTGGACATGCAACAACTACCGCATCAAATTCGTATTTATCAATTTCTTCCTTGTTGTGTTCCATTAATTTTTCAAAGGCTTCAACTTCTCCACTGTAAAGGTGTGGAGCACCACAACATCTTATATTTTTAGGTACTACAACGTCATATCCAGCTTTTTCCATAAGTTTTAAAACACTTTCTCCAGTTTTTCCGTAAAAAGCATCAATCATACATCCTGTAAAAAATAGTAATCTACCTTTTGATTCTTTTGCTTTTACTTCTTTTCCTCTAATTCCAAAAGGTTTTGCAGTAGGTTTTGGCATTAGTTTGGCATATTTGGGAATTCCAACATCTACATAAATAGCGTTATATTCTGGAACTGATTTTCCAAATAATTTTCCGTAAGCATCCATTAAACCAGGAGCAAATTTCATTCCTATTTTTGTCATAGGATTTCCCATTAAACCTAATCCTTTAAATACAGCCCATTTGAAATAATCTTTCTTTTTTGTTTTCTGTTTTGCCATATGTCTGGCTCTGAACATAATCTCTTTGTATTCAACCTCATTAGGGCATATCCATTCACATCTTCTACACATAGCACACTGATTCCACTGGGCGATAATATCCTCATCCATTGGAAGCAAGCCATCTACTACTGCTTCTGCAAGAGATAATCTTCCTCTTGGTGAAGATCTTTCTTCTTTTACTACACTGTAAGTTGGACAAACTGACCTACAAGCAGAACATTTTACACATTGATGTGCAAGTTCTACGGTCAGTTTTACATCTATTTTATCTGACATATTATTGTCCTCCTTTAAAAACTACTTTATTGTGGCATCTGTCTGGATACTCCACAATTCCTTCTGTTTCAAATTTATTAATTATTTTCTGAATACTATTTCTGTCTATTCCTGTTATTCTTTCTATATCACCAACTTTTAAAGGTTTGCTTTCACTTTTTAAAATTTCTAAAATAATTTTTTCTTTATCCATAGACTTCCCATAAAGTTTGATAAGTTTATATTAATATATAAAATAAATAAACCTTTCTGCTATAAGGAATATCATAACTTTGGTTGAATTTGATTAAAGTTATTAGAATATACTAATAAAATTTGAATTTACAGAAGGTTTGTGTAAAAATATATTTACTTTTTTGAAATTTTATTATATTTTTATAAGTTATAGTTTTTAATTAATTTTAGGAGGAGGACTAACTGAATTGATAGGATTTGGACCTCATTTAATGGTTGATGGTTACGAAGGAAGTTATGAAGCTCTTGCGAGCATAGATAATGTAACTCAATTTTTGGACACTTTACCGAAAGAAATTAACATGACAAAAATAATGCCTCCTTACGTATTTAGATACGATGGTGGTGATAAACCCGAGGATTGGGGAATATCTGGATTTGTAATTATTGCTGAAAGTCACATCAGTATTCATACTTTTCCTGAAAAAGGTTATTTCTCAATTGATATTTTTTCATGTAATGATTTTGATTTTGATAAAGCTATTGAAATTATTAAAAGCTTTTTCTTAACTGATAAATTGGAAATTAGAACTACTTCAAGGGGAACTGAATTTCCAAGAGATATTTCAATGGCAACATCTATCACTAATTCACAAAGAAATAGACTTATTTAAATAAAAAGGCAGGATTTACTTCCTGCCTTTTACAATTTAATATCTTTTAACCAATCTCTATTTTCAATATACCAGTCAATAGTTCTTTTTAAACCTTCATCTATATCAATTTCCGGTTTCCATCCTAATATTCTTTCTGCTTTAGTTATATCTGCCCATGTTTCTTTTAAATCTGCTTTATGGAATGGTTTATAATCAATTTTTGCTTTTTTACCTAAATATTTTTCAATTTTTGAAATTATTTCATTTAGTGATATAGGATTTTTTCCACCACCAAGATTTATGATCTCATATCCAACATCTTTGAAGGCTGCTTTTATTGTTCCTTTTGCAATATCGTCAACATAAGTAAAATCCCTTGATTGAGAACCATCTCCAAAAAGCTCAATTGGAGTTCCTTCATCAATCCATTTGATAAATCTAAAAATACTCATATCTGGTCTTCCAGCTGGACCATAAACTGTAAAGTATCTGACAACCGTAACATCAATATCATAAAGATAATGGTAGGTGTAAGACATAACTTCTGCTGCTTTTTTTGAGGCTGCATAAGGTGAAATCGGCGTGTTTACAGGTAAATCTTCTTTAAAAGGCATAGGTTGTCCTGCATAAAGAGAAGATGTTGAGGCTAAAACAAATTTTTTGATTCCGTATTTTTTCATAAGTTCTAAAAGATTTAATGTTCCTTCTGCATTAGTTGAAAGATAGACAAAAGGATTTATAAGACTGTATCTTACACCAGCCCTTGCTGCAAGGTTTATCACTCTATCAAATTCGTTATCCTGAAAAACTACATCTAATGCACCTAAATTTTCAATATCCACTTCATAGAATTTAAAGTTTGGATATTTTTTTAACTGGTTTAATCTCCATTCTTTCAGTCTTGTGTCGTAGTAATCATTCATGTTATCAACACCAACTACTTCATGACCTTCTTCAAGTAGAAGTTCTCCTGTTTTCCAGCCAATAAAACCTGCAGCACCTGTTAATAAAATTTTTGCCATGTTTCCTCCTTTTTAAAATATTTAATCTAAATTAGTAATTCTTTCGACAAGGTTTAAAGGACGATTAAAAACATCCTTGAAAGAATTTGATAATTTTTAATATATAATAATAAATATTTATTTTACATAATTGGAATGAATTTTTAAAGGAGTTCAAATGAAAGTACTTCAAGTTGTTGACGGAACAGGTTGGGGTGGAACAAAAGAGCAAACATACTTAGTGACAAGGGAACTTAAAAAAAGAGGAATTGATGTTCATATGGCTTTATCTTCAAAATACGAACAAATGATGGAAAAACTTAGACCTTATGGCGTTCCTTTTCATTTCTTTGAACACGACTACAAAACAAACAGAAGAAACATAATGAATTATGTAAGATTAAAGAAAATAATAGATGAAAATAAATTTGATATTGTTGTAGGAAATTCCCCACATGCTTTTGATTACATAAGATTTGTAAAGCCATTTTTAAAACATAAACCAAAAATAGTAGCAGTCAGGCGTTCTGGAAGAGTTCCTTCTTGGTTTTCAAAACATTTTAAATATTCGGCGGCAGATAAGATTGTTGTAGTATCAAGGGACGTTTATGAAACACTAAAAAAAGCTAACTTTTTCCCTGAAAAACTTGTGGTTATTGAAAGTGGAATCGATTTAGAAAGATTTAAACCTATGCCTGAGAAAAAAGAAGAATTGAGAAAAAAATTAGGACTACCATTAGATAAAAAAATATTTTTAAATGTGGCGAACTGGAATATTGATGTAAAGGCTCAGGATAAACTAATTGAAGCCTTCGCAAAACTTAACTGTGACGATTGTTTATTAATTTTAGTAGGGCAGAGAACAGAAACAGAGGCAAAAAAAATAGCTAAAAAATTTGGAATAGAAGATAAAGTCATTGGACTTGGATTCAGGTCTGATGTCCCTGACATTTTAAATGCTGCAGACTTTTTTGTTTTATCTTCAAATCTTGAAGGTATTGCAGGAGCATTACTTCAGGCTATGGCAACTGGAAAGGTTGTTTTATCAACTCTTGCAGGTGGAATAAGTGAGTATCTTAAAGATGGAGAAAATGGTTTTGCCGTTCCTGTTGGAGATGTTAAAGGTATGGTAGAAAAGATGAAAAAGATGTTGTCATTGTCTCCCGAAGAATATAAAAGAATTTCTGAAAACGCAATTAAAACTGCAAATGAGTATTCCATAGAAAGAACAACCGAAAAATATATAAAATTATTTCAGGAGCTGATGAATGAAAAATAATATATTTGTTATTTTTTATCACAAAATCCTTCCAAAATGGGGATTTGATGTTGCTTACAAAACCTTCGATTTTGAAATGAAAATAATCAAAAAATATTTTAAAACTATAACTCTTGATGATGTTTACGAATACCTGACAACAGATAAACAACCAGATAAACCTTCAATAGTAATCTCTTTTGATGATGGATACGTGGACAATTTTGTTTATGCTTACCCAATTTTGAAAAAATACGGACTTAAAGCCACTATTTTTCCAGTTTCTACCAGAATAAACAAAGAAGATACTGTTAGACCCACATTAGAAGACTACTGGAATGGAAAAGTATCTTTCAATGAACTTCACAAACCTAAAACAATGGCACAGGCAAACTATGAATTTTTAAAATACGGAAAATCCGATGATTTTTTAACGGTGGCAGAACTAAACAAAATGAAAGATGTATTTGATATTCAGGGACATGCAGGAGTTCACGCAAAAGTTTTTTATAAAGATGAAATTTTAAATATTTACGATGGAAAAAATGGGCACTGGAGTAATATTTACGCATTTGGTGAATCAAATGATTTTTCAAAATTAGAAGATCCAAAATTAGGATACCCTTTATTCCCAGACAAAAATAATCTTGCAGTTAAAAGAGGATTTGTAAAGAAAGAAGTTAAAGATTTTGTAAATTCTATTGATAAGGATTTTTTCGATCAAAAAAACTGGAAAGAACAGTTAAAAAAGGAACTGACCCAAAAATTTGATTCTTTTTTAGATTTTGAAACAGATGAAGAAAGAGAAAAAAGAATTAGAAAAGAATTAGAAACATCAAAAAAAGATTTGGAGAGTATTATCGGTAAAAAAATCAGACATTTATCTTATCCATTTGGACATTATGATGATTTTTTAGTAAATATAACAAGAGATTATTTTGATTCGGCTTATACGGTAGAAAAAGATATAATAAGAAAGGGACAGAATTTACACAAACTACCGAGAATTGCTATATCGAAAGATTTCATAAGTTTCTTTTCAAAGATAATAAAATATTCAAGAATGGATTAAAAAGGAGTGGAAAATGCACAAAGTTGAGGATTTTCAAAAAGATAAAAAAATCTGTGTAGTCGGTTTAGGCTATGTCGGATTGCCATTAGCAGTTTTATTAAATAAAAAATTTAATGTTGTTGGATTTGATATTTCTGAAGAAAGAGTAAAAGAACTGAAAGAAGGATATGACAGAACAAGGGAAGTAGAAAAAGAAGAATTAGTGAACTCAAGCATAGAATTTATAACAGATCCTGAAAAGATGTCCGAATGTGAACTGATTATCGTAACAGTTCCTACACCTATAAATGAGTTTAAAATACCAGATTTAAGACCTATAAAAGTTGCAACTCACACAGTTGGAAAGTATATGCCTAAAAATGCTGTTGTGGTTTATGAATCAACAGTTTATCCAGGATTAACAGAAGAAGAGTGTGTTCCTATTTTGGAAAAAGAAAGTGGAATGAAATGGAAAAAGGATTTCCATGTTGGCTATTCTCCTGAAAGGGTAAATCCTGGGGATAAAAAACATACCATAGATAAAATTGTGAAAGTTGTGGCAGGTGATACACCAGAAATTACAGAATTTTTAGCACAGCTTTACGGCTCTGTAATAACAGCAGGCATTCACAAAGCACCAAACATAAAAACAGCAGAAGCTGCAAAAGTAATTGAAAACACTCAGAGAGATCTTAATATTGCTCTTATGAATGAGCTTTCTCTGATTTTTCATAAAATGGATATTGATACAAAAGAAGTCCTTGAAGC
>Ga0256832_1003245_pt1 | contig 11063 bp, 10 predicted proteins | sample 134614metaG_FD_190534 | JGI IMG/M metagenome (GOLD analysis project Ga0256832, IMG submission 190534) | Hydrothermal vent microbial communities from Lau Basin, Pacific Ocean - 134-614 | ecosystem: Environmental > Aquatic > Marine > Hydrothermal vents | place: Pacific Ocean: Lau Basin | collected...
TCCACCAGCACCCGGTCGAAGGACTCGGGCACCGCCCGCCACACCAAGGCGCCGTCCTTGAGGTAGGTGTGCACGCCCTCGCCGCCGTGGCGGGCGAGGTTGGCGCGCAGGCGGTGGAAGCGGGCCCTCACCGCCTCCACCGCCGACAACCACCCCTGGCCGGCCATGTCCGCCCACAGTTGCAGGGTCTTGCTGCCGGGGGCGGCGCACAGGTCCAGCACCCGCTCCCCCGGGCGCGCCCCCAGGGCCCGGGGCGGCAACATGCTGGCCGGGTTCTGGATGTAGAGGCGCCCGTCGGTGACCGCCCCGTGGCGGCTCAACTCGGCGCGCCGGTCGGCGGGGACCACCGCCGCCTCACGCATCCAGGGCAGGGGCTGGGTGGGGATACCGGCCTCGGCCAGGGCCGCCCAGGGGTCGGGCCCGGGGACCAGGGGGTTGCGGCGCACCCCCACGGCGCGCGGCCGCTCGAGGGCGTCGAGGACAGCCTGAGCGTCCTCCCCGGCGATGGCCGCCAGGCGCTCGAGGAAGGTGGGCGGCAGGTCGGCGGGCGCGGTGGTCGGTCGCCGGGCGCGGCGTTTGCCCATCCTCAGGCCTTGCGGTAGATCTCCGCGTCGCCTGCGAGGAACTCGCGCGACTTCTCCTCCATGCCCTTCTGCGCCTCGGCGTAGTCGCGCACGTCCTGGGTGATCTTCATGGAGCAGAACTTGGGCCCACACATGGAGCAGAAGTGGGCCACCTTGTGACTCTCCTTGGGGAGGGTCTGGTCGTGGTACTCGCGCGCCCGCTCCGGGTCCAGGGAGAGGTTGAACTGGTCCTCCCAGCGGAATTCGAAGCGCGCCTTGGAGAGGGCGTTGTCGCGCAGTTGCGCGCCGGGGAAGCCCTTGGCCAGATCGGCCGCCTGGGCGGCGATCTTGTAGGCGACGATGCCGCGGCGCACGTCCTCCTTGTCGGGCAGGCCCAGGTGCTCCTTGGGGGTCACGTAGCAGAGCATGGCGGTGCCGTACCAGCCGATGTTGGCGGCGCCGATGGCGGAGGTGATGTGGTCGTAGCCGGGGGCGATGTCGGTGGTGATGGGGCCGAGGGTGTAGAAGGGCGCCTCGAAGCAGTCGCGCAGCTCCTTGTCCACGTTCTCCTTCACCAGGTGCAGGGGCACGTGCCCGGGGCCCTCGATCATCACCTGCACGTCGTGCGCCCAGGCGATCTTGGTGAGCTCGCCCAGGGTCTCCAGTTCGGCGAACTGGGCGCGGTCGTTGGCGTCCTGGATGGAGCCCGGGCGCAGGCCGTCGCCGAGGGAGAAGGCCACGTCGTAGGCGGCCATGATCTCGCAGATCTCTTCGAAGTGGGTGTAGAGGAAGTTCTCCTGGTGGTGGGCCAGGCACCACTTGGCCATGATGGAGCCGCCGCGGGAGACGATGCCGGTGAGGCGCTCGGCGGTGAGGGGCACGTAGGCCAGGCGCACGCCGGCGTGGATGGTGAAGTAGTCCACCCCCTGCTCGGCCTGTTCGATGAGGGTGTCGCGGAAGATCTCCCAGGTGAGCTCCTCGGGGCGGCCGTCCACCTTCTCCAGGGCCTGGTAGATGGGCACCGTGCCGATGGGCACCGGGGCGTTGCGGATGATCCACTCGCGCGTCTCGTGGATGTGGCGGCCGGTGGAGAGGTCCATGAGGGTGTCGCCCCCCCAGCGGCAGGACCACACCAGCTTCTCCACCTCCTCCTCGATGGAGGAGGTGACGGCGGAGTTGCCGATGTTGGTGTTCACCTTCACCCGGAAGTTGCGGCCGATGATCATCGGCTCCAGCTCCGGGTGGTTGATGTTGGCGGGGATGACGGCGCGCCCGGCGGCCACTTCCCGGCGCACGAACTCGGGGGTGATCTCGTCGGGAATGGTCGCCCCCCAGGGGTGGCCGGGGTGCTGGCGCAGCAGGTCCCGGTAGCGGGGATCCTCGCGCAGCTCCTGCAGACGGCAGTTCTCGCGGATGGCCACGTACTCCATCTCCGGGGTGATGATGCCCCGGCGGGCGTAGTGCATCTGGGTGACGGTGGCGCCCGCCTTGGCGCGCCGCGGACGGCGGATGTGCTCGAAACGCAGGTGCGCCAGGGCCGGGTCGTTCTTGCGCTCGCGCGCGTAGCGGGAGCTGAATTCGGGGAGGACCTCGGTGTCGCCGCGCTCCTCGATCCACGCCTCCCGCAACGGGGGCAGGCCGCGGCGCAGGTCGATCTCCACCGACGGGTCGGTGTAGGGGCCGGAGGTGTCGTACACCGGAATGGGGGGGTTCTCCTCCAGCTGCCGCCCACGGGTGGGGGACTGAACGATCTCGCGCATGCCCACCCGCAGATCGGGCCGCGAGCCGCGGACGTAGATCTTGCGGGAGCCCGGGAAGGGGCGGCGCGCCGCCTCCAGGAGGCGAACGGCGGTGTGCATGACGTCGTCGGCGGTGGCACTCATGGGCGGGTCCTCTCAAAGGATGGGGATGGGGTCGGCGGGCGGATGAGCGGCGGGGGCCGCTTCCCTACGCCGGCATGATCCGGTTCAGGTTCGAAGGGTCTCTCTCAGCCCCGACGGGGCACCCCTAGCAGCGGGGTCAACATAATTCAGCCGCCCGGCCCTTGGCAAGGCAGGGCTTGCATTCCATACTCTGTCCGCTTAATCTACCGCCCAATATTAGCAAACGATAATATACGAGGTCGCCATGAACGACGCCGATTTCGAACGCGCCCGCTTCAACATGGTGGAACAGCAGATCCGCCCCTGGGAGGTGTTGGACCAGCGGGTGCTGGACACCTTGATGGAAGTCCCCCGCCACCGTTTCGTGGACGAGGAATACCTCAAGGTGGCCTACAGCGACATCGCCATCCCCCTGCCCCACGGGGAGGAGATGATGCACCCCAAGATCGAGGCCAAGCTGCTGCAGGCGGTGAACGTGCGGCCCAACGAAAAGGCCCTGGAGGTGGGCACCGGCAGCGGCTACCTCACTGCCCTGTTGTCGCGCCTGGCCTTCCAGGTGGTGAGCGTGGAGCTGCACGAGGACCTCTCCCGCAAGGCCGCCGAGCGCCTCGCCGCCGTGGGCGCCGACAACGTGGAACTGCGGGTGGGCGACGGCGCCGAGGGCTGGCCGGACGAGGCCCCCTTCGACGTCATCGTCCTCACCGGCTCGGTGGCGCGCATCCCCCAGTCCCTCCTCGACCAGCTCAAGCCCGGCGGGCGGCTGTTCGCGGTGGTGGGGGAGGAGCCCGTCATGGAAGCGAAACTCGTCACCCGGGTGGGGGATCGGGAATGGGCCGAGGAGAGCCTGTTCGAGACCGTGCTCCCGCCCCTGAGACACCTGGAACCGGAACGCCGCTTCGCCTTCTGACGCGAGGAATACCGGCCCGGCCCACCGGGGCCCCCGGTGGGCCTTTCTTTACCCCGACGGCGGGCGGAACGGACGTCCGGGCCCCGTGACATCGACCACTTGAGAGCAGACCGATGATGAAACGACGCACCTGGATCCTGACCCTCGCCCTCGCCCTGGGCGCCGGCCCCGCCTGGTCGGAAAACCTCCTCGACGTCCTCGACCTGGCCAAGCGCTACGACGCCCAGCTGCAGGCCGCCCAGGCCCAGTACCGGGCCGAACGGGAGGCCCTGCCCCTGGCCACCGCCGCCCTCCTGCCGCAGGTGAACGTGTTCGGCAGCTGGTCCAAGCAGGCCACCGACTACACCAAGAACGACTTCGGTTCCACCGGCACGGTCAAGCCCAGCAGCGCCAGCCTCGGCGCCAGTCTGCGCCTGCCCCTGCTGCGCCTGGACGCCTGGGCCGGGCGCGACGCCGCCAAAGCACAGGTGGCGAAGGCCGAGGCCGCCCTCAAGGAGGCCGAACAGGCCCTCCTGCTGCGCGTCGCTGAGGCCTATTTCGATGTCCTCTCGCGCACCGACGACCTGGAACTGGCGCGCGCCGAGAAGAACGCCATTGCGCGGCAACTGGAGCAGGCCAAGCAGCGCTACGAGGTGGGCCTCATCGCCGTCACCGACGTGCACGAGGCACAAGCCCGCTACGACCTCGCCGTGGCCCAGGAGATCGCCGCCGAGAACGCCCTCGCCAACGCCCGCGAGGCCCTGCGGGTGATCACCGGGAAGACGCACGAACACCTGCTGCGCCTGTCCCCCAACACCCCCCTGGTCCCCCCCACGCCCAACGACATCGACGCCTGGGTGGAGGCGGCCAAGGACAACAGCCTGGCCCTGCAGAAGGCGCGCCTGGCCCTGCAGGCGGCACGCGCCCGCGTCCGCCAACAGCGCGCCGGCCGCCTCCCCACCCTGGACCTGTCCGCCAGCTACCAGTACAACAACAACCAGAACCTGTTCGGCGCCTTCGACCAGGAATTCTCCACCACCGCCCTCTCCCTGGAGCTGAACGCGCCCCTCTACCAGGGCGGCGCCATCTCCGCTGGCACCCGCCAGGCCCGCGCCCAGGCGGACGCCGCCCAGCGCCAGCTGGAGGCCAACGAACGGGAGGTGCTGCGCCGCACCCGCGAGGCCTACCTGGGGGTGTTGGCGGGCATGAGCCACGTGAAGGCCCTGCGCCAGGCCCTCCTCTCCAGCGAGAGCGCCCTGAAGGCCACCGAGGCCGGCTTCGAGGTGGGCACCCGCACCGCGGTGGAGGTGCTGGACGCGCAACGGGAGCTGTACCGCGCCCGCCGCGACTACGCCCGCGCCCGTTACGACTACATCCTCAACACCCTGCGCCTGAAACAGGCGGTGAGCGCCCTCACCGAGGAGGACCTCACCCAGGTCAACCAGTGGCTCCGCTGACGACCGGCAGCCCCGCCTGACGGGCGGCCAGCCAGTCGAGGGTGCGCGCCGCCGCACCCCGGTTGGCCTCCACCACCGCCTGTGCCCGCCGCCCGGCCGCCCGCCGGGCGGCCTCGTCTTGGAAGGCCGCCGTGAGGGCCGCGGCCAGAGCCTCGGCGTCCGCCACTGTCATCGCCCCGCCGGCCGCCTCCAGGGCCGCCGCCTCGTCGGCGAAATGGGCCCGGTGCGGTCCGAGGAGGACGAAGCGCCCCAGGGCCGCCGGCTCCACCGGGCTGTGGCCGCCGTAGTCCGGGGTCAGGGTGCCGCCCACGAAGGCCACGTCGCCGGCGGCATAGAAGGCGGGCAACTCCCCCAGGGTATCCAGCAGCAGCACCTCGGTGGCCACCGTCACCGCCTCCCCCCGGCTGCGCCGCGCCACCGCCACCCCCGCCGCGCGCAGGTCCCGCCACACGGCCTCGAAACGGGGCGGATGGCGGGGCGCCCACACCAGGAGGGCATCGGGGAACACGGCGCGCAGGCGGCGGTGGGCGGCGAGGACGATGGCCTCCTCGCGCGGGCGCACGCTGCCGGCCACCCACACCGGGCGATCGCCCCAGGCGGCGCGCAGGGCCGCCCCGGTCGCTTGCGCCTCGCGCGGTGGGGCGAGATCGAACTTGAGATTTCCGCACACCCGCAGGGCGGCCTCGGGCACCCCCAGGGCGCGCAGGCGCTCGGCGTCCTCCTCGCCGCGCGCGGCGACGGCATTCAGGCCGTTCAACAGGGGGCGCACCAAGCCGCCGACGCGCCGGTAACGGGCCGCTGCCCGGGACGACAGGCGGGCGTTCACCAGGGCCACCGGCACCCCCCTGCGCCCGGCCTCGCGCCACAGGTTCGGCCACCACTCCGTCTCCACCACCCACAGGGCGCGCGGACGCACCCGGTCCAGAAAACGCCCCATGACCCACCCCCAGTCCAGGGGCAAGCGTACTGCCGTCGCCCCCGGCAGGCCGCGGGCGCGGGCGAGGCCGGTCTCGGTGAAGGTGGTGAGGAGCAGGGGCAGGTCGGGGTGGCGCGTGCGCAGCCGTTCCACCAAGGCCGCCGCCACCCCCACCTCGCCCAGGGAGGCGGCATGCAACCACAGCGGCGGGGAAGGAAACGAAGGGGGGGAGAGGGCGAGGCGCTCGCGCAGGACGGCCCCGCGCTCGGGTCCAGCGCGCACGGCCTGGGCGACGAGCCAGGCGCTGCCGGCCAGGGCCATGCCCAGCCCGTAGGCCGCCCGCAGGCTCAGGGTTCGAAGGCCTCGCACAACAGATGGATGATGAGGATGTGCGCCTCCTGGATGCGGGCGGTGGCCTCCGCCTCCACCACCAGGGCCTGGTCCACCCGCTGGCGCAGACTGCCACCGTCACGCCCCAGCAGGCCCAGGGTGGCCACCCCCATGGCGCGCGCCGTCTCCGCCGCCGCCACCAGGTTGGGGGAGTTGCCGGAGGTGCTGATGACCACCAAGAGGTCCCCCGGACGCGCCAGGGACTGCAGTTGGCGGGCGAAGATCTGCTCGAAACCGTAGTCGTTGCCGATGGCGGTGAGGGCGGAGGTGTCGGTGGTGAGGGCGATGACCGGGTAGCCGGGGCGGTCCTTGACGAAGCGGCCGGTGAGCTCCGAGGCCAGGTGTTGGGCGTCGGCGGCCGAACCGCCGTTGCCGCACACGTACACCCGCCCGCCCCTTTCCAGCACGCCCCGCAGGCGGCGGACGGCGTCGTGGATCTCCCCTTCCAGGGCGGCCACCTTGTCCACCACCTGGCGGTGCTCGTCCAACAGGGCGGGGATGTCGGGGATCACGGGCATTCCTTGGAGGGTCTTCGGGCGGCGCTTATACTATCACACCCCATTGCGCCGCCGGCGCCGAGAATCCATGCCCGACCCGCTCCCCCTGCCCCGCGCCCTGGCCCCCCGTTACTGGCCCCTGTGGACCGGCCTGGGCGTGCTGCGCGCGAGTACCCTCCTGCCCATTCCCGCGCAGCTGGCCCTGGGGCGCGGCCTAGGAAGGGCCTTCCACCGGCTGGCCCCCAAACGCCGGCGCATCGCCCGCATCAATGTCGAACTGGCCTTCCCGGACTGGGACGCGGCGCAGCACGAGCGGTTGGTGCGCGCCCACTTCGAGGCGGTGGGGATGGCGGTGGCGGAGACGGCCCTATGCTGGTGGGCGAGTGCGAAGCGCCTGCGCCCCCGCATCACCGTGGAGGGCCTGGAACACCTGCGGCAGGCCCATGCCCAAGGGCGCGGCGTGATCCTCCTGGGGGCCCATTTCACCTCCATGGAACTGGCCCTGCGCCTGCTCCACATCGCCCTCGACTTCGGCCCCCGCATCACCCCGGTCTATCAGATCCACGCCGATCCGGTGATGGAGGCGGTCATCACCGGCCATCGGGAACGCCATGCCGGCGCCTCCCTGCCCCACGACGATCCGCGCGCCATCCTCCGTGCCCTCAAACGGGGGGACATCGTCTGGTACGCCCCGGACCAGGCCTACAGCGGCCCCGGCAGCGCCCTGGTCCCCTTCTTCGGCGTGCCCGCCGCCTCCCACACCGCCACCTCGCGCCTGGCCCGGATCAGCCGCGCCCCGGTGGTCCCCTTCTTCATGCACCGCACCCCGGACCACCGCTGGCACCTCACCCTCCATCCGCCGCTGGCGGATTTCCCCTCCGACGACCCCGTCGCCGACACCCGCCGCTACCACACCCTCATCGAGGAGGCGGTGCGGGCGGCCCCCGAGCAATACCTGTGGCTGCACCGGCGCTTCAAGGGCCGCGGCCCCGAACTGCCCGATGTGTACGCCCCATAGAAAAGGGCCGGATGGCGCCTGCCACCCGGCCCCTCGTCCCGAGGTAGGCGGTCAGCGCTTGCCGCTCTCCAGCGCCACCAGGTAGTTGATGACCTTGAGGGTCTCGGCGGGGCCGCCGGTCATGCCGTTGTTGAGGCGGTACTTGCCGGCCACCACCACCGCCGGCACCCCACCGATGCCGTAACGGCGGCTCAGGGTGCGGGCGCGTCGCACCCGGGTCTCCACGGCGAAGGAGTGGAAGGTCTTGCGGAAGTCCTCGCGGGAGACGCCGTGCTCGGCGAAGAAGTCCTCCAGGGCCTTCTCCGTGTCCATGCGCCGGCGCTCCAGGTGGATGGCGTCGAACAGGGGTTTGTGGATCTTGTCCACCACCCCGAGGATCTCCTCGGTGTAGTAGGCGCGCGCCAGCAGCTCCCAGGACGGCCGCAGAATGCCCGGCATGCGCACGAACTGCGCCTCCTTGGGCTTGTTGCGCAGCCACCGTTCGATGTAGGGCTCGAAGCGGTAGCAGTGGGGACAGCCGTACCAGAAGATCTCGCGCACCTCCACCTTGGAGCCGGTGTTGGTGGGCACCGGGGGGTCGATGCGTTCGTAGTGGACCCCCTCCATGTATTCCTCGGCCCCGGCCGGGGCGGCCAGCGACAGGGCGAGGGCGAATGCGGCGACGAGCGTTCGGATCATGTTCACCTCCTTGAGAAGGGCCAAGCCTAGCCCAAGGGCGACCGCCCCCTCAAGCGCCCGGCTTGTCTTTCCCTTGCGTTGAATTATGCTAGGCCCACATCGACCTGACGCGGGAAAAGGAGCCCCCATGACCTCGGAGAAAGTGAGCCTCACCGAGTTCCTCAAACAACAATACCTGGCCGAGTCCCTGACCGTGAAGGAAGTCCAGACCCTGCTGGACTTCATGGAGCTGGTCACCTACGGGAAGAACGAGGTCATCGCCGACATCGGCGAGGTGGGCGAGGCCCTCTACTTCGTGGTCCAGGGCACCATCGCCCTCACCGTGGAGGAGGCCGGCGGCGAGAACGAGATCGCCACCGTGCACGCGGGGGACATGCTGGGGGAGATGTCCTTCTTCGACCGTCAGCCGCGCTCCATCCGTCTGCGTGCCAAAACCGACGACACCAAGCTGCTGCGCCTCACCCGCACCATGTACAACCGCCTGCGGGTGGAACACCCCTACATCACCGTGACCCTGCTGGAACAGACCATCATCAGCCTGGACCACCTGTTCCGCCACCTCACCGCCGAGGTCACCACCTACGCCGACTACCTCTTCGGCAAGGGCAAGAAATGAGAAAACCCCGGCGTGGCCGGGGTTCCCTCGCGATCGGCCCGCCTCAGGGCTTGAGGGTGGCGATGTACTCGGCCACCGCCTGGATGTCCGCGTCGGACATCTGCACGGCGATCTGCCGCATCATCTTGTTGGGGTCATTCTTGCGCGCCCCGGAGCGGAAGTCGTTGAGTTGCTTGACCACGTAGGCGGGGTGCTGGGCGCGCAGGGAAGGCCACCCGGCGGGGGCGTTGCCGGCCCCGTCGGGGGCGTGGCAGCTGGCGCAGGCGGGATAGCCCTTGTGCGCGTCGCCCCCCATGTAGATCTTCTTGCCCCGCTCCAGCACGTCCGGGGCGGCGCTGCTCGAACCCGCCTGGAGCGTCTGGGAGGCGAAGAAGGCCGCCAGGTCCGCCCGGTCCTGCTCGGACAGGGCGGCGGCGAAGCCGGCCATGGTGGGATCCTGGCGCGCCCCGCTCTGGAAGTCCGCCAGCTGTTTTTCGATGTACTTGGGCACCTGCCCCGCCAGCTTGGGGAAATTGGGCACGAAGCTGTTGCCGTCGGCCCCATGACAGGCGGCGCAGGCGGCGGCCTTGGCCTGGCCGGCCTGGGGATCGCCTCCGGCCCAGGCGGTCCCGGCGAGGGCGGTCATGGCGATGGCGGCGATGAGTCGTTTCATGGCGGATCCTCGATTCCGATGGAGAGGCTCGTTCTTTCGACCTAACTCTAATCGTCCTTCAGTCGCCCCGCCACTCAAGGGTTACAATACGCGCATGAATCCCCTTTATCGCCGTGCCCGCTTTCTCATCGCCGCCGCCCATCCCCGCCAGTTTCCGCCCGACGAGGGCTGGGAAGTGGCCTTCGCCGGGCGCTCCAACGCCGGCAAGTCCAGCACCATCAACCGCATCTGCGACCAGAAGGCCCTGGCCCGCACCAGCAAGACCCCGGGGCGCACCCAGCAGATCGTCTTCTTCGACCTGGACGGGGCGCGGCGCCTGGTGGACCTGCCCGGCTACGGCTACGCCAAGGTCCCCGAAGGGGAAAAGACCGCCTGGGGGCGGCTCATCGAGGGCTATCTCCACGGGCGCCGGTCCCTGCGCGGCATCGTCCTGGTGACCGATGCCCGCCATCCGGGCAAGCCCTTCGACGTGCAGATGATCGACTGGTGCGCGCAGACCGGCCTGCCGGTGCTGGTCCTCCTCAACAAGGCCGACAAGCTGGGCCGCAGCGCCCTTGGTCAGGCACAACGGACCATGGAGACCATCGCCCGCGAACTGCAGGCCGAGGCCCGCATCCTGCCCTTTTCGGCCCTCAAGGGCACCGGGGTGGAGGCGGCCCGCGAGTGGCTGGATGCGCACCTGGGGGTGGGTGAAGATTCCGCGGACAAAAAGAAGCCCCGGGACCGAAGGGGGGAGGCACCCGGGGCGTAATACCCGATATCTGCATCGGGTCGCTGTCGATGCCCGCTCAGGGAGGGGGGAGCGGGAGACTGGCCTGGCGGCCGAGTCTGTTCTCTATGACGGCGTGAATGAGAAAAAGTTTCAATTCGGCGAAATTTTTTTCGCCTCAGTGGGCCTCGTCCCAGTTCTTCCCCACGCCCACGTCCACCACCAGGGGCACGCGCAGGTCGGCGGCCCCGGCCATGAGCCGGCGCACCTGATCGGCCACCGCCTCCACCCGGTCCTCGCGCACCTCGAACACCAGCTCGTCGTGCACCTGCATGATCATGCGCGCCGCCTCGCCGCTCTCCTGCAGCCAGGCGTCGCAGGCGATCATGGCGCGCTTGATGATGTCGGCGGCACTGCCCTGCATGGGGGCGTTGATGGCGGTGCGCTCGGCGTACTGGCGCCGTTGCACGTTGCGGGCGTTGATGTCCGGCAGGTACAGGCGGCGGCCGAAGAGGGTCTCCACGTAACCCAGCTGGCGCGCCCGTTCGCGCGTCTCTTCCATAAAGCGGCGCACGCCGGGGTAGCGCTCGAAGTAGAGGTCCATATAGGCCTGGGCGGCGGCCCGGTCGATGCCCAGCTGGCGGGCGAGGCCGAAGGCGGACATGCCGTAGATGAGGCCGAAGTTGATGGCCTTGGCGTGGCGGCGCTGCTCCGGCTGCACCGCCTCCGGGGGCACGCCGAAGACCTCGGCGGCGGTGGCGGTGTGGATGTCCTCGCCGGCGGCGAAGGCGGCCAGGA
>Ga0256832_1003246_pt1 | contig 11063 bp, 9 predicted proteins | sample 134614metaG_FD_190534 | JGI IMG/M metagenome (GOLD analysis project Ga0256832, IMG submission 190534) | Hydrothermal vent microbial communities from Lau Basin, Pacific Ocean - 134-614 | ecosystem: Environmental > Aquatic > Marine > Hydrothermal vents | place: Pacific Ocean: Lau Basin | collected...
AAATAATTAATATAGGCTCGAGCCCCTGCTAAGTAGATCTACTTAGCAGGGGCTTAGTATTTTTTGGTGATGGAGTAGATATAACTGACGCACCAAGTCATGTTTTTCGAAGCAGAGCAAATGCACCTTGTTTATATAGAGCTTTTCCTACACAGTTATATTCTTGACCATATTGAAATCTGTTTGGCATAAACCACCACCTTTTTTGATTAGCAATTTCATGAGCAATACCAACAGCTTTATAAGTAGCTATAATCTCTGACTTAGGTTCTCTACTAGTTTTTGACTTCTAGCTACTAGCTTCTAAATTTCTAATCAACTTAAATTGGAATTGCCTGTATGCTTCGTAAAAATGCTAGATTTATACCAGTTCTAAATGTAAGAAATTTGTCATAAACCATAAAGTATATTGGTGTATGTATAGTTAGAGTATGAACTTTATAAATTAACAACTTAATAAGAAAGGGGGGATTAACAGAAAAAAAGTAAGAAGCAAAGACCTGTCTTTAAGGAATCGGGCGCTTAAAAAGACAGCGAGCAAGTAGCGCGACCGACTTACAACATGGAGGACTATGTGCATTACGTTATGCGTTCCAAAAATATTATTTTTGCACTAATACTAAGTCTAGTATTAGTTTCTTGTAGTACTTCTACTCCACCAATAAAGCCCCCAAAAATTGACGGGCAAATATATTATGTGGCAAAAGTAGATATTACTACAAGTGATAAACAATCAGAAATCGAATCTAAATACGGAGCTAAAGCTATATTTTTTGATAATACAGCTGGCTTTGCTGTTTTAGGTTTTAGTAAAGAAGCAGGTGAATTAACAAGTTTAACAACAACTCAAAATCAAGATGCTTTTAGTTCACCCGAGGTAAGCTCACAAGGCTTTAGTACTTGGGTTAGCGGTTATGCTTCATGGTCAGGTGGCTATAATGCATGGTCAAGTGGCCATACTTCATGGTCCGGCGGCTATACTTCATGGTCCGGCGGCTATAATGCATGGTCGAGTGGCTATACAGCATGGTCAGGTGGCTACAATACTTGGGCAGGCGGCTTACCCTTAGACTCGGTCGTGGGTAGCAATATGCATGTTTGGGATAGAATTAATTTGGCCGAAGGTCAACTTAGGGCACCTAATCTAGGCGAGGGTGTGGTAGTTGCAGTTATAGATACTGGAATTGATTTATATCATCCTGCCTTAGCTGATTATCGCACCAATTGGACAAGCTGGTGGGATTTTGTTGACAATGATGATGAGCCATATGATGAGGGCGATCCTTATGATCATGGCTTTGGGCATGGTACTGCGATTGCAAGCTTAATTTTAAAAGTTGTACCAAATGCCAAGATTATGCCTTTAAGAGTTCTTGATAGATATGGCAGAGGCGACACTGATAATGTGGTTTCGGCTATTTCTTGGGCAGTAAATCACGGAGCTGATGTTATCAATCTATCATTGGGTACAAATGCTAATGACCCTGTACTATCTTCAATGATTAATTGGGCAAACTCTAAAGGTGTTTTTATAGTTAGTAGTGCTGGTAATCAGGATAGTGGTAGTGTTACCTATCCCGCTGCTTATAGCAATGCTAATAACAAAGTATTTAGTGTAGGTAGCGTTGATTTAGATAATCACAAATCTGATTTTTCTAACTATGGTAACCTCGACTTTGTGGTACCAGGTAGAGGCTTAGTAAGTGCTTTTCCAAATAAACAAACCGCTTCGGTTTCTGGGACATCATTTGCTGCTCCAATTGCCTCAGGTACTATTGCACTTGCTTTAGGACAAAACCCGAGTAGTTGGAGATTGACTTTTATAAAAACCCATTTAAAAACTTCAGCAACCCATATCACTACCGAAAATCTGAATTATGTTGGTAAATTGGGCGGTGGTCTATTAAACATAGAAAAATTTATGCAACAGATGGGAAATAGCGCACCAAGCCCAAGTAGAAAAGCTTTATTTGTAGTTGGTAAACTACCACTTTATAAAAGTGACGAGCTTATTAAAGAGCGACTAGAACTGTTAGGCTTTCATGTAACTGTCGTGGTGGATAGTTCTACATATTCAGGTCAAGGTAGTAATAAAGATTTAGTGGTGATATCCAGTACTATTTATGATGGCTATGTCACAACTAAATTCCGTGATGTTGCTGTACCTGTAATCACTTGGGAAAATGACATTTTTGATTCTATGAGTATGGCTTGGGATACAGGGGACTATCCTAATCAGGATAGTGTAAAAATATATAAGGCTCATCCACTTTCTATGGGCTTCTCTAAGTATAAAACTGTCAAGGTTTATGATGACTCAAATGACCCAGATGAACATAGATTAGCCTATGCTAAAGTTTATTCAGCTGCTATTAAAGTAGCAACTGTTCCTAGTAATAGTAGCAAAGCTGTGATTTTTGCCTATGAAAAAGGTGCTGCTTTAGGCACTATTTGGGCACCAGCTAAAAGGGTAGGTTTGTTTTTTCAGAATTATGATGATTTATCTGTTAATAACTATGGCATTGGCTTTTTTGATGCTGCTGTGGTTTGGGCAACAAATGATAGATATCAGGTGCAGAGTAAAACTTGGCTAGAAGCCGAGGCTCCGTCTTCTGTAAGTGGTGCATTTGAATGGGGTAGTGGGGGCTCTTGGGAGATTTCAGGGGGCTCATATATGACAACGCCTGAATCACTTGGAGATGATTATAATGGAGATGGAAGCCCTAATGCGAAATTAAGCTATGATCTTAAAGTTGAAACAGCAGGAACTTATAAAGTGTGGCTTCGTTTATACGGTGGAGATAGTAGTTCAAACAGTTTCTTTGCTCAGTTAGATAATGGTAGCAAGACTACGGTTCATTTTGAATATGGAGGTTGGACCTGGAAAGCTATTTCTATGTATTTACCAGCGGGAAATCATACGCTAAATATTTCACTTCGTGAAGATGCCGCAAAGTTAGATAAAATTCTTATTACTAGTAGCAGCAGCTATACACCTACTGGTTTAGGAGGATATTAGGTGTCAGATCCTAAGTTAAGACAAAATTTGCCCAAAAGCTCTCGTAGCGGTGAGTTAAAGCTACAACTAAGTATCTCTAGTAAATCATCGAAATATGAATTATTAGAAATGAGAAACTCTGAATTGAATATGAATAAAAGCTATAGCGTAGCTAACTTTATTGGTTGATACTAGTATTTAAAGAAAGGCACAGCTTTGATTTGGGCTGTGCCTTTTTGATTGGAATCTGAGGCGGCTGATAATTTTTGGTAATTAGTTGGATTATCGTTTTTCGGTTTTGGTCTTTTTTTCTAACCATTTGATCAGGCTCGAGGCTGCTAAGGTAAGTGCTATGTAAAGAATTGCTACAGTATTAAATGGTGGAAAATTATTAAAATTAGCTGAACCGAATTCTCTGGATCTTTGGGTTATGTCTCTAACGGACAATATAGATAACAATGACGTATCTTTGAGCATAGCTATAAATTCATTCCCTAAGGGGGGGATAACAATTTTAAGAGCTTGAGGTAAAATAATAAAGCGAGCTGTTTGCCAACCATTTAGTCCTATACTGCGTGCGGCTTCTATTTGTCCATATGGAATCGCTTGGATTCCTGCCCTAAATATTTCTGCCATATAGGCAGCATAGCCAAGCGAAACAGCAATTCCACCTCGTGTAATTTTTGACATATTTATAAGACCATTTGTAGCATTTTTGATGGCTCCATGTAACGGATAGCCCACATATAAAATTACAAGCAAAATAGGTATTCCACGCATCATGTCAACGTATAGCTCAGCAAAAATAGCAAGAGGATGGTGTTTACTAGTCCAGGCTCCGAAAGTCAATAAGAAAAATAAAAGAGATAAAATTGCAAATGATAGGGCAGAATTTTTGGTTTGTTCATCTAAAAAACTGCGTTGCCATAGTATATTAGCACCTTTAGGAATGTCAGCAGTCGGTATAAAAGCTGCTGATACTTTTCCTGACTCGAGTCTATCCAAAGCTACTTCACTAGACTTAGCCGCCAAAACTTTCATTTCAGGTGTGTCAGCTGCATATTTCCCCTTTTTTATTAGACTAGCAATATTGCTAGGAATACCTTTTATAACTGCTACCCTACCCTCGGTAGAGCCAATCAAACTATAGTCTAATTTTGGTTGGCTAAAAAAGTAGATGCTAACTATTAATAAGGCCGTAGAGAAAACTAAATAGCGTAATAAGGTTTTCTCTTTTAGCTCCAAAACTGATAACCAAGCCAAAATTATACCCATAAGTGCTGAGGATAAATAGGCCAAAATAGTTACTCTGATAGTGATAAGCAGACCTGGAGCTATAAATTCTATAGCCCTTTGATAGTCGTCAACTGAAAGAAATAAATATATAACAAAGGGTAAGGCTGTTAATAAAACCAAATAGCCTGGGGCTATGTTAGAAATGAGTTTTCGGAATTTTTGAATCAAGTTAACCTCTTTTGGCATATGATAATAAATATGCCTTGGCTTGTCTAGCAATAAAAAAGGGTTTGATAGATATCAAACCCTTTTGAGATTCTAAAATGGCTTAGTTACCAAACCATTTTTTGTAAATTCTTACATAAGTGCCATCTTCGTTAATAGCAGCAAGACCTGCATTAATTGCTTCTAAGATTTCATCACCCTCTTGGGCAGCAAAGCCATATGCTTCTGGGTCTTCTCCAGTTACGCCTGTAATACCAACGATTACATCACCAGCATATTGTTGGGCAAATTCTTTAGCAGCTCCACCATCAATTACTACGGCGTCTACATCACCATTAATAAGTGCTAATACAGCAGAATTGAAATCATCATAGAGGCTTAAGCGGTCACGACCGAATAATTCTTCAGCTAAGATTGCATTGGTAGTACCAACTTGAGCACCTAAAACTTGGTTGCCAGCTTTTAAGTCTTCCAGAGTCAGGCCGTCGTCTTCGGGGCGTAGAGCAATCGCTTGGTTTGCATAATAATAAGGATCACTAAAGTCTACAACTTCATCACGTTCTTCTGTAATTGTTACACCAGAAGCTACTAAGTCAAACTCGCCTTGAGCAAGAGCTGCAAAGATACCATCCCAGGCGGTAGTTTGGAATTCAACAACACAATTTATTTTTTCGCAAACTGCTTTTAAAACATCAACATCAAAGCCAACTGTAACACCTTCATCATTAATTGATTCAAAAGGTGGGAAGGTGGTATCTGAACCAACGACTAAAGTTTTTCCACCTAAATCTTGGGCAAGACTAGCTGATAACAAAACAGCTATTAGCAAAATAACTAACTTTTTCATATTCTATCTCCTTTGTTGAAGTACGCAACTTCTGCTAAAGAATAACTGAATAACTAATAAATATGCAAGCTATTGCAGCTTAATGAATCATTTAGCCTTTTGTAGAATAGTTATACTCTTAATGCTATCGGGTTTATTGTAAAAACTAACAGCTAATTTATCTGTTTGGGGGTTTCGGGAGATTATAAAGCTGTAGTTATCCAAGTTGGCTCGAGCCTCTTGCTTGGGTAAGCTACCCAGCTTAGTTTCAATATATTCCTTTAGAGTTAAATCTTCACTACCATCTAAGTTAATTTCTTGAATTGCTAAGAGCCCTAAAGAATTATTTAAACTGGCAATGGCAATAGGCTCAGCTAAATCAGTTTTTTCTAATAAGGCCAAAACCTCAACTCCAGCTACTACTGCTCCAAAAATAGAATTTTGTCTGTCCAATCTGGGGGCTGGTCCTAGCGTAAATAAAAATTGTGAGCTATTAGTGTTAGGCCCGGTATTGGCCATCGACATTACCCCAGCACCACCATGACTATAGGCGGTATAGATTTCATCATCAAACAAATAACCTGCTCCGCCGCTGCCGCTGCCAGTTGGGTCGCCAGTTTGAGCTATAAAGCCATCAATTACATTAAAGAAGTCCAAGTTGTCATAAAAGTGATTTTGAGCTAAGAACACAAAGTTATTTACGGTTTTTGGGGTTTTGTCTTCAAATAAATCTACTAGCATTGTACCTTTGCTGGTTTCTACATAAGCATAGTAATCTTGATTAGGCTCGAGCACATCCTCAGCTTTATCAAATTTACGTACTGGCTTATCGCTTATAAAAGGAACTATAAAATATTCTTCATCTTCTATTATGGTGCTTTCTTTAGCTTTGTTATTATCAGGGTTTGCAGTTTGCCTAGCTTGTGCTTCTTGACCAATGATATTAGTTTCTGGGTTTTTGTTTGAGTTAACTAGTTCTGGTAATTTAATGTCAAAAATCTCATCACTGTATACAAGCTCACCGCCTCGAGCAAAAAGTGTATTTAGCCATGATTTCATAGTCTCTTGGCTCACCGCAAAACAGTAGCTAGCATTAGTCGAATTAAAAGCGTTCATAAAAACCCTAAAACGTTCATTGGTGGCGGTCAGTGCCTCTAGGCTCGAGGCAGCTCTCAAGACTAATTCTTCACTACCGTTTTCATTGGTTTTGAGTACGCGCACCTCTAAAAAATCAACATCATCTCGAAAACTCGCTTCATAGGGCAAGAATAAAAATATATTATTTAAAACACTATGTAAGAGTCCATCTTTAAAAGCCTCAGGGCTGCATCTTTGCACCTTTGCATTTACTACTAAGCGGTCATAATCAATAATATAGCTAAGGGTTTTTGTCTTGGCATCAAAGACTACGCTATCACCGGCTGCAAAAGCAATTGTAACAGCAATAAAAATTATAAATAACAATAATTTTTTCAAATTTTTACTCCATTTTTCAAAATTTTGATAGATAAACTCAAGCATTATCTCTATTTTCACATAAATTTAAATTTATTTCAGTTTAAGTAACCTAGTTTTATCTGGTGCTTATGAGTAAAATTAAGATAATCCACTTTTGGAAAGCGGAAATCATGCTAGACTTACTATTAATGGAGTATGATTGTTTATAAATGGGGGTATGTATGATTAAGTATTTAGGTCACTCAGCTTTTGAAATTGATATTAATACTGATAATATTTTAATAGATCCGTTTATTAGTGGTAATCCTTTGGCTATTGCTAAGGCAGAGGACTATTCACCAAATTATATTATTCTAAGTCATGCTCATGGTGATCATGTTGGTGATACCCAAGAAATTGCCAGACGTAGCTCTGCAACCGTAATTTCTAATTTTGAAATAGCAAATTATTTTGCAGCTAAAGGCCTCAATATTCACCCAATGGGTATTGGCGGCAGCTTTAATTTTTCTTTTGGCAAACTTAGCTTTAGCCCAGCTTGGCATTCAAGTAGCTTTGATGATGGCAGCTATGGCGGTATGCCTATGGGTATAATCTTAGAGATCGCTGGCAAACGCATTTACCATGCAGGGGATACTGCCCTATTTTCAGATATGATGCTAATTGGCTCTAAAGAAATTGATATAGCATTTTTACCAATTGGCGATAATTTTACTATGGGCCCTGAGGCTGCTTTAGAAGCTGTTAAAATGCTTAAGCCCAAACAGGTTGTTCCTATCCATTACAATACATTTGATTTAATCAAACAAGACCCTTATAAATTTAAAGAAGCCGTTGAAGCTAATACCGATGCTAGCTGCATAGTTATGCAAGCTGGGGATAGCTTGGATTTATAGGTGTAATGTGAATTCAAGAGACCCAAAACCAAGGTATGTACCCAAGGACTATGAGATTGTAAAATATCTTGGTTCTGGACAGACTTCACATGTTTATTTAGCCAATCATGCTAGATTTGGGCAGCTAGCTTTAAAATTACCAAGGCCAGAGCTGCATGTTAGACCGGTTTTACGGCGTATGTTTGAAAACGAAGTTCAAATTACCGTTAGTTTAAATGCCAATCGCCAGCATAAACATGTTATTCGGGCATTTGAGGGTTTCCCCACCGGGGAGAAGGCATTTTTGTCTACCGAATATTGCTCTGGTGGAAGTTTGGACGAATTGCTTTATAAAAAAAACCTAGATTTTAAATCTGCTTCTCGATACATCATAGAAGTTGCCAGAGGCTTAGCTTACGCTCACTCTAGGCAGGTATTCCATCGTGATGTGAAACCAGCTAATATTTTATTAGACCATAATGGAGTTGTTAAACTAGCTGACTTTGGTACAGGTATCTTTATGACAGAAAGAACTACCGATAGGGTTGGCACGGCTTACTATATGGCACCTGAAATCTTTGAAGGCAAACAGCCTTCGGTTCAGGCTGATATTTATAGCTTAGGTATTTTGGCTTATGAGGTTTTGACAAATAAAAGACCATTTACTGGCAATAGCTATGACGAGCTTATGTTGCAGCACTTAACGGCTATACCAAGAAATATTCGTCATTACCGTAAAGATATACCAGAATTAGTCAGTAAGATTGTTTCTAAGTCTATGTCACGTAACCCTGAGCAGCGTTTTAGTACTACCAGAGAATTTATAGATGCCTATAATGAAGCAGTAGAAGCCTTGAATACCGATATGAAAACAGGTAGGTCATTTCGTAAATCAAAAACTGCCAAGCCAGAAAAAACTAAACCAAAGCCTAAAAAGAATGGCATTTTTGGCTGGTTTAAAGCTACTAAAGATTAATTCCTAGCAAATTACTCAGTTATTCAATTTAATAGTATATAATTCTTTTTAGGAGTTGTTCCTAAAAAGCTATTTTTATTTAGAGAATAGAATGAGGTATTTTAATGCAAAAAAACCAGTTAGAGATTATTAATCTAAAGGCTCGAGTCGAAGGCGGCGAAGAGATTTTAAAAGGTGTAAATTTAGTATTACCCAAGGCTGAAGTTCATGCTCTTATGGGGCCAAATGGTTCGGGTAAATCAACCCTGGCCAAGGTAATAGCTGGTGACCCAAGCTATGAAATAACTGCTGGAGATATTTTAGTTGATGGTCAGAGTATTTTAGAATTAGAAGCTGATGAACGGGCTCGAGCCGGTCTTTATCTGGCTTTTCAATACCCAGTAGAGGTGCCCGGAGTATCTATGGCCAACTTTTTAAGGCTAGCCCTAAATGCTCGCCGTGATGGTGACGAAATAGAAGTCATGGAATTTTACAAAAAATTGCAAGATGCCATTAAAAATCTAAATTGGGATGAGTCTATTTTAGAACGTAACTTGCACGAAGGCTTCTCAGGCGGCGAGAAAAAACGTAGTGAAATCCTGCAAATGCTGGTTTTAGAGCCAAAATATGCAATCTTAGATGAAACTGATTCTGGGCTAGATGTTGATGCTTTAAAAATTGTTTCTCATGGTGTTAATGCTGCCAGAGGTCCTGAATTTGGGGCTTTGGTAATTACTCACTATCAGCGTTTGTTAAATCATATTGTGCCTGATCGGGTTCATGTTATGTATAACGGTCAAATTGTTAAGTCTGGTCCCAAAGAGCTAGCTATGGAACTAGACAAAAAAGGTTACGACTGGCTCAGCCAAGAAGTAGGAGTATAAAATGCCCGATACCCAAGCACACCCAGATGCTGCCAAGTTAGAAGGAATGCAGCATGAGAGCCAATATGATTTTAAATTAAAAGAAGACTATGCATTTAAGTCAGAAAAAGGTTTAACAGAAACAGTAGTTAGGCAGATTAGTGCTATGAAAGAAGAGCCTGAGTGGATGCTCGAGTTTAGACTAAATGCTCTAAAAATTGCTAATAAAAAGGGTTGGCCCAAATGGGGACCTGATATTAGCGATTTAAATTTTGACGAAATTTATTTTTATGTTCGCCCTGAAGATCGCCAAGGTACTTTTGATGATTGGGATGAAGTCCCTGACGAAGTAAGGGAAACCTATGACCGACTAGGCATACCAGAAGCTGAGCAAAAAGTCTTAGCTGGGGTAGGTGCCCAGTACGAGAGTGAAATGGTCTATCACTCATTAAAAGAAGAATGGGAAAAGCAAGGCGTAATCTTTTTGGATACCGAAACAGGCTTGCGTGAGTATCCAGAAATATTTAGAGAACATTTTGCCACAGTAGTGCCACCAGAAGACAACTATTTTGCCGCCGTAAACAGTGCGGTTTGGTCAGGTGGTTCTTTTGTTTATGTACCAGCTGGGGTAGAAATTGATGTGCCTTTGCAGGCATATTTTTTGTTAAATGCTGAGAATATCGGCCAATTTGAACGCACATTGATTATCGCTGAAAAAGGTGCAAAACTGCACTATATTGAGGGCTGCACTGCTCCTGCTTATAATTCAAATTCTTTTCACTCTGGCGTTATTGAAATCATAGTCAAAGATGATGCTGAGGTGCGCTATTCAACTATTCAAAACTGGTCACATAATGTCTACAATTTAGTAACTCAGCGAGCAATTGTGCAAAAGAATGCTTCTATGCGTTGGTTAGATGGCAATTTAGGCTCTAAGGTTACTATGAAGTATCCAAGCTGTGTTTTACTTGGTGAAGGTGCCAAAGGCGAGGTTTTATCTATTGCTTTTGCCAATAAAGGTCAAGTTCAAGATGCTGGCTCAAAAATGATTCATGCAGCTCCTAATACTAGTAGCACAGTAATTAGTAAGTCAATTTCTAAAAATGGGGGACGCTCGAGCTATCGTGGTTTAGTAAAAATATATGATGGTGCTTATAATTCTAAGAGCAACGTTGAATGTGACGCTCTACTACTAGATGAAACTGCCAAAACTGATACCTATCCATATATCGAAATCGAAGAAAAATCAGCTCATGTGGGCCACGAAGCCTCAGTTAGTAAGCTAAATGATGAGCAGCTATTTTATTTGCAATCACGTGGTATCCCCGAGGCAGAAGCCGCAGCACTGATTGTAAGAGGTTTTTTGGAACCAGTAGCTAAAGAATTACCACTAGAATATGCAGTAGAACTTAACCGCTTGATTGAGCTCGAGATGGAAGGCAGTGTAGGTTAATGCCAACATTAGTCAAAGATCCAATTTTAAATAGCGAAGCTGTCGAGGCAATTATTAGCAAGTACTCTGAGCCAAACTGGCTAGCGGACATGCGTAGAGATGCTTTTAGAAAATTTGAAAGCATGCCTTGGCCAACTAATCGGGATGAAGTTTGGCGCTATAGCAAGTTAAAACGTT
>Ga0256832_1003247_pt1 | contig 11060 bp, 13 predicted proteins | sample 134614metaG_FD_190534 | JGI IMG/M metagenome (GOLD analysis project Ga0256832, IMG submission 190534) | Hydrothermal vent microbial communities from Lau Basin, Pacific Ocean - 134-614 | ecosystem: Environmental > Aquatic > Marine > Hydrothermal vents | place: Pacific Ocean: Lau Basin | collected...
AGCTGCGCCGGCGCAGCACGGAGCTGTTGCTCGACGCCCTGCGCGGCACCCCCCGCGACACCTACGAACCCCGCCGCACCGGCGGCCCTTCCGGACATACCCTGGCCGAGGTCTGACTCCCACCCCATGGCGGAAGCTGCCGACGACCACAGCGCAGACGACAAGAAGGCCTTCGAGGCGGTGACCTCGAGCCTCCTGCGCGACCAATACCTGGACAACCTCCGGCAACAGCGTGTCGCGCTCCGCGCCCAGGTGGACGACGGACGCGTGTTCCACACCTTCCTCCTCGCCGTGCGTCCGGACAAAGACCATCTGATCATCGACCAGCTCACCCCGCCGCCGGAGGAAGGGGCCCTGGCCCGGGGCACGGAACTGCGCCTGAGCGCCAAGATGGGCGGGCTCCTGCTGCGTTTCGACACGCACGTGCGCGCGCGGGGGGAGAAGGACGGCGAGATCCTCTACAAGCTGGACTACCCCGAACGCCTGGAACGTCGCCAGCGGCGGCGCTTCTTCCGCGTGCCCGTGCCCCTGGACTTCGGTTACACGGCGACGCTGGAGGTGGGGTGCGGCCCCGCCATCGAAGGGGAAGTGGCCGATCTGAGCGCCAACGGGGTGGCGATCCGCGTGGAGGGCGCCCTGCCGGAATCCGTCCAGCCCGACGCCCGCATCCCCCAGGCCTGCCTGCACCTGGACGGCCTCGCCCTCTCCTGCCCCCTGACGATCCGCAACCTGCGGCGCATCAACGAGAAACGCTGGCTGGTGGGGTGCCGTTTCGAGACCCTCAGCCCGGCGCAGGAGAATCAGCTCAACCGGGTGGTGGCCGCCCTGGAGCGGGTGTACCTCCAGCGCCAGAACCGCTGAAGCGCCTCAGGCCCAGAGGCGGGCCAGGTCCTCCGGCCGGTCCACGTCCCAGCGGGGCGGCAGCTCCCGCCACGACCACCCCAGGGCCTGGATGCGCGCCCGCGTCTGCTCCAGCACCTGATCCGTCCCCCAGTCGATGTGCTGGAAGAGGCGCTCGTCCACCGGCCGGGACAGGCCGACGAGGACGTAGCCGCCGTCTTCGGCCGGCCCCAGGACCACGTCCGCTCCGGATTCCAGGGCCTCGAGGGCGGCGTCCAGATAGGCCTCGTCCAGATTGGGGCAGTCCGTCCCCACCAGCAGGACCCGCGCGCCATCGGCCTGGGCGCGGCGCAGGGCGGCCGCCATGCGCCACCCCAGATCCCCCTCCTCCTGCGCCTCCAGGGCCATGCCGGCGCGCCGCGCCAGGGCACGCAGGAAGTCGTCGTCCACGTCGGGGGTGACACACAGGGTGAGGGGGGCGAGGCGGGAGCGGCTCAGGGTGGCCACCGTGTGGGTGGTGAGGAGGCGGTGCACCGCCGCCGCCCCCTCGGGGCCGAGGGCGGGGATGAGGCGGGTCTTCACCGTGCCGGCGCGGGGCGCCTTGGCGAACACCAGGATGCGGGCGTCCGGATGGAGGTAACCACCCTGCGGGCGAATGGCCTGGACCTTCGAACTCGGCATGGTCACTCCATGGGATGTTGGGCGGCAACGACAGGCAGTGAATATAGACCCACGAGACAACTTTGCCAACTAACCTTGGTTACCCCGATGCGGGTAGTAACGGCGCACCAGGTCGGCGGGGTCGGCGCCGAGGAAATAGGCCAGGCGCAGGCGCCACATGAGGGTCACGGTGGCCCAGAAGCCGTGTTCGTCCCAGCGCCGCCCGGAGGTGACCACCCGCGCCCGCAGACAGGCGGGGCGCCCCAGGCGCTTGAGGCGGCGGGATAGTTCGATGTCTTCCATGAGGGGCTGGTCGGGGAAGCCGCCCACCGCCCGGAAGGCCTCGCGGCGCACGAACAGGGCCTGGTCGCCGGTGGCGATGCCGGTGAGGCGGGAGCGCAGGTTCATGGCCGCCGCCACCAGGGGCAGGCCCGGGTGGCGGCCTTCGATGCGCACGTCGAAACGCCCCCACGGGCGACGGGCGAGGGCCGCCTGCACCCGGGCGTCGGCACCCTCCGGCAGGCGCGTGTCGGCGTGCAGGAACACCAGCCCTTCGCCGGTGGCGACGGCGGCGCCGGCGTTCTGCTGGCGGGCGCGCCCGCGCGGGGCGGTGAGCACCCGGTCGGCCAGGGGGGCGGCCCGTTCGACGGTGGCGTCGCGCGAGCCCCCGTCCACCACGATCACCTCGTGGCCGCGTGCACGCCAGGCCTGCAGGGGGGCGAGGGCGCCCCGGATGGCGGCGGCCTCGTCCAGGGCCGGGACGACGACCGTCAGGCGCATTCAGCAGCAGCCGCCCCCGGGGGCGCAGGCGCCGCTGTGGCGTCCGCCCTTGGTCTCGGCGGCGGGGCGGCGGGTGCCGGCGGGGGCGCACCAGGGCACGGGCTCGCGGGGTTCGCTCGGGGTGATGCCGATGAACTGGCCGGCGTAGGGGCCTTCGGTGAGGAGGCGGAAGGTGCGCTCGCACACCGCCATGCGCTCGCCGCGGGGGAAGACGTGCCCCTCGTCGTCGCGCACCTCGGCGAAGGGCCCCTTGTAGATGACCGCCTGGCCCACGTCCAGGCAGGGGGTGTCTTCTCCCTTGACGGCGGTGAGGGTGACGGCGCGGAATTCGATGCCTTCCACCACCCGCCAGGGTTCGGCCTCCCATTTGTCGTAGGCCACGGCGAGGAAGCCGGCATCGACGAAGGCCTGGAGGAATTCCCGTTCATGGAAGGCGCCGGAGAGGCAGCCGCTCCACAGTTCCGGGTCGGCCTTGAGGGCCTCGGGCACGGGTTCGTCGCTGACGATGTCGGAGATGGCCACCCGCCCGCCGGGCTTGAGGACCCGGTGGATCTCCCGCACCAGGGCGGCCTTGTCCTCGTCGGCCACCAGGTTGAGGACGCAGTTGGACACCACCAGGTCCACCGAGGCGTCGGGGATGAGGGGCGCCTCGCGCCGCTGGCGCGCCTGCCAGTCCTCGAAGGCGATGAGGTCGGCGCTGCTGCGGATGGGGTGCTCGGCCAGGTAGCGGTCGGCGGCGGCCAGGTCCAGGGCCAGGTCCTGGATGCGGCCCTTGAGAAAGCGCACCCGGTCGCCGCCCAGCTTCTCGGCCATCTCCGGCTGGTATTTGCGCGCCAGGGCGAGCATGTCGTCGTTCATGTCCACGCCGATGACGCGCCCCTCCGGGCCCACCAGTTGCGCCGCCAGGTAGGCGATCTTGCCGCCGCCGGAGCCCAGGTCGAGGACCACGTCCCCCTCGCGCACGTAGCGGGAGGGGTCGCCGCAACCGTAGTCGCGCTCGACGATCTCGCGCGGCAGGATCTCCAGCAGCCGCGGGTCGTAGTCCACCGGGCAGCAGAGGTCCGCCTCGCGCGCCCGGGCGCCGGCGGAATAGCGTTCCAGCACGCTCTTGTGTACGTCCATGGGTCTCTCCTCTCGTTCAGGCCAGGGCGCCGCCGCAACTGGATCCGGCCCCGGCGGTGCAGCCGTAGCAGTGGTCGGCGGTGACGATGGGGGCGCCTTCCAGGTCCGCCGGGTCCAGGTCGCGGAGGTGGGTGCGGGGACGCCGCCCCAGGCGCGCCGGCAGGTCCAGCATCTGGTTGAAATCGCAATCGTACAGCCATCCACGCCAGTCCACGGAGATGAGGGAGCGGCACATGACCTGCGCCAGGGTGGCGGGGTTGAAATGGTCTTTCAACAGGGTCATGTAGGCGTCGAAGGTCCCCTTGGAGACGAGGGTGCTGCCGAAGCGGGCGATGGGCATGTTGGCGAGGGTGAACAGGCGGTCGAAGACGATGCCGTGATCTTCGTACAGGCGCCGTTTGTAGTCCGCCTCCAGGGCCGCCTGGTCCGGCGGCAGGTGTGCTCCGGTGGGGTTGTAGACCAGGTTCAGCTCCAGCCCGGAGCCCTGACCGTAGCCCAGGGCGTTGAGGCGTTTGAGCCCTTCGATGCTGCGCGCGAACACGCCGCGGCCGCGCTGGCCGTCCACGTTCTCGGGCAGGTAGCAGGGCAGGGAGGCGACCACCACCACCCGATGCCCGGCGAGGAATTCGGCCAGGTCCTCCTGGCCCGGTTCGCTGAGGATGGTGAGGTTGCAGCGGTCCATGACGGTGAGCCCGCGCGCGTGCCCGGCGCGCACCAGGTCGCGGAAGTGGGGGTTCAGCTCGGGGGTGCCGCCGGTGATGTCCAGGGTGTCGATGGGGAGACGGTCCAATGCCTCGATCACCGCCTGGGCGGTGTCGCCGTCCATGGTCTCGCGCCGGCGCGGGCCGGCGTTCACGTGGCAGTGGAGGCACTGCTGGTTACAGCGGTAGCCCAGGTTCACCTGCAGGGTGGTCAAGGGGCCGCGGGCGAGGGCCGGAAAATCGCTCTCCCGCAACAGGGGCAGCATGGCGTGCATGGTCACTCCTTTTCTGTGCGTGGGGTGGTCGGACGCAGGCGCCGGTAGAGTACCGGCACCAGGGCGAAGGCCCCCAGGAGGACCAATCCTAGCAAGGTTTGTCCCGCCGGCAGGACGCCCGTGCCCGCCGCCTGCCCCAGGGTCTGGCCCAGGTTGACGAAGACGAAACTGCCCGGGGCGATGCCGAGGACGGTGGCGGCAAGGAAAGTGCGGGCGGAGACGGGGGCGAAGGCGGGCACCAGGTTCACCAGCCAGAAGGGGAACAGGGGCACCAGGCGCAAAAACAGCAGGTAGTGGAAGGCGTCGCGCCCGAAACCGGCGAGGATGCGGCGCGCCGTGGGGCGCGCCATGAGCCGCGCACGCAGGGCGTCGGCGAACAGATGGCGGGCGGCGAGGAACGCCGCCAAGGCCCCGCCGCTCGCCGCCAAGACCACCAGGGCCGTGCCCCACCAGCGGCCGAACAGGAGCCCGGCGGCGAGGCTCAGAACGGCGGCGCCGGGGAGGCTGAGGGCGGTGGCCAGGGCGTAGGCGAGGGCGAACAGGACGGGGGCGGCAACGGGATGGGCGGCCACCAGGGCCTGGAGGGCGGCACGCTCGGCCTCCAGGCGGGCGGGATCCAGCCAGGCGGGCCCGTCGAGGGCGAAGAACAGGGCCAGGAGGGTGCCGGCCAGGGCCAGGATGGCCATCCGTGAGGCGCTCATCGCCCCGCCTCCACGGCGTTCACCGACCAGTCGTAGGGGAGGTCCGCCTGGATGGGAACGGCGGCGAGCCCCGGTCGGTGGCGGCGCACGAAGGCGGCCACCCCGCCCACGGCGTCGAAGTCCTCCGCGAACCAGTCGAAGATGCTGGAGACGTGGGCGACGCCCCCCTCCAGGCGCAGGCCCTTGCCCGGGTTGGCCAGGAAGCGGCGCGCCCGGTCCTCCAGTTGCGCCTCCAGGCGGGCGGCGGTGTAGGGTTCGCGGCGCAGGTCCGGGCAGCTCACCGAGGCGCAGACGATGGCCAGGTGGATGCGCGGCTCACCCATGGGGCGCAGGACTTGGTGCTCGATGTGCCCCAGGGTGACGGGCCGCCCGCCCAGGCGCCCGGCGGTCTCGTCCCACACGGAACGGTACCAGTGCCCCAGATCGCGGATGGAGGCCAAGGGCCAGTGGTCGGCCACCAGACGCAGGGCGAAGAGGTTGTAGGCGTTGATGTGGAAGGCCAGGCGCTCGGCACGGCCGTCCAGGCGCGCGGGGTCGAAGCCTTCCACCGCCGCCAGGGCGCGGCGGAAACGGGGGTCGCGGGCCAGGGCCGGGTAGTCCACCCCGTGCAGGCGCACCCCGTGGCGCGTCACCGGGCGCACGTGGTCGGCGAGGACGGCGGCGTAGTCGCCCCAGTCCGGCTCCTCGGCGACGGCCGGGAAGGCGAGAATCAGCAGTAACGAAAACAGCGGCATGGCGTCCACCTTGTGGTCGATGCGAACGGGCGGCGACAATGGGCCGCCCCCCATGGACGAACCAGCCCGCGAGCCGTTACACCTTGGACGAACGTGAACTCATCCGGCGCCTGCTGGACGGCGACGAGGCCGCCTACCGGACCCTGGTGGACCGTTGCCACGGGGCCATGCTGGCCACCGCCCGCGCCCTGGTGGGCGAGGCCATCGCCGAGGAGGTGGTGCAGGAGGCATGGCTGTCGGCCATCCAGGCCCTGCCCCGCTTCGAGGGCCGCTCCAGCCTCAAGACCTGGCTCATCCGCATCACCGCCAACCGGGCCAAGTCCCGCCTGCGCCGGGAGGCGCGCACCGTCAGCGTGGAGAGCCCGGAGGACCTGGAACGGCGTTTCGACGCCCGCGGCCACTGGTCCGAGCCACCGCGCCCGTGGGCGGTGGACGAGCGCCCCGACGCCCTCTTGGAGCGGGACCGCCTCAAGGCCCGCCTGGACCAGGCCCTGCGCCGCCTGCCGCCCATGCAGCAGGCGGTGGTGGTGATGCGCGACATGGAAGGCTTGGCCTTCGCCGACATCTGTAAGATTCTCGAGATCAGCGAGTCCAATGCCCGGGTGCTGCTCCACCGCGCGCGCCTGAAGCTGTGGCAGGCGGTGGAAGAGACACGGGACTGAAGCCCATGTGGAACTGCAAACAGGTGGTGGAACACTCGTCGGATTACCTGGACCGGCGCCTGGGCCTCTGGGCGCGCCTGCAGCTGCGCCTGCACCTGATCGTCTGCCACCACTGCCGCCGCTACCTGCGCCAGCTGCGCGCCACCCTGGGGGCCGTCTCCGGCCTGGAACCGCGCCCCCGCGAGGAGGAGGCCAAGACCCTCGCCCGCCGCCTGGCCGAGGCGGCGCGCAAGCGCCCCTGAATCAGCCGGGCAGGCGCGCCAGCCAGCGTGTCAGGCGGCGCATGCGGGGGGCGAACAGGCGGTCCGCGTAGAACCGGTTGGCGGCCCGCCGCAGGCCTTGGGCGTAGGTGGGATAGGCATGGATGGTGGCCGCCAGGTCGCCCACGGTGAGCCCCTTGTGGATCCCCAGGGCGATCTCGTGGATCAGTTCGCCGGCATGGGGGGCGAGGAGGGAGGCGCCGATGACCCGCCGCCCCCGCACCACCAGGCGCACCCGGCCGGTCGTCTCGCCCTCGGTGACCGCCCGGTCGATGGCCGCCAGGGAGAAGTCCAGGGCGCGGGCGGGGCCGTCGCGGCGGGCCTGGTCCAGGGTCGGCCCCACCTGGGCCAGTTCCGGGTCGGTGTAGGTCACCCACGGCACCGCCCGGTAGTCCACCCGCTTGGGGAGACGGAACACGGCGTTGGCGATCACCACCCCCGCCTGGTGCTCGGCCATGTGGGTGAAGCGGTAGGGGCCGCACACGTCGCCGACGGCGTAGATGTGCCGGCGGCGGGTGCGCTGGCGCGCGTCCACGCGGATCCCCTCGGGACCAAAATCCACCCCCGCCGCCTCCAGCCCCAGCCCCTCCACGTTGGGGGCCCGGCCGGTGGCCACCAGGAGGGCATCGGCGACCGCCTCGGCGGTCCCGCCCCTCTCCGTCTCGTGCACCAGGACGCGCTCCGCCCCCCGGCGCCGCACCTCCAGCCAGCGGGGGGCGGTGAGGAAACGCACCCCCTCGGCGGCCAGATGTCCGCGCAACTCGGCCGCCAGTTCGCCGTCGTCGCGGGGCAGGAGGCGTCCGCTTCGCGTCACCACCGTCACCGCGCTGCCCAGGCGGGCGAAGGCCTGGGCCAGTTCCAAGGCGATGGGGCCGCCCCCCAGCACCAGCAGGCGCGGCGGCAGGCGGTCCAGGTGGAACACCGTCTCGTTGGTGAGGGGCCCGGCTTCCGCCAGGCCGGGCAAATCGGGCAGGCGCGGACGCGAGCCGGTGGCGAGGACGATGCGGCGGGCACGCAGGCGCGCCCCGTCCACCTGCAGGGTATGGGGATCGAGCAGGCGCGCCGGGGCCCCCAGGCGCACGTCCACCCCGTAGGCGCGGAAGCGCTCGGCGTCGTCGTGCACCTGGATGGCGGCCACCGCCGCCTGCACCCGCTCCCGCACCCGATCCCAGTCCGCCCGCCCCGACACCGTCAGCCCCAAATCGCCGGCGGCGCGCGCCGCGTGCACCGTGCGGGCGGCGTGGACGAGGGCCTTGGAGGGCACGCAACCGCTGTGCAGGCAATCGCCCCCCAGGGCCGGTCCCCGCTCGGCCAGCAGCACCCGCAAGCCCAATTGTCCGGCGACGCTGGCCACCACCAGCCCGCCCGCGCCACCGCCGATCACCGCCAGGTCGTAATCCATCGTCTCTCCTCGCATCGCCTCACCATGGTCGCCCGGATCGCACTTCCGTTACACTTCCCAAGTCGGGTTCCGCGGCCTATACTTTCGCGTCCCCGGGGCCGTAGCTCAGTTGGGAGAGCGCAGCAATCGCACTGCTGAGGTCAGGGGTTCGACTCCCCTCGGCTCCACCAATTCATCCCCGTTTCAGCGCTCCCCGGCACACTCCGTGCCTGTGCCGATCCCCCATCGATACGCAAGGAGCGCCCATGAACCGATCCCGCCTGACCCGCCTCCTCCATCTCCTCCTCGCCCTGGGCGTGGTGATCCAGCTCCTCCTGAGCCTGGTCATGGCCCCGCCGGAAGAGGGGGAGGAGCACGAAGCGGCCAACTGGCCCGCCCCCCTCGCCGCCCTGATCCCCGCCGCCCAGGCCCACGAGGACGAGGACGAACACGAGACCGCCCCTGCGGACAGCCTCGCCGCCCAGCTCTTCGAGGGGCACGAGGTGGTGGGGCTGGGGATGCTGGGGGTGACCCTCGCCTTCTGGGCGTGGATCGCCGTGCGCCGGGGCGAACCGGGCCTGGGCGAGCTGATCCCCTGGTTCTCCGGACGCCGCCTGTGCGCCGTGCGCGAGGACTTCGCCCGCCACTGGGACGCCCTGCGCCAGGGCCGTCTGCCCGAATACCGCCCCCACTCGCCCCTGGTCACGGCCATCCACGGCCTCGGCCTGCTGGCGGTCACCGGCATGGCCCTCTCCGGCTTCGTCTGGTGGCTGGGGGAGGACGTCGGCGCCCTCGAGGCCCTCGGGGAGGCGGCCGAAGAGGTGCACGAGGTCTTGGCCAACCTGGTCTGGGCCTACCTGGTGGGACACGCCGGCATGGCCTACCTCCATCAAATGAAAGGGGAACCGATCGTGCGCGAGATGTTCTCACTGGGTGGCGGGGCCGAGAGCGGTCGCGCCGAACGGGGAAAATAAAGCTGGCCAGGCAGGAAGGCCTGGGTTATGCTCCCCGGCACGTTGCAAGGTTCACTTCCGCTTTCCAGTCGTGGCCTTACCGGTTTGCTCTGTGAATTGCCGTAAGTGTTTTTGCAATGTTTTTCAATCGTTTTTACTGAGGTGATTTACATGACGACCGGTACTGTCAAGTGGTTCAACGAAGCCAAGGGTTACGGATTCATCACGCCTGACGACGGCGGCGCGGACGTTTTCGTCCACTTCTCCGCCATCCAGGGCTCCGGCTTCCGCACCCTCGCCGAGGGCCAGGCGGTGAGCTTCGTGGTGGAGCAGGGCCCCAAGGGTCCCCAGGCTTCCCAGGTGACCGCGCAGAGCTGAACCCCGGCTCCAGCGAGTCCCGAAAAGGCCCCGCAGCCCCCAGGTTGCGGGGCCTTTTCCTATGCATCGCCCAAAAGGAACATCCATGACATTCCAAGAACTGGGGCTTGCCCCCGAGATCCTGCGCGCCATCGAGGCGCGCGGCTACGACCGACCCACCCCCGTCCAGGAGGAGGCCATTCCCCTGGTCCTCGCCGGGCGTGACCTCCTCGCCGGCGCCCAGACCGGCACCGGCAAGACCGCCGCCTTCACCCTCCCCCTCCTCCACCGCCTGAGCCGTACACTGGGCAGCGGGCGGGGGCCGCGCGCCCTGGTCCTCACCCCCACGCGCGAACTGGCGGCGCAGGTGGGCGAGAGCGTGGCCGCCTACGGCCAGCACCTGCCCCTGCGCTCGGCGGTGGTCTTCGGCGGGGTGAAGATCAACCCGCAGATCGAACGTCTGCGCCGCGGCGTGGACATCCTCGTGGCCACCCCTGGGCGCCTCCTGGACCACGCCGGCCAGGGCACGGTGGACCTCTCCGGGGTGGAGATCCTGGTCCTGGACGAGGCCGACCGCATGCTGGACATGGGCTTCATCCGCGACATCCGCCGCATCCTCGCCCTGCTGCCCGAGCGGCGCCAGAACCTCCTCTTCTCCGCCACCTTCAACGCCGAGATCCAGGCCCTGTGCCGCAAGCTGCTGCACGACCCCGCGCAGGTGCAGGTGACGCCGGAGAACGCCACCGCCGAGCGCATCGAACAACGGGTGGTGCCGGTGGCCAAGGCCAAGAAGCGGGCCCTGCTCTCCTATCTCATCGGTTCCGGGAACTGGCGCCAGGTGCTGGTGTTCACCCGCACCAAGCACGGGGCCAACCGCCTCGCCCGGCAACTGGAGCAGGACGGCTTGAGCGCCGCCGCCATCCATGGCAACAAGAGCCAGGGGGCGCGCACCCGCGCCCTGGCCGGCTTCAAGGCCGGCGAGGTGCGGGTCCTGGTGGCCACCGACATTGCCGCCCGCGGCCTGGACATCCAGCGCCTGCCGCACGTGGTCAACTTCGAGCTGCCCGACGTGCCCGAGGACTACGTGCACCGCATCGGCCGCACCGGACGCGCCGGCAGCGAGGGCGTGGCCCTGTCCCTGGTGAGCCCGGACGAACACCCGCGGCTGCGCGCCATCGAACGGTTGGTGGGGGAGCGCCTGCCCCGGCAACGCTTCCCCGAGTACGAACCCGGGGACGAGGAGGCCACGGCGGCGCCGGAGCCGCGTCGACGCCCCGCGCGCGCCGGCCGCCGTCCCCGCAACGCGAGTGGACATCGCTGAGGCGACCATGGAACTGCTGTACCGCGACGACCACCTGGTTGCGGTGTACAAGCCGGCCGGCTGGCTCGTCCACCGCACCCCCATGGACCCCGGCGAGCGGCGCATCCTCATGCAGGCGGTGCGCGATGCAGTGGGCCGGCCGGTGTTTCCGGTGCACCGCCTGGACAAGCCCACCGCGGGGATCGTCGTATTCGCCCTCGACGAGGCCGGCGCCCGCCGTCTGGGGGCGGCCTTCGCCCGCCAACGGGTGGCCAAGACCTACCTGGCGGTGGTGCGCGGCCACACCCATCCGGAGGGGATCATCGACTGGCCC
>Ga0256832_1003248_pt1 | contig 11060 bp, 8 predicted proteins | sample 134614metaG_FD_190534 | JGI IMG/M metagenome (GOLD analysis project Ga0256832, IMG submission 190534) | Hydrothermal vent microbial communities from Lau Basin, Pacific Ocean - 134-614 | ecosystem: Environmental > Aquatic > Marine > Hydrothermal vents | place: Pacific Ocean: Lau Basin | collected...
AATACCCCATCTCGGGTCGGCATCCTGCGGTGCGAACGGGTGCGAAGTTTCATCGATCCTCATTCCAATCCAGGCGATCCCACCGAGCGTAGATGGGGACGGTCACGATGAGGCGTCCCCGAGCGCGGAATGAACGCTTCACCTTCACGAGGGGTTTCGGCGAGGGCGCCACGAGGGGTTTCCGAGCGGGTTTCTCCTCCGGGTTCTCTTCCCCCCGGGGGGGCTCCGGCGGGCGGGGCGGCGCCCCCACCGGATGGGCGGGGTGGGGCTCGGTCGGCGGCGACGGCGGTGGCTCATGACCTTCTTCGGCCCCCGAATCCGGGGGCGGATTTCCTTCTCCGGCGCCGGGCCGGCGACCGCCGCGACCCGTCCGTCCGGCCTCCGGGGGTTTCCCCCACTTCCCGGGCTTCGTGGGCGCCTTCCTCGTGAGAGGGACGTCGCGCACCTCCAGTTCGGTTTCAGCCACGACGTAGACTTCGCCGACATTGTTTGCCTCGTACTTGCGCTCCGGATTCGGGCCGTCCAGGGCTGGCGTGAAGACGCCCGTATCGGGGTCGATGCGCCCAACGAATCGCACATCGTCGTCGTTCTCCCGAATGGGAAACTCCTCGAGACTCCATTTGGCCGGAACGACTTCGATCGGATAATCGTCCTCAGTGTAGAGCCGGCCATCGGGTCCACGATTCATGGACCAGGCTTCGAAGCGTTCCGTCTGAGCCGGCATGGTGCGACCGCCCACGCGAGACAGTCCTCGCCCCGGTTCGACTTTGATGTAGTCCACCGTGTCGTACAGGACGAGAAGATCCGGTCCGGGAGTGGCGCGAAAGGACACCTTGCGACGGCCCCCTTTGGCCTCCACGGACACGTCGACGATCAAGACGACGCGATCCGGACCTTCACGGGTTGCGGCCTTGACGGTGACACCCTGACCGAGCGAAAAGTCATCGGCCTCGAGGTCCTCCGGAAATCCATCCCCGAGAACCGTGATGCGGACTGACTCCGACGGAATGGGGAGAGCCCCGTTCTGCACTGCGAAGATTCGGGGAGTTCCCGTCAACCGCATCAGCTCGACATCGATTCCGATCTCGTTGTACGCCCCCCAGAAGAGTCGCCCGCTCATTCCGTCCCATGACTCATTCAGCAACAGAACTTCCCGCCAAGTCTCGCCGTCGCCGTCGCCCGAGGCCCGCCCACGCCAGGAATACCCGGCATAGAGAAGTCCCTTTCCACGCCGAGTCAGCGAAGTGCCGTCCGCACGGGTGAGCTGCCATTCCGTCACGTAGGCATCGTCAGACTCCTTTCGAATGACGAGCTTCCCGAAAAGGTCTCCCTGACCCACCTCATGCCCCTTCACGGCCCAAGTCCCTTCGAGGGGAACGGAGCGACGGTTGACCGACCAACTCTTCCACGACTCCGACATGAGGGGCTGGCTCTTGGCGAGTGCGCGCAAGACCTTGTCCGCACGATCTCCCTTGCGACGTGCTTCGCGTCGCCTCTGTTCGAAAATCTCCTCGATTTCCGCCTCGGTCATGTTCTCGAAATCGATGCCGCTATCTCTTCCGAACATGCTGCGCCCGCGAAACGCCTGGAAGTCCGCCAGGGGGAAGAACGCCAGGTGGGTGGCCTTCAGCAGTTTCCACTCCTTGCCGTCCCGTTGCTGCGAAAGAACTCGCCCCAGCGTGTGACATGCGCCACAGGTCTTGCGAAGGTCCTGATCCCGATCGGCTTCGGACCAGTGGACGCGTCTTTCGGCTTCGTAGAGACCTCGGGCGGCTTCGCTCCGCGTGAGACCGTGATCATTCGAGAGGTAACGGACCATCTCGCGAGCCTCGGACGGCACAAGGGGCACCTCGTAGAGACGGACCATGCGCTTGATCGAAATCTCCCAACCCTCGGGAGACTTGCGCATGTATGAGATGCGCGACATGCGCCCTTCTTCATCGATGTCGTGACATGCCTTGCAGCGATCGATGACAAGCTGGTTCGTCACGGGGATACCCGGGCGATCCTTGGCGGTTGAAGACGAAGGTGCGGGCGCGCGGGACGGGCGTCGCTCCTGGGCCTGGAAGGGAACGGTCAGAGCAAAAGCGAGGAGCAGGAGGACCTGCGAGGAGCGCCGATTGAACATGAGTTGGTTCCGATTGGAGAGTCGCCCAGGATTCTACTCTCGAAGCGGCTTGTGCCTACCCCACGACGAGCAGTGCCCGAGGGGCGAACTTCCCCTTCGTGACGGCGAGACAACGCACCTCGACGGTCTTCCGGTTCCCGCTCGGCCGCTTCATCTCGCAGAGAGGCCCGGCACCGGGCTCCAATCGTCGCCAGGTTCGCAGACTCAATTCAGGGAAAAACTCGCTCAGCCGACGATGAATCACCTCGTCGGAATCCACCTCCAGGTCGGCAAGAAACGCGGGGTTGGCGTGGAGGATTCCTCCCTCGCTGTCCACGAGAATCGCCGGCTCTCTCAGAGCATCCAGAGTCTTCGAGACGTCCTCCTCGTCGTTCGATGTCGCACCGACCGAAGAATCCGTGAATTCCTCAAGGATGCGCCGCGGAAAATCCACGAGAAGTGCTTCCTCGAGAGCAAAGCAGGCCTGAAAACCCTGGCTGCGCAAGGAGCCTCGCAACATCGGATCGAGGCCGTCGACGACCGCAGCGGCCGGCATACTCGGGTGTATACGGCGGACCTCTCTCAGAAGGGTGGGAGCCGAAAGATCCTCGACCGCACAATCCACGATGAGGAGCCCAGCATTGTGAGACTCCAAGTGATGGAGCGCCGCGTGAGCTGTCGGCGCGACCTGTGCCGAGATCTCCAGGCCTCTCGCACGGAGGGCACGGAGACCCCGCGCGAACCTCTCGCAGAATTCGTCGCGGCGCGTAATCAAGAGAATTCGCTGCACGGATTTGGACGGTCGAGGACGTGGGGGGTTCTTCGACGACACGACAATTCCTCCCGACCACCCCGGGGAAAGGGTGATCTCGAGTTCAACATCACGCCCGACATGCCTTCAACGCTCCGGGACGTGCGATCTTGCACAAGAACTTACGCGGAGACATCTATGGTGTCACCAACAGGGCGCCAGGAAGAAGGAACGACGACCCGTCCCCGAAATCCACCTGTAAATCCAGCACGGCGCCCGGTGCCGTCACGGGGAGCTGCTGACTGAGGCTGACGACGAGTCCCTCGAAGGCGCGGAACCCTGGCTGAACGGGCTGAACGAACGTAGGGCCGACCTGAGTGGAGATGGTCCCCGTGTCGTCCATGATTCCCACAACGGTCAAAGGAAGAGGCCCGATCCCGGCCGTGCCCGCCGGGTCCAGAGTCACGGGACTTACACCCGCGGGTGTTCCGGAGAAAAGGTATTGGAAGGAACCGACGAGAACGACCGTTTGTCCCGCACCGGCGGACTGACTGAGGGTCGCCGGGGCTGCAACACCCTGGATATCATTGGGATTCTTCTGGAGGGGCACGACCTGATACTGAGTCCCCTGGGGCCCGGCATTCCCGGGCGGGAAGAATGCGAATTGACGACCGCCCAGGGTTGACCCGTTCGCGTAGACGGGCGTGCCGCCCGAGGCGACGGACAGATTCGAAAGAGCCGTTCCGTCACGGTTCACGTGTTGAAGGAGCGAACCGAATGCCCCCGCCGCGAATTGGTTTTGCCCCAAGTCACGGTTCAGAGGATTGGGATCCATGCCCATGCCGGGGCTGATACCGACGAGGGCATCGTTGCCACCGACGGCCAGTGGGTCCAAAGTCAAGAGATTAATCAGAATACCGCCGGACTGGGGAGAAGAGACCCCCGACGGCGAGTTCTTCAACAGCGTGCACTCGAACCGGGCAAGATCCGTGTCTCCTTGATGGTGGATGGGAGACGCCAAAGTCCCCCAGCCGACGACGAATCGGTCGCGGAACTCGAAGATCTCGATCCCCCCAGTTCCGGAAAGGTCCCAGTCGGCCCAATTCACGAAGATCGCCGGCGCATCATTCGCCGCGGAGAGAGGGTCCACGAGGCTGTTGGAAGCCCCGACCGGACCGAACGGCGACATGGACACGAAGCCGTTTTCGTGGACGAAGACCTGGGAGTACGTCTGGTTGTAGAACGTGAACGTGCTCTGTGCGAACGGCACGGCAACGACCCCATCGCTCGAGATAGGCAGGACCGCGCGTTGTCCTACGCCGAAGTCGATGTCGGCGGCCTGCGTCAGCCGAAATCCGAAAGGCACGGCGGTGGGATCGGCCACTCCGCCCTGGATGCCGATCCTCAGGGACGCGAATCCCCCTGTATTACCAATGACAATCGTCTGTGTCCCCGAGGGGTCAGTGACGAAAAGCTGATCCCAGAACGTCCCCGTCGCATTGCCGATTCCGTCGCCGAGAATACTGATGCCCGTGGGAAGAGCGCCCGGCGCCGTGGGGGGAATGCCCACATCGAGAAAGTCACCGGTGAACGGCAACTGGATCGTCCCGTGGAGGAAGGGGCCCGCGAGGAGAAAGAAACCCGCCGTTGGATTCGCACCGCTCGAGACCCCCAATTCAAGGGGCTCCCCAACGATGTGCTGAATCCTTCGCAGGAAATCATTGTCCGGGTTCAAACCGTCGACGCTGAGGCTCGCGTTGGGGAGCCCCACCTGAGTCCCGATGAAGGGAGGTGGCAACCCCGGCCCCGTTGCCGTCGAATTGTAGTCGAAGACATTCGGGTTGAATCCCACACCGGGCGGGCGAGGGATCGGAGTGACCGGGTTTCCCAGCATCCCCACCTTGACGTCGGTGATCGGAACCGTGCAATGCAGAATGAACGTCGCGTCGAACTTCCCGCGGCCTTCCGTATCGACCGGGTCGCTCGCGGTGAAACCGGTGCTCCCGTTTCGACGGAAATCGTCATTGATCATGTTCACCATCAATTCCGCCATGGCGGTGGCGGGATAATCGGTGGGCAAACTCGTAAAGTCGATGTCTCTTTGGAATGTGGGGAGCGCTTCGAGACGCAACGTGAAACTGGAACTCGCGGACGTCAGTCCACTGACTCCGATCGTCTGCTTGAACTGGCCGGCCGTGGTCGCCGCCAGGATGAGCAGCAGGAGGGGGGTCAACCGAATGCTCATGAAAACGGACTCCTCGTCCCGCCCCTTCGAGCAAGCGGTGGGACTCAAACTCATGCTATGAACGGCAGCCCTGAAGAAGGAAACCCGTCGACCATGAGGTATCGATGGGCTGCTTCCCTTCCGGGGCGGATCTCTTTCTTTGGCATCGTCATCGTACAGGTCGCCTGCGGGATTCCCAAAGAGATTCCGCTCTCCACGGGGATACTCACCGAAAACCCTCCCATGGCTTCCGCATCGCGATAGAATGAGAGCGCCATGAACAACGACCCCACCCTCGAAAACGACGATGATCGATCGACAATCGGCCACTACCGTCTCATTCGAAAGATCGGAAGAGGCGGCATGGGCATCGTTTACCTGGCCCATGACACGAGCCTGAACCGGAAAGTCGCGATCAAGATCCTCCCACCAGAACTGGCGGCAAGAGAGGGCGTCAAGACCCGCTTCGCGCGGGAGGCCAGCGCGATCAGTCAGGTCGAACATGCCAACATCGTCCCGATCTATGAGATCGGAGAAGAGAACGGTGCTCCCTACATCGTCATGCGGTATGTCGAGGGCACTTCGCTTCTGGAGTGGTGTCGGAAGGCCTGCCGCGGGGCGAGGGAAACGGGAAGTGAGGCCCCCACCGGACCGGCGACGGATGGCGCCGATTCCTCCTCGGACCTCCCAGCGCCCGACTCCGCTATCACGGAAGCGGCGGCGCCGCCCGCGGTGGCGACCCGTCTTCTCGAAATCGGAGAGCTCACCGCCGACGCCCTTGAGCACGCCCATCGCCACGGCATCGTCCATCGAGACGTGAAACCCTCGAATATCGTCGTTGACGAAGAGGGCAGGCCTCATCTGCTCGACTTCGGACTCGCAACGCTGCAAGGCGTCGATCCTTTGACCTCGCCGGGCAAGATCTTGGGCACCCTTCCCTACATGGCCCCCGAGCAAGTGAATCCTCGCGGAATCCCCACCGACCACCGCGTCGACATCTACGGTCTCGGAGTCACGCTCTACGAATGTATCTGCGGGCGTCGCCCCTTCGTCGCGGAGACGAATGAAGCTCTGGCGTTCCAAATCGTCATGAAGCCGCCCCCTTCACCGCGGAGCATCGCCCCGGAACTCTCCCGAGACGTGGAAACCGTCTTGATGAAATGCCTCGAGAAAGACCCGACGCGACGCTATGCCTCGGCGGCGGAACTCGCCGACGACCTGAGGAGATTGAGACAGCATCGCGCCATCCAAGCCCGTCCGATCGGGCGACTCGGCAAGATCGTCCGCTGGGCCGAATTGAATCGTACCTTGGCCGTGATGTCGGCCCTCCTCTTTGTCCTCGCCATCGTCGTCCCATCTGTCCTTGTCACGAGCTGGGTTCGCGAATCCCGCAATGCCGCGCTCGTCAAGCGCTACCGTTTGCATCTGGATCGAGCGAAGACTCTGGAAGAGGACCGCGCCCGAATCCTCGACCGACTCGAGGCCAGCCGTCGCGCCTATGTCGATCTCGAGAAGAGAACTCCCAGGCACCTGCCCCCGAACGACCCCAGAAAGATCGCCCTCTACGAATCCCGCGCCGAGATCGAGCGTCTTCAGCGCCGCGCCGCGCAACTCGAGGGTGCCATAGAGTTCGAACTGCAACGCTCGCGGGAATCCATGGACCCTCAAGGCCCTGTCGAGGAACGCGTGGCGTTCTACAGGAATCTCTATCTTCGTGCGGAACGAGCTGGCCAGCTCGCGGCCATGGAGAAGTATCGTTTGTTTCTCGAACAGGCCGGCGCGACGGCGACCGTCGCCCCCTGGGGGCGGCTCACGCTGCGCACGAATCCAGGTGGGGCCTTCGTCACGGCTTACCCCTGCACCACGGGTCTCGATGGGACGATCCGGTCGGATGTCCGCAAGGGGATCGACCTCGGCGAAACCCCCATCCGCGACCATCCGTTGCCCGCGGGCCTGTGGGTGCTTCAAGTCCGCAAACGAGGCTACATGCCCCTCAGGTACCCCGTATTCATCGAGCGGAACGAAACCTGGGGTGACCCAGAATGGCACGGCGGCCAGTTCCGGGATGAGGATTGGACGGTGGACCTCAGTCCCAACGGCACTTTCGACACGGCGATCTGGGCTCGCGTCCCGCGGGGTCCGTATCAGTCCACGCCCGAGTTCTTCGCCGGCTGGAATCCCCGCACGGAATGGCGATGGATCGACGATTTCTTGATCGCACGTCGAGAGGTCACCTTTGGGGAGTACGTCGAGTTCTTGAACACACCGCAGATCTCCAAAGCGATTCTCGATTACTTCGAGACGCATCGCCGTTTCAAGCTCGTCCCAAGGGAAACCGAGTACTCCGATCCCCTGTTTCCTTTCGCGTCAAATGGCCGGCTGCTCACCTCCGAAGCTTCCTGGTATGACCCCAACATCCCGCTCGTCGGCGTGAGTCGCCGAGATGTCGCGGAGTTCCTTACCTGGCTGCGGGAGCGACGAAGCGATGAGGGGCTTCGACTTCCACGAGCGCGAGAGTGGGAAAAGGCCGCCCGAGGCGTTGACGGCCGCCCCTACCCCTGGGGGCGTGTTTTCGACTTCGCGTTCACGAGCGGGCGATACTCCGTCCCGCCAGGGGATGCGTGGGAGCACCTCCCGCGCATCGCAGGTCGCTTCGCTGTCGACACGAGCATTTACGGAGTCCAGGACATGGCCGGCAATGCGTCGGAGTGGTGCTCCGATTCGTCGGAAAGGGACGAGTTTGGCGACTCATTCTGGAGCATGGGTGGCTCCTTCGGAGCGGCGACGGCGACCTTTTTCACGTGCTGGCCGCGAATCCTCCTCCCCTACGACACCCTGTCCAAGGTCCAAGGATTCCGCTTGGCTCGCGACCTTCCCTGAGTCTCGCGATCGTTCCGCCCGCACCCCCAAGGGAATCCCGGTGCCTGCCCTGTCGGACTCAAGCCCTCCTTCTACACATTCCGATGATGCCTTAGACGTTCCCGGCAAGGGCCCGCAACGAAGGACGACATAATGCATCTTCACCCAAGAGATTCCCGCGGTTTCAGCCTCATCGAACTGCTGATCACAGTGGCGTTTGTCGCCATCGTCGTCAGCGTCGGAGTGCCCTCTATCGGGAACCTGCGGGACTCGGACCGCGCCAAGGACATTCTCGACGTGACGGCGGCCATCAGCTCGGCTTGTGTCCGCCATGCCCGGGACACGGGGAAGATGGCCGTCGAATTCACCGCGGCACGCGGGGGGCATTCCTATACCCAACCTCGCTTCCACGAATTGAGCATGCCGCAGCGAAATCCCAAGTGGAAGGGCCCCTACCTGGACCGCCCCCTCACACTCGAGGACAACCCCTATGGGGGAGCCATCTATCTCCAAAACAACCTCTCCGCCTCGCCGGCCAATGGTTTCGACCTTCATGGCGTCGGAACGGCCGAGCAGCAGGGGCCCGGCCAGTTCTGCGTGTTCTATGGGGTTCCGGAGCGGGTGGCTCGCTCCATCGATGCCTCTTTGGATAAAGCCTTGTCCGACGAACCGGGAGACGCCTGGCGGTACACCGGAAAAGTCGAATGGTCGCCTTCCGCGGGTGGCGCGCTCATGATCTACATCATGTCCGCAACGAAACAGTGAGATCGGTCATGACATCTCGAAATCGCTTTGCGGGAATCGTGGTACCTTCGAGCGTCATCGTCCTCCTCGTCGTGATGGCGACTCCAGCCCTGAAGGACATGGAGGCGTCCGATCGTGCTTGGGAAATCATTCAACTCGAGCAGAGAGTCGAAGTAGCGGCGCGGCGATTCACGGCGGACATCGGGTATCCGCCCTGCGAGCGATCCGCAAGCTCCGCCGGCGACGAGTACATGGAGCCTCGCTATCACGAGTTGAGCCTCCGACAGAGTATGAAAAACTGGCGAGGCCCCTACCTGGACCAGATGCTCTGCATGGCCGACAACCCGTTCGGTGGCGATGTGATCCTGCACCGCGACCTCGATGAGCCGCCGGCCTCCGGCTTCTCGTTAGACTCCGAGGACCTCGGCCACGGCCCCGGCTCCTATCTCACGTTGACGAGCGTGCCAGTGGAGGTCGCCCGCCTCGTCGACGAGTACCTGGACGGAAAAGGCGAGGACGCCTGGAAGTCGCAAGGTCGGGTCGAGTGGAATGCGAAGGAAAGCGCACTCTCCATTCTTCTCGAACGTTAGGTACACCAGAAGCGCCTAGAGGACGATGCCGAAGTGGCGTCGCAGAGCCGCCTCGCGGGACTCAGGCGTCGGAAGAGGCTGCACTTCCTCTCGGCCCCGCCGGCGGATGACCACACGATCCTCGTGAATCACTATGCGACCATCGGGAATCGCCATCGTACACACGCTTCGCTGGGTGAATTTCGACTCGTCGCTCGTTTGGTGGTAGCGGCAAGCATCCTCGAAGTCCTCGATGGATCGAGGCGTTGGCTCGAACGAATAGAGGGTCCGAAACTCCCCGATCTCGCGCTCGAATCGCTGAACCGCTCGTCCTTGGTCCCCTTCATCCACGACGCGGAACGTGCCGACGAGCTGCTTCACTGGCTTTGAATCGTCCATCTTGAGGGGATAAAGGAAAGCATCTCCGAACCCCACGTCGCAGATCCACGGTTCGGCGAGTTCGACCCGTAGGACGAGGTGATCCGTGGGACGCCCACTGGGCTTCCCCTGGTCGGTGTGGACATCGGCAGCCAGAATCTCGACGTTGAACCCCAACTCGCGGAGCAACCATGCAAACGCGATGTTCAACTCGTAACAGATCCCACCCCGGCGGTGCGTGACGATTTTCTCGAGGATCCGATTCTCGTCGAGAAGGATTGGGATTCCCGCTCGGATATCCAGATTCTCGAACGGAACCTTGAGAAGGTGGCGCTCGTGGAGGCGATGGAGCAACGAAGTGTTCGCCGTCTCCACGTTCGACAGTTCCAATCTCGCGAGGTAGTCGTCGAGCTGCATCATGCTTTCCCCGTCTCGCCGACACCATAATAGAGTCTCGCCAGATGCACGACGTATCTCGCCGCCTCAGGAGACCAGGGGGGGCCATCGAGGAGGACCTGCACAACCGCACCGAGGTCGATCGAGCCCCAAGTCAACGCGGCAAGGACAGCTCCGAGGATCGTCCTCGGGTCCCGATCCCGCTCGTCACCAACGGGTGTCCGTCTCGGATCGAGGTAGGCGACCCGGTAGGCCGCGCGGAACACCTCGGGTCGACGACCCCGCAGATTGATCCCGAGGGTTCCGAATTCGTGAATGAACTGGCGCAGAGCTCGAATCTCTTCCTTCTCGGGCAAATCCTCGGCCTCCAACCACTCCCCCAGTCGGCGGCGCTGAAGCTGCGCCAACCAATAGTGCAGATAGTGCCCGTCCGGCTCAGCCGCGCGAGCCTCACCGACAGTCATCATCAGAAAAGCCCGCTCGGGGGAACGGCCCGTCGCTCGCAACTCCCGATAGTCGGCCAGGGCAAAACGGAGTTCGGAGGGCGGGTCCCAGACATCCTCGAGGGATGCCGGGACCGAGGAATTCAAAACGCGCGACTCCTCGAGCCCAAGGATCTGAACGGCCGTCTCGATGTCTTGTCGAACGCGCTCCCACATGGCCGCCAGTATAAGCCCAAACGCGGAGGGATCATCCCCGCGTTGAGTGGCATTCCCAGATGGCTCGATTCACGTGTGCACGGGTGTGTCAGCGAGGACGACGCGGTTTCGCCCCTCTGCCTTCGCTCGGTAGACTGCGGCATCCGATAAGTTGAGAAGATGCTCGACGCCCTGATCGGTCTGCTCGGAGCTGGCGACTCCCAGACTGACGGTCACACGGCCCCGGAACCCCTCGGCATCGATCTTTGCGCTTGCCACGGCGGAACGGATGCGCTCGGCGCACTTGGCGGCCTCCTCCAGCGTCGCCTGCGGAAGAATGACGAGAAACTCTTCGCCGCCGATGCGACAGATGCTCTCATCGTTCCTGACCTCC
>Ga0256832_1003249_pt1 | contig 11056 bp, 13 predicted proteins | sample 134614metaG_FD_190534 | JGI IMG/M metagenome (GOLD analysis project Ga0256832, IMG submission 190534) | Hydrothermal vent microbial communities from Lau Basin, Pacific Ocean - 134-614 | ecosystem: Environmental > Aquatic > Marine > Hydrothermal vents | place: Pacific Ocean: Lau Basin | collected...
CGATGATAGGGGTTGCAGGCTATTACCGTTTGAAAGCCGGATTCGAGAGCGACCTTTCCCTGCCAGCCGTCCCGGACCTTCCGCTGGAGTATCTATAAAAAATTTAAAATTCTTAATCTAACTTGAGGTTCTTTATGAATTTTAAAATGGTCAGTACCTTTCAAAAGAAAAGAACTGACATTTGGTCTACGAATATATTCATCAGGTAATTGAGACCAAAGTCCGACAATTCCATCTCCATCTATATTAATTTTTTTTGCTCCTACTAAAAAAAACGGTATTTTGAATTCAAAGGCTTTGTTTAGTTTTTTTAAAATCTCAGAATTGGGATAAAAATATTTAGATGCCCATTGAATAACTTTTATAACAGCTAAAATTGGAAGTCCGCTCTCTTTGGAAATAAATGTTATTATTCCAGGATTCATCTTATCTAAAAATTTTACCCAATTAACACCCAAGTGTGGGGTAGCTATGGTAACAACACCATTTATTTCCCATTTTTGATGATACTTTAATAAGAAAGCTTTAGCTACCAACCCTCCCATCGAATGTCCTATAAGAAAAATAGGTGGAACAATCAATTTATAATACCTATTTAAATAATCCTCTACTTCTTCACTTCCAATCCAGGGATTTGGATTGATACTCTTAGTAATAGGACTTAACTCAGGTTTTAGCACTCTAAACCCCAGGGCACTAAAAAATTTATCTGTTTCTTCCCATGTTTTTGAAGTGCTTAAATAACCATGTATCAATATAACGGTCCCTTTTATCATATTTAAGCCTCCTTCTATTTTAACAACAAAAGTACTAATATACCAAGAAGGATTAATCCTTCCAGTATTAAAACTAAAGAAGCCTGTGTATTGAGATTGTTCATCTTATCAACAAGATTGCTCTCCATTCTTTCCAAAAGCCTGTTGAATTCCTCAGAAGCCTGTGTATTGAGATTGTTCATCTTATCAACAAGATTGCTCTCCATTCTTTCCAAAAGCCTGTTGAATTCCTCAGAAGCCGGATGGAAAATTTCCTTTCCTATTTCTCTAAGAAACTTCTGTGCTTCATCAGCTAAAGCATTTAGAGACCTCTCTTTTTTTACTTCTCTATCATTATACATTTACTTTCCTCCTTTACTTTCCAAAGCAAACTCAAGGACGATAAAAAGTCAAAAGTTTTTTTAGCTTTAGCATAAGCATTTATCGCTGAAATGATTCTATTCCAAGATAAGTAAAAAGCATCGATTAGCAATTCTTCCCATTGCTCTAATTCATTCAATATTCTCTTTAATTGAATTATTTTTCTTTTAATGTAGTTTTCACGTCGTTCCATATTTCTAATTGATTGATACATAAACTTCTCCGTAAAGGTATTTTTAAATTCCGATAATAGTTTTTCCGGAAAAGAATGTTTTTTTAAATCATCCTCTATTAATTTCCATAATCTTTTTAACTCTATGGAATTATTTAAAACTATTTTCAAGGCATTCTGAAATTTTTCCTTTTTTTGTTCCAATGTCTTACATGCTTTCTCGGTTTGACTTAATTCCATTTTAAGCCTCCAAATTTTTTCTACTATGTTTTGAGAAAAACTATTTAACGCGATACAACGTAAGTCTTCATTCAATAATTCCTCTATTACATTAAAAGTATATGAATTAATAATTTGAGACATTTCCAACACCGATTTTTGAGGTTTTAATTCCACAGCAAACACAGAACCCGGTTTCATTAACCAATGAAATTTTTTATAATCTTGACGTTTTTTTTGAAATTCTAATATTATTTGTTCTCTAATCCATTCGTTTAATGTATAGGCATTTTTCACTTCTTTTAATTTTTCTATTATAATGTTTTCAGTTAGGGCAAATGTTACGATTAGTATTTTTCGCATTCTTGAAAGTTCATTGGTCATCACTTCGTGCAATTCATTTAGACCAGCCAAATCAGATATATGATTAATTTTAACAACTATTAATGCCAAATGAGCCCTTTTTGCGAATTCACTAACAATCTTACGAATAATTAATCGTTCATTTTTATCAGCAGCACTTAAGCCCGGTAAATCTATTAAGGTATTAATAAATTTGTTTTTCATAGGAAGACCCAAATATACTGCTTGAACCATCCTGTTTTCGGCAAGCTGTTTTCGAATTTCATATAATTTTTCCGAAAGAGCGGGTAAATCAAGAAAAGTTCTTTCTTTCCCATCTAGACTTATATAAATTTTATCTGAATATTCATATATTATTGGGACAGGTGTAGCACTTTCTCCAAATTTCCTTTTTCCCCTTAAGGCTTTATACAGCTTCTTATTTTCTCCTAAACCCATAAGATGAAGGGAAAATGTTGTCTTTCCGGTTTGTGTATTACCTATTATTATTATTGTCCCACGAGAATAATTTTTAAAAATTTTATAAAATTCTTCTCTTAATTGGGAACCAGTTACAGGCATATATTTAAAAGCTTCCTCAACGATAAGAAATTTATCGTCAATCTCCCTCATGACATACCTAGCATTTCTATTAGATCATCTAAACTTCTATTTGCTTTTACTAGACTATTTAATAGCGATATTAAACGAGTTTGTTCCTCAGAGTAGCCCAAAGTTCTTAAATATAATTTGATAAACTGATCCTCTAGTAACTCTAATTCCTTTTCTATTTCAGATAAAACTTTATCAGTAAATTGTTTTAGTGAATTATTTAGATTATCACTTAATAACGATTTTACTATTTTAGGATCTATACTACCATCGCTATACGCAGTGCTAACTTCATTAATAAGACTTTGAAAAATCGTAAAAATATCTAAAGACTTTAAAAATATATCTTTCAAAATATTATAGTTGTTGATTTGTTTTGATTCTAACGCAACTTTCAATTCCGGATCATCTTTTATTGCACGCTTTAGTTCTACAGGAATTGAGTAAATTAACTCTTGAAAGAAATCTCTTGGATTCGTAACAACATGAGCTGAAATAATAATTTCCGGCCAGGTTTCCTTTAGATCTTCAACACCTCTAGACATATTTAAATTGAGTCTTCGCTTCAGCCGCTCTTTTATTTTTTCGTCGTATTTACTTAAAACATCTGACATAATCAATTCTTTAGCATAACTTCTTAACTTTTGAGCAACTTTACTAGTATCTGTAATTGATTTATATTTTACACTTAACCAGCCTTCAGTAATAGCTATAGTATTAGTATGTTCATCTACTAACTTCTCTAATTTTTCACTCAAATTTTCAGATATACGAGTTTCTTCAAGTGCAGTCTTTAAAGCAATTTCTAAGTCACCCCTGATTCTTTTAGCAGCTGATTTAAATTTACTATTATAAATGATTAGTATTCTTTCGATAATTTTTTCAGTATTTATCTCTTCAACAAGGCTTTCAATTTCCCCTAATAGATTCTTAGATTTTTCAATGGTTTTTTTGATATCATTCTTAAAACTAACTCTGGCTTTTTCTCTTCCTGAGCTTGTTAAACCTGTTTTACGCAATTTATGAATAGCATGTAATACTTCTTTTTTCTCTCCCTTAGCAGAAAATATTATTTCCACATCTTCGTTGGACCCGAGTTCAAGGACTTCCTTAATTGTTTTTTTAATATCTCTTTTAGCTTCCATTATTTCATCCTTATCAAATTCGTCCATGTGAGTAACCACTATTACGAATTTTCCATAATTTCTCCGCAAATCACTATAAATTTTAAGAAGTTGTTGTCCGTCAGTGCTAGCTAGTCTGGTTGTATCAAACACTAATACACTCCAAGATGCCAGTCTTGCAGCATTTTCAATAATAGTCCTTGTCCACCATTTTGCATTCCTATAACCAGGCGTTACCAGTATATTAGTTAAAGCTAAAGACGGATGTTCTGCAAACCATATAAGCCAAGGAGCTTTCTGAGGCTCATGAACAGCTATATAACGACCATCGGAATAGGAAACATCCTTCCACAAAAGAGTTCCTTTTTCTAAATCTAAATCAGGATAGATAACAGCTGCTTTTTTTCCTATAAAATTTTCTGAAATATCACTATGCATAATCAAAACTGGTACGCTTTCTCCTTCACCAATATTTACAGGTAAACCATTAGTTTGAGGGTTTAAATCCAAGTAAGCATTCACTAAAGAGCTCTTTCCCACACCTTGAGGTCCTAATACGGCCAAAAGAGATTTTCCAGAAAAGAGGAAACTACTTAAAAAAAAACATTCCTGCTAGCTCTTTTGTATCATTTTTCCACCTGTCAATATTTCTATCATCAATACCTGTTTTCTTGAATACAGCCTCATTCTTAAGAATTTCAACATGCGTTTTCCAGAAAGTTGAGGAAGCTTTTTGGAATGCATATATTAAATTATTCCAACTTTCCGAGTTTAGTTTATGCATACTAATACCTCCTTTTATATGATTTATTGAAAGAAATTATAAAGGCACCGATATTATTTAATAATTTTTCGTTCCATTATGCCCTGTATATTTACTAATACTAAGAATTCAAACGGTTTAACGGTTTTAAAAGTAAATCACATAAAACATGACATTCTAAATCCATAAAGATAGTCAGTCTCAAAACAACCTTCACTTTTTAGATTTCTCTATAACCCCAGCCCCAATCAGATAATCATCGATATAGATTGCTGCAATCTGCCCCGGAGTGGGCGCAAACTGTGGCTTTTCGAATTCTATCAGGAGCTTCCCCCTATCTCTGTCCATCTTCACCAGTGCCTTTGCAGGCTTATGCACATTCCTTATCTTTACACGGGCTTCGAATTCCCCATTTAGTTCCACGAACAGGTTTATATTTCCAGCTTCCACATGGCGTCTGTGGACATCCTCCTCGAATCCAACCACCACCCTGTTCTCCTCTGGAATTATATCCACCACATAAGCTCTCCTTCCAAGGGATATGCCCAGACCCCTGCGCTGTCCTATCGTATAGAACATATAACCCCTGTGGTATCCAAGAACATTCCCGTGTATATCCACAATCTCACCCTCGCGGGGCTCCACCCCTTTCCTGACAAGAAACTCCCTGTAATCCCCCTCTATGAAACACAAATCCATGGAATCGCTGCGCTCGGCAGTCTCCAGACCCAGTCGGGATGCAATTTCCCTTATTTCCATCTTCGTGTATTCACCCAGGGGAAGGAGCATATTCTCCACCATCTCCGGCTTCAGATAGGAAAGGAAATAGGACTGATCCTTCCTCTCATCCCTCCCCCTCCTTATAACCCTCCCGCCCCTGAACTCTCCCACAGATGCATAATGGCCTGTGGCAATGAGGCCTCCTTCCTTTCGAGCCACCTCCCATATGGCTCCCAGTTTGTAATCCCTGTTGCAGAAAACGCATACATTGGGCGTTCTGCCTCTGAGATACTCCTCTACGAACATCCCTATAATCCCCCGCCTGAAACGCTCCGAATAGTCTATAGACATAAAGGGAATCCCCAGCCTTTTGCTCACCCTGTAGGCGATTCTCAGAGAAGAAATGGAGCAGCAGGAGCGGGGGCTGTCCACCTCGCTCTGAAGGAATACATAAACACCCACGACGTCGTAGCCTGCCTCCTTCAGAAGATATGCTGCAACGGAGCTGTCCACCCCTCCGGAGATTCCAAGGAATACCTTCTTCTTCATTCGATAGGCTCGATTTTTACCGTATCTCCCGGCTTTATACCCCTCTTCTCGAACCACCCCTGATTGACTTCTAAGGCGAACTGAAAGGGTTTCAGGGGCCAGATGGACCTCAGGTCCATGGGATACATCTTCTGAATATCCACTATAACGCTATCGGAAGAGATGAAAGCGATGGAAAGGGGGATATAGGTGTTCTTCATCCAGAATGGATAATACCCCTCCCTCTCGAAGACGAAGAGCATCCCCACGCTGTCCGGCATATACTTTCGATACATGAGTCCCATTTCCCTCTCCTGCGGAGTCTCGGCCACTTCTGCAATGAGTTTATATCCCTTTACGCGCACCATAACAGTATCCATCGCCAGAATGTAGAATATCAGCACCGGTCATAAATTTTAACCCATCTGTAAAAATTACAAATTCATTCCAAGAAACTCAATCAAGTATGTGTCTAAATTTCAAAGACTTAAATGCAATGATTTCCACTGATGCCTGACGACGGTGCATTTGCGAATAAAGTGCTTTAAAATTCATCCTATGATGGCAGATAAGTCTTCGGTACCATTCGAAAATATAATAGTCGAAAGAGTCAGCAAGCTGGAAGGTAGTTATGATTCCGTGGAAAGGGAATTGAGCCGCCTGAGGGACGAAATAAATAGCCTGTACAGAACCCTTCATGCTCTGAAAACCGACCTGCTGACAAACGATGTTAAATCCAGATCCGAATTGATGGAGAGAATAGAGGCAACCAAAGGGGAGCTCATGGCAAGGATGGAAATGCTCAGCAATAATATGCTGGTAAGGGATGACAAACTCAGAGAGGATTTCATGAATGAGCTCAATAAACTGAATCTGGAGCTGAATACCATATGGAATGAAATTAAAACCCTGGAAAATTTCATACGCTTGAGAGAGAGGAAACTCCTGATGTGGATAACGTTGCTGTTTGTGATATTCCTGGCACTTCAGATTGCTTTTAATCTCTCCATCAGATAGGCCATCTTTAAAATTAGTGGGTGCTCTTCCTGCTTGCATCACATCTGACCATAGGTTACAGGAATCCGCTCGTTTACGAGCAGATGTTCTCAACGTACAATCTGAATTACAAATACTGGTACTTCTCCCTCGAATACTCCTCTTATCAGATTAACTCTGCACCGATAACCCTCTATTATCCACACGGGGGAATACTTCCGGATTCGTCAGGTATGAACACGACCCTGCTGATAAAGGATCTGGGAGGTCTGATACATGCATCCATCGGGTACAGGGTGGAAGACCTGGCTCTGGAATTCACATATTATGGAAACGAGGAGTTATCCCTTGAATCCTTTGACAATGCCACCACATGCGATTCCATGAGGATTCTCGATAAAGTATTCGGAGAAATAGAGGACACCATATACCCGGGAGAGATAAGGGGACTGGACAGGAGCATAAGGGTAAGGTACGATATGGACTCCCTGAACAGGCTATACTACTTCTCCTCCACCAGCAGGGGTGGAATAACCTCCAGACCCTACGAGGTGAAATTTATAAAGGGAAACTGGTTCGTCAAACTCCAGTACAGGAAGGTGGAAGGCGGGGGAAACATACATTACGATGCAAGATTCTTCATTCTGAAACCTGCCATAAATGTGGAGCCCCTGGATGCGGGGGTGAAATGGTACGGTCTCATCACCGGTATTCCAAATGTACCCAACCCCTTCCTGTTCGAGCGAACGTATTCCATAGAGTCCAGAAACCACCTCGCCATATCTGCGGGGTGGAGAAAGGGGAACTTCCATGCAGAAGCCGGAATATCGGCTCCTCTAACCCTGAAGGGGACCATGCACGATGTCCTGAAATACATAACGTTCCTGTCCGATACAGCCTCAGGAACCGTGCTCGACACCTCAGGATGGAACAACCTGCGGGCATCCGTGGATACTAACGGAAACATAGAGATAGAGGGTACCGGGGTCCTGTACGTGTATTACGATTATTCCGACACGACCATAGATACAACCACCACATTTTCCTACAGGATTCCCGCCAATCCCATACTGGGCCTCAGGTATTCAAGCTCCATCGGTAGAGTGTCGGCAGACGTATTCTTCCATTATGGCGCCCTGAATAATCTGGTAACGGGAATTTCGGCAGAGTACCACATCAAGCCTTCCTTTTCCATGTCCCTGGTGTCTGCATACTCCAGAAATACATGGTTCCAGTACGCAACAGCAGGGTTGAACGCCATACTGTACTCCGGTAAAATGAAGCTCACATTCGGTCTGTCCAGCAATTTAACGGGGGACATCTACAGGGCAGTATCCGGCATCATGGGAAGCAGAATGAAACTCAGAGGCTCCATCAGCCCCCACTTTTCCATAAACTTTTCCCTGCATTATACGGACTGAGAAAGGGCTCGCAGGAAGATTTCCTCCAGCATATTCCTCACCCTATCAGGATGGAAATTCTCAAGGGCATAACGTCGTGCATTTTCCCCCAGGTATCTCCTGAGTTCTTCATCCTCTATCAGGCGCACGAGCCACCTGTGAAGGGCTTCCCTGTCTCCGGGATTTATCAGGATTCCGGTTTTCTCATGCTCTATATAATCCGCCATGGCTCCGGCGGGGGTGGTGATAACGGCACATCCGGAAACCATAGCCTCCAGCACAGCCATGGAAAAACCTTCGGAATAGCTTGGAAGAACGAATATGGAGCATTTTTCGAATAGTTCGACCTTTTCCCTTCCATAGATGTCTTTCAAATATCGAACGGAGGGATGCTCCAGTTTCACGAAAGGTTTTTCCTCCAGACTCTCTCCAGTAATCTGATTGAAAAATATGTTCTTCTCCCCCTTTACGGGATTTCCCAGGAAAACGAATTCCACATCGAAATTTCGCAGCACATTTTCCGCCACATGGACAAGGTCATGATACCCTTTGGCAACCGTAAAGAGTCCAACGAACAGCACCCTGACCCTCTTCCTTTCGGGACTCTCAGGGTTCAATTTAAGGAAATCAGGATGGAACGGATTGGGAAGTACCTCCAGCACATCTTCGGGGACTATGCCACGAAACTGCTTTTTCAATGAAGGGGATTGAACGATTATCCTGCTGGCGGAATTCAGAATTCGATAAACTGCTTTTTTGAACCAGTCATCCTTCAACCCCCTGTAGAAGTAGTGGAAATGTCCTCCCCTCATGTGGAGAATCAGCCTCTTTCGTGCATACATGGCAGGGACAAGAATGGACATATCCCTGTACCATCCGAGACGGGTGGCGGTTATGGGAAGGTACACTCCGTCATAAAAGGGAAAACGAAATATGTATCTTAAATAGATACCGGAGAACTTCAAAAGGGCAGAGGGGGTTATGAAACCCCTGTCCTCCTTGCCCTTTTTAACGCTGATATTGATAACCTTTACCCTGAGATTCCTTAATGGCCCGGAAAAGAGTATCTCGCTGGAGACTTCCGGTCCGGAAAATGGTGGTGGCAGAGGGGCGAGGGCGAGGATTCGCTTCAATGGCAGTAAAATTTTAAGCCCATGAAAGAAGGAATCTGGTTTATAGAAAAGCACACGGATGACCTCATATTCCATTACCGTGTGGAGAAGATTATCTACCATGGAAAGACCAAGTTCCAGAAGGTGGATATAGTCAATCTGAAGGTCCTGGGGAAATCCCTGTTTCTGGATAACAAGATACAGTCTGCCCAGATAGATGAGCACATTTATCATGAAATGCTCGTACACCCCTCCATGTTCACCCACCCCAATCCTGAAAGGGTTCTGATTCTGGGAGGGGGTGAAGGGGCTACCCTCAGGGAGGTTCTGAAGCACCAGTCAGTTCAGGAAGCCGTCATGGTGGATATCGATGAGGAGCTGGTAAACATTTGCCGGGAGCACATGAGGGAATGGCACGACGGCGCTTTCGACAATCCGCGCTCCAGACTCATATTCGCAGACGCCAGGGAGTATGTGGAGAAGAATTACGACAGGTTCGATGTAATTATATCGGATTTGACGGAGCCCATAGAAGAGGGACCCTCCATAAAGCTCTTTACCAAGGAATTCTATACGACCCTCTTCAACCGCCTCAACGACGATGGGATATTCGTTGCACAGGCTGGCAGTGCGGACCCCGTTTATCCGGATTTCCTCGCGAGTCTGTACAGGACCCTAAAATCCGTCTTCCCTGTCGTACACGTTTACTGGACATTCGTATTCTCCTTCCAGCTCCCATGGGCTTTCGTGATTGCAAGCAAGAAGCTCAATCCCGTAAATGTGGACCTGGAGTCCATAGAAAAGAGAATCGAAGAGATTGGAAAGAGCAAATTCAGGTACTACTATCCCCAGATGCACATATCATCATTTACAGTTCCAACCTATGTTCTGGAGGCACTGGAAACAAAAGGAGATATAATAAAAGATGACGCACCCTTTATCTGGAAAGCTTGAGCATATTTACGTGTGCGCCGGAGTCGGCAGGGGAACCACCCTCCTGACCGCATTCGACCAGGCTCTCAGGAATGCCGGTGTCGGCGATTATAACCTGCTGAAGGTTTCCAGCATAGTTCCGCCCGGCGCCCGTCTGGTGAATAACATAGGGGTTCCCAAGGGCTCACTCCTCCCCATTGCATACGGAGCCATAAGCTCGACCGATGAGGGGGAAGTGATTTCTGCTGCTGTTTCGGTTGCAATTCCCCTGGACGGAAATCAGGTGGGTGTGATTATGGAATTCTCCGGATATACATCCGAAGAGAAGGCCAGGGAAATAGTGAAGAGGATGGCAGAGGAAGCGATGAAAAACAGGAACCTCCAGATAAAAGAACTAATAATAAAGTCAGCCAGCGCACGTATAGAAGGTCCCACCAGCGTTTTCGCCGGGGTCGCACTATGGTGAAGGAAGAGTATAAGGAATATCACTCCCCCCATTCCGGTCTCTTTCTGACGAAGGATAGGGTTCTCTTCAGAGAAAGGAGCAGGTTTCAGGAGATAGAAATATTCGAAAACGGTTTCTTTGGAAGGGTCCTGACGCTCGATGGACTGGTGATGACCACGGAAAGGGATGAATTCATCTATCACGAGATGCTCGTCCATCCCGCGATGGTCTCCCATCCACATCCCAAAAAAGTTCTCATAGTTGGAGGTGGAGACGGAGGAACAGCAAGGGAAGTTCTCAAATATCCGGTAAAAGAAGTGCACATGGTGGAGATAGACGAAATGGTAATAGAGGCATCGAGGAAATATCTGCCCACTATCTCCTCCTCCCTGGATGACGAAAGGCTCACGATTCACGTTCAGGATGCAACGGTCTGGATAAAGGACAGGAGAGAAATCTTCGATGTGGTAATAATCGATTCCACAGACCCCATAGGACCGGCAGAGGGTCTTATAGGAGAGGAATTCTTCGAAGATGTATTCGAAAGTCTGAAG
>Ga0256832_1003250_pt1 | contig 11055 bp, 10 predicted proteins | sample 134614metaG_FD_190534 | JGI IMG/M metagenome (GOLD analysis project Ga0256832, IMG submission 190534) | Hydrothermal vent microbial communities from Lau Basin, Pacific Ocean - 134-614 | ecosystem: Environmental > Aquatic > Marine > Hydrothermal vents | place: Pacific Ocean: Lau Basin | collected...
CAGGCCGCCAGCGGCGTGCAGGGCCTGCGCATCCCGCGCGGCAACGGGCTGGGCGAACTGTGGCTGGGCATGCGCGAGCGCTACGACGGCAATCCCTGGCTGGAGAACGGCGCCTACCTCATCTGGCAGCGGCCGGGCGCCTACGAGAGTTGGCTCATCGACACCACCCCCGCCTCGGCGCAGGGCAAGACCGACAGCGCCATCGTCATCGGCCGCACCTGGTACGACAGCGAGGCCGATGTCACCGTCACCCCCCTGGCCACCGGCGGCACCGCGCCCCACGAGTGGCTGGACGTGCAGGTCAACTTCGGCCCCTTCACCGGCAACCGCGCCCCCACCGTGAGCCTCAGCGGGCCGAGCACCGTCGATGCGCGCCAGGACGCCACGTTCACCGCCACCGCCAGCGACCCGGACGGCGATCCCCTGGCCTATTACTGGGACTTCGGCGCCGACCCGGTGGACCAGAGCAGCGCCAGCGCCACCTACCGCTGGACCGCGGGCGGTACCTACACGGTGCGCGTCACCGTGTCCGACATGAAGGGCCAGACCGCCAGCGCCAGCCTCACCGTCACCGTGCAGGACCCGCTCACGCAGTGGACGGCGCGCAGCAGCGGCGTGGGCACCACCGGCCTGCGGGACATCGCCGTGGGCGGCGGCCTGGCGCTGGCCGTGGGCGGCAAGTACGTGATCGGCTCGACCGACGGTGCCAACTGGAGCACCCGCGCTACCCTGGGGACCAATGTGCACCTGTACGGCATCACCCACGGGGATGCCGGCTGGGTGGCCGTGGGCGAGGACTACGACTTCGGCCAGAGCGCCTGGGTGGGCGTCATCTACCAGTCGGCGGACGGCACGGGCTGGACGCGGCGGCAGTTCGGCGGCCCGCCCCTGCAGCACGTGGCCAGCTCCGGGCCGGTGTACGTGGCGGTGGGTGACGACGGCACCCTGCTGCGCTCTACCGACGGCGCCGCCTGGAACGCCGTGACCACCGGCTTCGCCCATCCCCTGCGCGACGTGGCCTGGGGCGGCGGCCGCTTCGTGGCGGTGGGCTCCAAGTACTACTACGGTGGCAGCCCCAACAAGGTGCTCACCTCGCTGGACGGCCTGACCTGGACCGACCACACCGCCGGCGCTGGGCTGCCCGGCTACGCCGGCCTGGCCTACGTGGCGCGCGCCAACGACCGCTTCCTGGCCTCCGGCTACTACACCCGCCTGCGCCACTCCACCGACGGCGGGGCCAGCTTCCAGACCCTGCGCGACGGCGTGGAGGAGACCCCCGCCATGACCTGGGGCGCCGGTGTGTACTATGCCGCCGGGGTGGACCTCAAGGCCGCCAACGCCGACGTGGACCTCATCTCCACCGACGGCGCGCACTGGACGCGCGTGGCCCGCGGCGACATCCCCGACCGGCAGGCGGCCGCGTTCTTCCGCAACACCATCATCACCGTGGGCGACAGCGGCAGCATCTGGCAGTCGGGCCCGCTGGGCAGCGCCGCCCCCGATGCCGACGGCGACGGCGTGCCCGACGCCAGTGACAACTGCCCCAGCCAGGCCAATGCCGACCAGGCCGATTACGACGGCGACGGGCAGGGCGACGTGTGCGACAGCGACGACGACAACGACGGCCTGCCGGACAGCTGGGAGAGCCAGTACGGCCTGAACCCGCGCGACGCCGCCGATGCCGGCGCCGATGCCGACGGCGACGGCTACACCAACGCCGAGGAGTACGCCGCCGGCACCGATCCCACCGACGCCAGCTCCCTGCCGCCGCCGCGCCCGCCGACCATCGAGCCGGCCGCCGGCAGCTACGCCGGCGTGGTGGCGGTCACCCTGAGCAGCACGCAGGGCGGCGTCACCCTGCACTACACCGCCGACGGCAGCCTGCCCACGCCGGCCTCGCCCGCCTACAGCGGCCCCATCCGCCTCACCGGCGACGCCACCGTGCGCGCCATCGCCGTGCGCGGCAGCACGGCCAGCGCGCCGGTCGGCGCCAGCTACCAGGTGGGCGCGGCGGCGTGGCGGCCGGTGCCCGGCACCGGCTGGCAGTGGCAGCTGCAGGGCACGGTGGACACCAGCATCGACGTGCCGGTGTACGACATCGACCTGTTCGACACGCCCCAGGCCACCATCGACCAGCTGCACGCCGACGGCCGGCGGGTCATCTGCTACTTCAGCGCCGGCAGCTACGAGAACTGGCGCCCCGACGCCGGCAGCTTCCCGGCCGCCGTGCTGGGCAACACGCTGGACGGCTATCCGGACGAGCGCTGGCTGGACATCCGCCGCATCGACCTGCTCGGTCCCATCATGGCCGCCCGCCTCGACCTGGCCGTGAGCAAGGGCTGCGACGCCGTGGAGCCGGACAACGTGGCCGGCTACGCCCAGAACAGCGGCTTCCCCCTGAGCGCCGCCGACCAGCTGCGCTACAACCTGTGGCTGGCCAACGCCGCCCACCGGCGCAACCTGTCCGTGGGCTTCAAGAACGACCTGGACCAGCTCGCCGTGCTGCAGCCCTTCTTCGACTGGGCGCTCAACGAGCAGTGCTTCCAGTACGGCGAGTGCGACCGGCTCACGCCCTTCATCGACGCCGGCAAGGCCGTGTTCGGCGTGGAATACCAGGGCGACCCGGCCGTGTTCTGCCCGCAGGCCAACAGCCGCCGCTTCAGCTGGCTGAAGAAACGCACCGACCTGGACGCCTGGCGCGTCGACTGCCGCGGCTACGGCGCCGACGGCGATGGCGACGGCTTCCTCGACGCCGCCGACAACTGCACCGCGGTGGCCAACCCCGGCCAGCGCGACAGCGACGGCGACGGCTTCGGCAACCGCTGCGACCCGGACTTCGACGGCGACCGCCGCGTCAACTTCCGCGACCTGTCGCGCCTGCGCCTGCTGTGGGGCAGCAACGACCCGCAGGCCGACCTGGACGGCAGCGGGCTGGTGGACGCCGCCGACATCGCCCTGCTGGCGGCGCGCCTGCTGCTGCCGCCCGGCCCGTCCGGCCTGGCGCCCTGACCGCCGGTCGGCGCGACCGCGAAACTGCCGGTGCCGTCACGGTGCCGGCGCGGGCGTGTACTACAGTTCCATCTCCACGACACCAACAACACGACGGCGATACCGCCGGGAGGGAAGCCATGATCAACACGCACGTACGGGGCGGCGGCCTGCACCGCGCCCGCTGGCTGGACCGCAATCACCAGCAGTTCATGCGCGACCGGCAGCGGCCGTGGCGCGCGCCGGTCGCCGAGGGGCATGACAAGAAGAAACTGACGCGTCCCCCACAGGGGAGGTAGGGGGACGGACTGCGCCGGCCGCTGGCCGGTTTCTTTTTGCCCGCGCGCCGCGCCGGGCGCGCTACAATGCCGGCCATGAAGCTATCCGGCCACCTCGCGAAGATGCACACGGCCCTGGCCGACCCCGTGCAATACACCCTGCCGCTGGACGACGCGCGCATCCCCCTCAATCCCCTGCTCGGCCGGCCGCTGCGCATCACCCACAGCGGCGCCATCCACTGCATCCACTGTGGCCGCGCCACCCGCAAGAGCTTCGCCCAGGGCTACTGCTACCCCTGTTTCACCCGCCTGGCGCAGTGCGACACCTGCATCGTGCGCCCCGAGCAGTGCCACTACGCCGCCGGCACCTGCCGCGAGCCGGACTGGGCCGCCGACCACTGCTTCCGGCCGCACGTGGTGTACCTGGCCAACGCCAGCGGCCTCAAGGTGGGCATCACCCGCGCCAGCCAGCTGCCCACGCGCTGGCTGGACCAGGGCGCCAGCCAGGCCCTGCCGGTGCTCGAGGTGCGCTCGCGCCACCTGTCCGGGCTGGTGGAGGTGGCCTGCAAGGCGCACGTGTCCGACCGCACCCAGTGGCAGCGCATGCTCAAGGGCGAGCCGCAACCGCTCGATCTGCCCGCCCGCCGCGACGACCTGCTGGCGCGCATCGCCCCCACCCTGGACGCCCTGCGCGCCGAATACGGCACCGACGCCGTGACGGCCCTGCCCGCGGCCGAGCCGGTGGCCATCCGCTACCCGGTGCGGCAGTGGCCGGCCAAGGTGCGCGCCCTCAACCTGGACCGCGAGCCCGAGGTGCGCGGCACCCTGCTGGGCATCAAGGGCCAGTACCTGATCCTGGACAGCGGCGTGCTCAACATCCGCAAGTACGGCGGCTACCACGTGACCGTGGAGTCCGATGCCCTGGCCGCCGCCTGATGCCCCCGAGCCGTTCATGATCGATACCGACATCCGCCTCAGCGCCCTCCACATCTACCCCGTCAAGTCCATGCGCGGCATCGCCCTGCAGAGCGCCGAGCTGGACGCCCTGGGCCTGCGCCACGACCGGCGCTGGATGGTGGTGGACGAACAGGGCCAGTTCCTCACCGGCCGCCAGCTGCCGCGCCTGCTGCTCATCCAGCCGGCGCTGTCGCCGGCGGGGGATCTGACCCTGGTCTTCCCCGACGGCACGCGCCTGGCCGTGCCGCCGGCCGCGCCGGACGGCCCGCGCCTGCCGGTGCAGGTGTGGCGCGACACGGTGGAGGCGCTGGCCGTGGACGGGGCGGTGGACGCCGCCCTGAGCGACTTCCTGGGTCGGCCCTGCCGGCTGGTGTCCTTCGCGGAGGACGTGGTGCGCCCGGTGGACCCGGACTACGCCCGCCCCGGCGACCGCACCGGCTTCGCCGACGGCTTCCCCCTGCTGCTCATCTCCGAGGCCTCCCTGGCCGACCTCAACGCGCGCCTGCCGGCGCCGCTGCCCATGGCCCGCTTCCGCCCCAACCTGGTGGTGAGCGGCTGTGCCCCCTACGCCGAGGACGACTGGCGCGAGATCCGCATCGGCGACGTCCCCTTCGAGCTGGTCAAGCCCTGCTCGCGCTGCGTCATGACCACCACCAACCCGGACACCGGCGCGCGCGAGGGGCAGGAGCCGCTGCGCACCCTGGCCACCTACCGGCGGCGCGGCAACAAGGTGTACTTCGGGCAGAACGTGGTGCACCGCGGGCGCGGCCTGCTGCGCGTGGGGGACGCCGTGACGGTGCGCGCCCGCGCCTGACTTGACCTGCGACAGCACCGCCGGCCGCCCCCTGACGTAAGCTGGCGGCGACTCCACCCGGGCAAGAGGGGGCATCATGTCCGAATACCGTCACATCCTGGCCGCCGTGGACTGCAGCCCGGCCGGCACCGCGGCCGTGCGGCGCGCCGAGTGGCTGGCCACCGTCAGCGGCGCGCGCCTGTCCCTGCTGCACGTCATCGGCCACTTTCCGGAAGACTTTCCCAACGACTGGATCCCGCCCGAGGACGCCGATCCGTCCACCTGGCTGCAGGCGCGCGCCCGCGAGGTGCTGGACCACCTGTGCGCCGAGACGCAGGCCGTGGAGGCGGAACGCCACGTGCGCCTGTCGCGCGGCTCGGCGGCCCGCGAGATCACCGAGTTCGCCGCCGACAACGCGGTGGACCTGATCGTGGTGGGCTCGCACGGCAAGCGCGGTCTGGCGGCCCTGCTCGGCTCGGTGTCCGAGCACGTGCTGCGCCAGGCGCCCTGCGACGTGCTGGTGGTGCGCGGCGCGTCCGAGTAGTCGCCAGCGCCCCGCTAGGTACAGCCGGAGCGGATGGCGTCCTGCAGCGCCGCCAGGTCCCGGCAGGCGGCGATCTCGGCCGGTCCCAGGCAGCGCCGCCAGCGGCCGCCCAGGCGGCGGAACACGGCCGGGAAGGCCTCGCCGGCCAGCTCGGGCCATTCGGCCAGCTGGTCGCGGTGGCGGAACAGGCAGGGCCGGCCCAGGCCGGCCAGGAAGTCGCGCCAGGCGGCGCGCTCCCGCAGGTAGCCGTGGGTGAGGCGGCACAGGTCGCAGGCGTAGGTGTGCGGCGAGAGCAGCTTGTGGGCGATGTCGGACAGCGTGTTGAACAGGCCGCTGTCGGCGTTGTACACGAACAGCAGCGCGCCCTCGGCCGGCGCCTCGGTGGTCACGCCGCCCGCCGCCGCTTCAGCACGGCGCGTCTCCGGCGCCGGCCAGATGGGGGTAGTGGCGCAGGTCCTCGGGGCGGTCCACGTCGGCGCGCGGCGTCAGCTCGTGCCAGCGCAGGCCGGCCTGGCGCAGGCGGTGGCGGGTGAGGTCCAGCACGCGCGCGCTGCCCCAGGGCATGTCGCGGAACAGGCGCGGGCGCGGCCGACGCAGGCCGATCAGGTAGTAGCCGCCGTCCAGGGCCGGGCCGAGCACGGCGTCCGCCCCCGCCTGCAGGGCGCGGCCCGCCTCCAGCAGGTCGTCGGCGCGCAGGCCGGGACAGTCGGTGCCCACCAGCAGGGCGTGCGGCTGGCGGTCCAGGCCGTGGTGCAGGGCGTGGTCCATGCGCGCCCCCAGCTCGCCGCCGCGCTGGCGGAACAGGGGCACGTCGAAGCGCCGTCGGCAATCCTCGAAGAAGGGGTGATGGTCGTGCGGGTGACACCACAGCTCCACCGCCAGGTCGGGGTGGGCGGTCAGGCACTGCAGGGTGTCGCGCGCCATGCGGGCGTGCAGGGCGGCGGCGCCCTCCGCCCCCAGCAGGGGGATGAGGCGGGTCTTGGTGCGCCCCGGCTCGGGGGCCTTGGCGAACACCTGCACCAGATGCTTCACGCGTAGCACCTCGCCAGCCGTTCCGGCGGCACGCCCAGGGCGTAGGCGGCGCGCAAGGCCCACATGAGCAGGATGGTGCGCAGGATGCCGTGCCGCTCCCAGCGCCGGCTGGAGGTGACCAGCGGCGGGCGCAGGCAGGCGGGCCGACCGTGGCGGCGGCGCAGGCGGCGGCTCAGCTCCACGTCCTCCATGAGCGGCTGGCGCGGCAGGCCGCCCACGGCCTGCAGGGCGGCGCGGGTGACGAAGATGCCCTGATCGCCGGTGCAGATGCCGGTCAGACACGAGCGCCAGTTCATGAGCCGCGCCACCACGCGCAGCAGGGGGTGGCGGCCGGACAGGCGCACGTCGAAGCGGCCCCAGGGGCGGCCGGTGGCCACGGCGCGCAGGATGGCGCGGTCGGCGGCGGGCGGCAGACCGCTGTCGGCGTGCAGCAGCCACAGCACCTCGTGGCGGGCGGCGGCGATGCCGGCCGCCAGCTGGCTGGCGCGCCCGATGGGGGCGGAGAGCAGGCGGTCCACGCGGCCGGCGGCCAGCGCCGGGGTGCCGTCGTCGCTGCCGCCGTCCACCAGGATGACCTCGTGGCCGCGCCGCCGCAGCGGCTGCAGGGCGGCCAGGGTGGCGGGCAGGCAGGCCCGCTCGTTGAGGGTGGGCACGACGATGGACAGCCTCATGTCAGGGCGCCCCCGCAGCTGCTGCCCTGGCCGGCGGTGCAGCCGTAGCAGTGGTCGGCCACGGCGATGGGCCGCCCGGGCAGTCCGGCCGGGTCGATGTCGCGCAGGTGGCGCGGTGTCCCGCCGCCCAGGGGCAGGCCGAGCATCTGGTTGAAGTCGCAGTCGTACACCCGGCCGCGCCAGTCCACGCTGAGCAGGCTGCGGCACATGACGCGCGCCAGATTGTCGGCCTGGAAGCTGGCGCGCAGCAGGGCCATGTATTCGTCGAAGCGGCCCTGGGAGACGAGGGTGCTGCCGAAGCGGCGGATGGGCATGTTCACCAGGCTGTACAGGCGGTTGAAGCGGATGCCGCGCGCCGCCAGCCGGGCGCGGTAGTCCGCCTCCAGGGCCGCCTGGTCGGGCGGCAGGCTGGGGCCGGCCGGGTTGTACATCAGGTTCAGCAGCAGGCGCCCGTCGGGGGCGCCGTAGCCCAGGGCGTTGAGGCGGCGCAGGGCGGCCAGGCTGGCCTCGAACACGCCGCGCCCGCGCTGGGCGTCCACGTTCTCCGGCAGGTAGCAGGGCAGGGAGGCGATGATCTCCACGCCCTGTTCGGCCAGGAACTCGGCCAGGCCGGCCTGTTCCGGCAGCTCCAGCATGGTCAGGTTGCAGCGGTCGATGACGTGCACGCCCAGGGCGCGGGCGGCGCGTACCAGGGAGCGGAAGTGCGGATTCAGCTCCGGGGCGCCGCCGGTCAGGTCCAGGGTGGTCGCCCCGCTCCGCGCCAGGAAGTCGAGCACCTCGCGCACGGTGGCGGCGTCCATGACCTCGCGGCGGCGCGGGCCGGCGTTGACGTGGCAGTGCAGGCAGGACTGGTTGCAGCGGTAGCCGAGGTTGACCTGCAGGGTCTGCAGCGGGCCCCGCGCCAGGGGCGGGAAGTCCGAGTCCGTGGGACGCAGGCGGGACAGGGTGTCGTGCATGGCGGCGCGGTCAGGCGGTCAGGGGGCAAGCATAGCGTTCCGCGCGGCGCGCCGGCCAGCGGCGCGGGGCGGTCACGGTTCCCATCGGCGGCGGTTGATGGCGTAGCCGGTGATGCGGCCGCGGAAGGGCAGCCACAGCAGGCCGGGCAGGCGGTCCACCTGGCGCGGGTCGCGGTAGTGGCGGATGCCCAGGGTCATGCCCTGCTGGCCGGCGCGCGGCGCGGCGCGGTAGGTGCCGAACAGGCGGTCCCACAGGCTCAGGTTGAAGCCGAAATTGCTGTTGGCCTCGTCGTCCTCCCAGGAATGGTGCACGCGGTGCATGTCGGGGGTGACGACGAGCCAGCGCAGCACCCGCTCCAGGCGCGGCGGCAGGCCCACGTTGCCGTGGTTGAACAGGGCCATGACGTTGAGCAGGATCTCGAAGGTCACCACCGCCGCCAGCGGCGGGCCGAGCAGGACAATGGCGGCGAACTTGATGCCCAGGGAGAGCAGGATCTCCAGCGGGTGGAAGCGCACGCCGGTGCTGAAGTCGTAGTCCAGGTCGGCGTGGTGCACGCGGTGGATGCGCCACAGCAGGGGGATGGCGTGCACCATCACGTGCTGCAGCCAGATGACGAAGTCCAGGATCACCACCGAAGCGCCGAAGGCCAGCCAGCCGGGCACGGCCAGCACGTGGAACAGGCCCCAGCCGCGGGCCTCTGCCAGCGCCGCCACCCCCAGCGCGGCGGCCGGCGCCACCAGCCGCACCAGCAGGCTATCCAGCACCACCAGCCCCAGGTTGGCCGTCCAGCGCTGGCGGCGCGGCAGCTGCAGCGGGCGGCGCGGGGCGCGCCACTCCCACAGGGCCATGACCAGGGCCACGCCCGCGAAGGCGGCCAGCCGCAGCGCCGCCTCGTGCGTCACCAGCCAGGCGGCGGGATTCATGGCCCCCCGGCCGGGCGCCGGCTGGTTATACTCGACGGAAACAGGGGCATGTCCTTATTCAAGTAATCTGTTGAATTCAAAGAGCATAAGCGTGGGGGGTCACATGTCAAGCAAGGGGGGCTTCAAGCAGGAACTGTTCGCCCAGTTCGCCCGCGTGGCCCGCGCCCTGGGACACGGCAACCGGCTGGAGCTGCTGGAGTTCATCGCCCAGGGCGAGCGCAGCGTGGACGAGCTGGCGCGGGTGGCCGGCCTGTCCGTGGCCAACACCTCGCAGCACCTCAAGCAGCTGCGCCAAGCCGGGCTGGTGGCCGCGCGCAAGGAGGGCCTGCGCGTGTACTACCGGCTCAGCGGCGACGACGTGCTGGTGCTGCTGGACGCCCTGCGTGCGGTGGCCGAGCGCCATCTGGACGAGGTGGCCGCGCTGGTGCGCACCTATCTCACGAGCCGCGACGCGCTGGAGCCCATCGCCCGCGAGGAGCTGCTGGCGCGGGCCCGCGACGGGCTGGTGACGGTGCTGGACGTGCGTCCGCCGGAGGAATACGCCGCCGGCCACGTGCCGGGGGCCATCAACGTGCCGCTGGCGGAGCTGGAGCAGCACCTGGACCGCCTGGGCGGCGACCAGGAGGTGGTGGCCTACTGTCGCGGGCCGCACTGCATCCTCGCCTTCGACGCGGTGGCCCGCCTGCGCCGCCACGGCATCCGCGCGCGACGCCTGGAGGACGGCTTCCCCGAGTGGCGTCTGCACGGCCTGCCGGTGGACGCCGGCGACGGGGACGCCGGGGCCGGGGAGGGCGAGGCGTAGCGGGGGCGCTGCTATCATCGGGGCATCGCCATGCCCAGCCGCCCGCCGTGAACGCCCCGCCCGCCACCGACCCCGCCGAAACGCCCGTCACCGAGCTGAAGGGCGTTGGCCCGGCCCTGGCCGAGAAGCTGGCCCGCCTGGGCCTGCACACCCTGCAGGACCTGCTGTTCCACCTGCCGCTGCGCTACGAGGACCGCACCCGCGTGCACCCCATCGGCACCCTGCGCGAGGGCGGCCACGTGATGATCGAGGCTGAAGTGCTGCACGCCGAGCAGGTGCAGCGCCGGCGCCGCATGCTGCTGGTGACGGTGGGGGACGGCAGCGGCCGCCTCACGCTGCGCTTCTTCCACTTCTCGCAGCGCCAGCGGCAGGGCTTTCGCGCCGGCGAGCGGCTGCGCGCCTTCGGCGAGGTGCGGCGCGGCCCCACCGGGCTGGAGATGGTGCATCCCGAGTACCGCCTGTTCGGCCAGGGCGAGCCGCTGCCCCTGGACGACCGTCTGACGCCGGTCTACCCTGCCACCGAGGGCGTGCAGCAGCCCACCCTGCGCCGCCTCACGGACCTGGCCCTGGCCCAGGTGGCGGCGGTGGCCGAGCTGCTGCCGGCGGGCATCGCCGGCCCGTGGCGGCTGGCCGACGCCCTGCGCTACGTGCACCGCCCGCCGCCGGACGCCGACACCGCCCTGCTGGCTCAGGGCCGCCACCCGGCCCAGCAGCGGCTGGCCTTCGAGGAGCTGCTGGCCCACCAGCTGGGCCTGCTGCAGCTGCGCCACAGCGCCCGGCACCAGCCGGCCCCGCCCATCCGCCCCAGCGGGGCGCTGAGCGAGCCCTTCCTGGCGGCGCTGCCCTTCCGGCCCACCGCCGCCCAGCGCCGCGTGACCGAGGAGATCCTGCACGACCTGGCGCGCCCCTGGCCCATGCTGCGCCTGGTGCAGGGCGACGTGGGCAGCGGCAAGACGCTGGTGGCGGCGCTGGCCTGCCTGGCGGCGGTGGAGGCGGGCCAGCAGGCGGCGGTCATGGCCCCCACCGAGATCCTGGCCGAGCAGCACTACCAGACCCTCAGCCAGTGGTTCCTGCCCCTGGGCGTGCAGGTTGCCTGGCTGTCCGGCCGCC
>Ga0256832_1003251_pt1 | contig 11054 bp, 18 predicted proteins | sample 134614metaG_FD_190534 | JGI IMG/M metagenome (GOLD analysis project Ga0256832, IMG submission 190534) | Hydrothermal vent microbial communities from Lau Basin, Pacific Ocean - 134-614 | ecosystem: Environmental > Aquatic > Marine > Hydrothermal vents | place: Pacific Ocean: Lau Basin | collected...
TTGTCCAGCATAATAAAAAAAAAAAAAAAAAAAAAAAAAAAAAAAAAAAAAAAAAAAAAAAAAAAAAAAAAAAAAAAAAAAAAAACAAAAAAAAAAAAAAAAAAAAAAAAAAAAAAAAAAAAAAAAAAAAAAAAAAAAAAAAAAATCTCCGCCACTTTTATTTTATTCATAAAGTACGGTCCTCTATTTTATTTTAGATTTGATTTTTTCTTAAATCAAATGTTTTAGATCATTAAATTTTTCTTTATCTATAATTTCATAATCATGTTTAACTAAATTCCACTCATATATATTAACATTCTTTTCTTTACCTGTCAATATATTTTTGCATCTAAAATAATATTTTTTATTACCTAAGGGAAGATGTATATCTGGATTAAATTCACTTTTTTGTATTTGTTGTCTTTTACCAGTTATTTTATCAATTACATTTATTTTGCCTTTATTTGGTCCTTGATATCTATCTTTGTTTCGATCATATTCATCTTTATCAATTTGAACATACTTTCCTTTCTTTTTATCATAAACGGTTCTTAAACCTTTAGTATGTCCAACGTATCCTCCTTTTTTAAATTCATCTTTACTTACAAGAATTGTTTTTCCGTTTTTATTCCTGGCTAGGACCTTATTTGACGTACTTGTTTTATATCTATTTTTATTTTTATTGTATTCATCAATTGAAATAATTTTATTAATTTGCTCTTCTGTATCAAATACAGGTAGTTTATTTTTTAATTTATGTGTGTGAACCGATGGGTTATACTCTTTTGCTGGAATTACATCCCCGTTCTCTAAAACTACTATGCTATCTATATCTTGTTTATATCTTTTGTACCCAAGTTTATCGTTTTTGATTCGTGCTTCAATTTTTGACATCTTTAGTCGTTGGTTGGTATCAAGATCAATATACCAGAATTTAATTTGATCAAAATCTGAATTAACTGTATGCAGTCTCGTTAGGTATTTGTCTTTGTTCTTTTTATATTCATCAGTTGTAATATATTCCCATTCGTTTGTTTGTTTGTTGAGAACTGATATATAACCCGATAATCTCGTTAGGTATTTGTCTTTGTTCTTTTTATATTCATCAGTTGTAATATATTCCCATTCGTTTGTTTGTTTGTTTAATACATTTATTCTTCCGGCTGTATGAAATTGGTATTCACCTAATTTATATTCATCAGATGTTATTCTAATTCGATTTCCTTGCTTGTCAATAGCCGAAACCATATTTTTATTAATCTGCGAAATATAATTGTACGCATCGATTTTTAATTTTTCATAAGTTTGGCTGGTAAGTCTTCCTTGAAATGGTTTTGTGGTTTTTGGATTTTTATTATTCATCTGAAGAAAGGCACTTGCTAAAGCTGGGTAATCTGGGTATGCCTTCCAAAGTAACCAATGCGCCAAAAAATGTTGCCTTAATGATAATCGAATTAAATTCTCAGGATTATCATTGCCGTTTAAGCATTTTGGCATGATATGATGAATTTCGGTATATTCTGAATCGTCAAAAATTTGATTTCTTAAAGATTCAATAAATTTTTCGTATCTTAATTTATAATGTTGATTTATAGCCAAACCATTCTTCCCATGGGAAAACAACCCAAACATCTTTTTCTAGCTTGTTGATGTCAAAACCATAATATGAGATATTTCGAAAATCACTTGCTTCATTATTAACGATAACAGCAAACCGAACATTATGACCCCATACTTTATCCCATTCAGGACTTGCAGGTCTATTTGAATGTTTCCAATCATTAATAATCCACTTTAATGTTGCACCACTATCATTGATATCGTCGACAATTAAAATATTTTTTCCGTCGAGAGCATCTTCAGACATCCAGCAATTTGATTCAGGTCCAAAATCAGTATTATCTCGCAGACTAACGTCCAACGAATACATTGGTTTTTTAAGAAAATGACTTAAGAGCGTTGCAGGTAACAGACCACCTCTGGTAAGGCCAACAATATAATCTGGTTCCCACTCATCCATAAACATTTGATGTAAAATTGTTACGCAATTTTTTTCAATATCTTGATAGTCTAGATACATTTTATTCATTTTTAAGCTCCAATAATAAGTAATGGGGGCTAAGCCCCCATTACTCTTTATATTAAAACCACAGATCTGATGATAATAGTTCTGTAGCAGTCTTTGGTGTAGTATTAGGCATTTGTCCGAGATTCAGGATCACCAATACCGATTCCATATGACTATTAATAATTTCATATGTTACTACTGTAGCCAAATAATAATTATTATTTGGGCCACGAACGAAATGGACTTTATTGGCCACAGGATTCCAGGCATTTGGTTTGCTATTCTGTACTACTTGTTCAGCATCATTTAGGAATGTTTGCAGGTAATCCCGATACATACCAACGTATTTACCGTCGGATGATTTAACCAGAATTTGATCAGCAAGAACAATGTCGTTTAATCCGTCGCCTGTGATATCTGTTACAATAGGCTGATAAGCAAAATCAATACCAGTACTATCGTAGTTTACCAAGATATCATTGGTAACATCCGTCCAAAGTTCGCCCAAGGAATCATTCCTGAAAAAATGAGCAAGTGTAATGTTTGGAGTATTACCAAGCGGACGTTGGAAACTCACGATGTCGACATTTCCATCATCATTGAAATCTACCAGAAGATTTCGAATATCGTGATCTACACCAGTAACAGTATTCGAGGCCTTAGGCAGCCGAACATCTGGATCAATATACGAAGGAAGGAAAAATACATCAACCTTAAAGATACCAACATCTTGAGCTTGATCATTGGTATAAAATCCGTTTGCATCTGACAAAACAACTTCTACGGTATTATCGCCGTCAAAATCAGTAAAGTTAATAGCAGATGCACTAAAGCCACTATAATCAACCAGGTTAATAGTTACGGTCCTTTCAGAATTAAACCAAGCGGTCATGGTATTTGGACCATAATCAGTAGCAGCAAATGCATCAATATATCCGTCGCCGTCACGATCGAAAACGGTCAAATCGTGTTGCCAGACATTTACACCTGGATCGATATCCATTTTAGTAAAATATGGTCCTTCATTAAAATAAACAACCGGATCAGCATAATAGGTATTGGTATCGGTACTTCCAGACATTACCACATCGATATATCCGTCACCATCAAGATCGCCGAACGATACATCACCTGTACCTATAATACGATTTGATCCGTTTGGCATCCAATTCGATGTTTCATTATTCAACACTCCTTGATTCCAACCATAAACTTGAACATCATAATATGAATTGGTTGGCGCATTATCAGGAGCTCTTAATCCAGCAATGATGATTTCGTCGATGCCATCATAATTAAGATCCTGGGTGTAGATGTCATGAACCGGATTGCCGAGCCCAGGGCCGACAGGAATAAAAGCATCTCCGACAATTGTAAGGGGGAGAGTAGAGGTTTGAGTTTGTGTGGAGGTACTGCCACCGCCACCACCACATGCAACAAGAAAAATGGAAAAGAAAAATACAGTTACAGTTTTCATGATATCTCCTATCATTTTGGAAAATGATCTAACATTCGCTATAATTGTAGCTGGATTTACTAAAAGGTCAAACAAAAAATAAAGTAATAAAATCAATAGCTTAGCACCCCTATTTACTAAGTATTTGAAATATAAGGGATTTAGAAATCAATAACTTACAGTAATTTTAGATTTCCTGTGATTTCATCGATTTTTTGTGCTTCTGCAGGCCCAATAGCAACCGCAGTGTAAGTAGGGATATTGTTGAATTCAGTAAGACCAGCATCTTGTATTAATGCGCATGGAATACCGACATTTTGTGCCTGTTTATAAATATCGAGTAATTCTTCTTCGCTATTCACTCCAACACAAATCTTAGTGAATTTTCCGGTTAACCAGCTTTCTACTTCGAAAGTCATGGGAATACAGAAATAATCATTTGGTCCATTATCATTAGCAACTTCATGTCCTAAATCAAAAATAGCTTTAAGAGATGCATGGGCTAGTTGTGCCGCAATTTTACCAGTTCGAACTTTTTGTCCTTTGGCATTACGAACACCTTTATTCCAAATTAATACTTGTTTAACATTCATTTCTTTTCCTTACAGTTATCAAAATGCCATCTATGCATTGTTGTCCCACCGCTCTTATTACAATGTGGACATATGATTATCTTCTGTTTCTTCCCACGTAATGCATCGGCTGTTTTCTTAATAGCATCAGCTGATCGTGCTCTTCCCTTCAATGATTCACTTATCTTTTTCTTGTGTAAATCGGATTTCGGCTTGCCCTTTAGAGCATCACTAATACGTTGCTTAGTGTACTCGGATTGGGGGCGTCCTTTTAATGATTCACTTATCTTTTTCTTGTGTTCTGCTGATAACTCTGGAGGTTTCTTCCCTTTATTCCAAGGAGTTTTACCAAACATATTATTTCCTTCGCCGGTTTGTTGCAGGCGTATTCTTTCGATTTCTTCGTCTGAATGCACTCTAACACCAAAATTTGGATGCATTTCGCCTTTACACGATACGCTTATTGCATTTTTAGCTATCGCATATTGCTTAGATGTGATAACTCTTTTCTGCTGGTTATTATTCCGACACATTGAAAAAACGCATAAGCCATTTTAGCTTTATCTTTCCTGCTTAGTGATTTGTATAAAAGCCAGTGAGCTATATAGTGTTCTCGAGCTGTTAATAAAACTAGATTTTCCTTATTGTCAGAACCACCGAGTGATTTAGGTATTATATGATGGATTTCATACCCATCTCCTATTCTTTTAGTCCGATTTAAGTTCTGCCTACTTTCAATTAACAAGTCGTAATGCTTTTTATAGTTTATATACCTATATATGCGTCTAAGTAAACTAGTGTAAATTAACCTTATGCTACCATTTTCCCTTTTCTCATATTAAGATCTTTACGAAGGATAATTACTTGTTTAATCATAATTTTATTACAATTTCATCGACTACAAAAGCCAAATCATCAATCGGTCTCGGATTCTTCTCTTGGACCAAAACACCATTTAGTCCAATCGCTTAATTTCATTCTAAAATAATTTAACTTGGTATTATCAATATTTTTTCTTCTATTAGCAGGTATTGCTCGATATTTGTTAACCATTTCTGAATAATAATTAATTTTTCTTTTACATATTTCCGAAAGTTCAGGTGTATCACGCAAACGTTTCGAAACATTATCTTCTGCAAACGAAAATGAAGTTAATAATCCATATATCACTGCAATTGCTAAAATCCTTTTCATTCTGCTGTTCCTCTTAATTTTTCAATTCGATGATCAAGTTCTTGAATTTTACGTAGGATTTTTGCTACTTCGCCTTCGGATTGTGCGTTGTCTAATTGATCAGTAAGACGAGTTTTCCTTTCAATTAATTCTGCAATATAAATTGATCGTGTTAAAACAGCTTCATCTTCAATTTTATTAATAATCCGTTCTTCAGTGGCTCGTAATTCCGAATCTGTTACAATCCAACGATCAATATTTAATGATAATGTTGTTATAATTGCAATTACACCTGAAATAATTCCAACCCATGATGCTATCTTTTTTGTATGTGAATTTAAATCTGCCATTTCAATAAATCCCGTATAATAATATATACGTATTTATTGAAAAATATCTTAAATCTCTACCCTACAATGTGATTTTGGAGTTTCCCAAAATTCTACTGCAACTACTTTAACATCAATTTGAGACATTTTCTTTTGTGCTATTTTAAGTAACCAGGCACTTAAATTTTCTGATGTTGGCACAAAATCAACAAATACCATTCCTTCGTATTTTTCATAAACTGCCTGAGGTACATTAAGCCTTTTTAAATCTGGAACCCAATATCCTTCATCACAATAAATACATTTATCTAAATCGAGTTTGAGATCACCTGGTCCTTCGCCTGTACCAGATTTATATGGATAATGAATAAGTTCTGGTACTTCGTGTGGAAGAAGAGGATCGTTGATATCCATAATAAATTTATGATCTAATACATCATCAATAAAGTTTTTCATCCATCCTAAATGCTTAAAATCTGTAACCATACCGCGCTCAAGCTCATTCCCTTCGAGCATAACTTTCAGCTTGCCCTGGTGGCCATGAAGATGTCTACAGGCTAAACATGTACCCTCACTACCCGTAAAATCTGCATTTAGTTCTTGGGACCAAACTCGGTGCCCGTAGCACCAATCAAAACTCTTATCAATTGTCCACTTCATAATGTTTACCTTATAAAAAAATAATGAATATCATCATCTGCATCATATGCCATATATACATCTTCGGGCTCTGCATACAAATAAATGATTTGGTGATCTACAATTTTATTCAAAATACTATTTGGTATTTCGACAGCCCTATTAAATTGTTCTTGAGAAATTTCTTTTGCATCCTCTTCGGCTTGTGCAAATTCGGTTGCATCAGAAAAATTTGGAAAAGTACAATATCCGTTCTCGTCAAATGAATTAACACAATTTCCAATATAATGATATTTTTTAATCTCGTTTATCTTCAATTTTATCTCCACAGTTTCGTTTCAGCAGAGCAAATGACACTTCTTCTGAGTTTGCTTTCATTATTTTTCTAATATTCTTTTCCGCCATACCTGTTTTAAGATGGATTTCGCGAACTGTTAGATTACACTGCAAACCACTAAGCACTCTTTGGAAACGCATACGTTTTCGAATTTCTTTTCTCTGTGCTAACAGTTTTTGGCTTTTGTTCTTCCGTCTTCTCTTACGCATTATAACAATTTCAGTTTTAAAAATAAAGCATATTTTTGATTATTTATTCCAATAAACAACCTATCAGATGCCAATTCGTTGACTTCGAAATCATCACCTTTTTCGTTATAAATTCCTCTTACCATAATAATAACTGGTTCAAATTTATTTTCTCCTAGCGCCATATCTATAAACTCTTCAAGTGGGGATTCAAAGATCGGTGTTATATCAAGGATATATTTATAATTTGCTAATATCTTTTTTACTGAGTTACCATGACTATTTACAAATGATAAATTACCGGATGCTTCAAGAAGTTTCTTTGAGTATGTATCATACCAAATCATCCTCTATGTTCTCGATTAAGTTTACGAACCATTTCTAATAAGTGTAAAGGCGATTCTTGTTCTCTTGCATATTGTACAAATTCACTTGTATCCTTTGGCAAACAGTGGCCTCCCCATCCAAACTTACCATCGGGACCAGGTACTTGAGTATGTGATAAGCCAATACGTTTATCTAGTGCAAGGGCTTCAACCATTGCATCATAATTCCCACCTATTGTATTTTTATATAGATTGAAAATTTCATTAAAGAAAGTTACCTTTGTAGCAAGAAAACTATTTTCAACGTATTTTAAGAATCCGGCTGAAAGAATATCAAGAAAACGTACTTCTTTTATTGGTAGAATTTGATTAAAGACTTCATACCACCAACGACCGTCATTCCCACCAAAAATTGCAAATTCACATTCTCTAAATTCTTTGGTTGGATCAGCACTTATACTGCCTCTCAAAAATTCTGGGCTAAATGTTACTCGGTGAAAATTTTGGAAATCGGCTAACGTTTCTATCGAGGTTGTTGACTTAATTAAAATATGTGAATGGGGGTGATGCTTGATGATTTCGTAAACATAATCTGAAACTAAACTATCGTCACATTTGCCATTTTCAGCTTCTGGTGTTGGCACGCAAATAACAAAGCCATCAATATCATTAAGGTTACCGATATCTGAAACATCAGTACCTACTAAAGCAAATCGATCAAAAACAGTTGATGGGTCCTGGGTAATTATTCCAACAGAATGTTTTTCTTTAAGAACTGAATAAACAGCCTTTCCAACAAAACCATAACCAATTATTACAATATTCATTTAAATATCCTATAATGGTACTTGGGGTGGGACTCGAACCCACGTATGCAGAGATTTAGAATCTCCAGCTAGGCCACTCAGCTACCCAAGTCTTTATAAATTTTACCACAATCTTTACAATACATTTTGGCGTAATCAAAAAAGCCATCTACGCCGTTTTGTAATTGTTCTTCTGATGGTTTTATTCCTTCTTGTGCTGCACATGTCCAATTATGATTATTAAAAATTTTACATTTAACAAAAGTTAAAATTTTCATTCAGGTTCTCCTTGCCACAAGAGATCATAACCAAGTTCATAGGTTTCTTCACATAACTCAGCAAGGGCTGAAAATTTTTCCTTAAAAACATGATCGGCATGTGATTGCTCGTGTTGGTCAAATGATCTCCAGTAGGTAACAATAGCAAGATGAGGCTCGGTGTTTCCGCCTTCGCCAATTGAACCTTCTTCAGAAACAAATCCTGCATACTTAAAGACCTGACCAGCAATAAAACCACCATCTTCGTTGCCGTATGTGTTTTTGACTACATTACACATTTCGCCAAGGACCATTTCAACGTCGTCAATGGTTACGCCTTCTTTGAGCTTAACAACGTTAAACAACATTTTTGATTCGAATGGAATTTTAATTGGATGGAACATATTTTTAATACCTATTGTTGCTTCTACAAATTTGCATAAATTCTTGACGTGTTGCCGGATCTTCTTTGAAGACACCACCAAGTTTATTAGTAACCGTTGATGCAGAAGAATCTTCGACACCACGTTGCGACACACACAAATGTTGTGCTGTAATACTTACAGCAATATTTGAGGTTTCGAGAATGTATTCGAGCGCATGATAAACCTGCTCTGTTAATCGTTCTTGTATTTGCGGACGCCTTGCAAAATATTCAACAATGCGAGGCATCTTTGACAAACCAAGTACCTTTTTATCTGGGATATATGCTATTGTTGCTGTACCAACTATAGGGCGCCAATGGTGTTCACAATCACTGTAAACAGTAATATTTTGCTCTACAACCATTTCATCATAACCCATTTTATTTTCGACGGTTGTACATTTTGGAAATGCTTCGGCATCCAAGCCCCAATAAATTTCATTAACCATCATTTTTGCAATTCGTTTTGGCGTTTCAGCTAAACTGTCATCATTAAGGTCTAATCCAAGAACCTTATGCATTTCGGCGGCTAATTTTTCAATTTGATCAATTTTTTCTGATCTTGATAAATTATTTGGGTGGATTGGTGTTTGAACGCCACAATCTTGAAGATATTGATGAACACGAATTCCTAATTCAGGGTCAGTTTTTGTTTTATTATAAGACATGATTTCTCCTTCCTAACACGGATTTTATTATAGTTAAATTGACACCGTAATGTCAACATTGTTTGTTACCTTTGTGTAACTTATGTATTTATTGTAATTTCACTAAGGTCAGGATATTTTTTGTATCCTTTTTCGCCGAGATCGATAATATCATTATTACTAAGTTTATTCAGTCCAATAATTGCATCTTCAGGACGCATGTGATAATGGAATCCTAAATCGAAAACTTTCTGATCATGCCAATTAGGATATTTTTCAAAATCTCGACCATCATAAACAGCTTTTCTAGCCCATTCGTAAAATTTTCGATCATTAGTAAGAATGGCACCGCCATGACCAATTTCTAACGGTTTTCCATGTCCAAAAGAGACGCACAATATCTTTGTTTTACGATCTACTCGAAACATATCTTTTTCGAACATTCTTGCGGCATCCCAAACATTACTTCCTTCGATTCGGTAGACTTTATCCCATTCTTCATCTCGATATGCAAAATCAATATCAAGTTTATGGAGAGTCATCGGAACACTAAGATAGGTATGTTTAGGAATAGTTGCATAATATTCAGGCTTTTTATATCGTAATCCTAACTCAATAGCATGAGTGCAACAATCGGTAACGATAACACCCGGTGCACCAGTAAATTCTATAAGTGCATTTTCAAATTCTTTACAGGCATCAAAGGGATTTTCATAATCGTTAATTGTTTTCATTTTGATAATATTCCTTAAATGACTTCATTATAGTTTCGAGATCACTAAAGTTTGGTTTCCAATTCAGATCTTTTTGTATGTTTGTTGCATCAGCTACAAGTACATCTGGATCGCCTGGTCTCCTTGAATGAACTTCTACTTTCAGATTACCGACATATTCGCGAAAAGCATCAATAATTTCTTTATTACTATATCCTTGGTTGGTACCTATATTATATGTTTTTGAATCACTCCCTTCACTCAATTCAACACAAGCTCTTAAATGAGCAAGGGCAATATCGCAAACATGAATATAATCTCGAACGCATGTTCCATCTTTAGTATTATAATCATCGCCATAAAGTTTAAAAGGTTTATTTTCAAAATATGCTTCAAACATTCTAGGAATAATATGAGTATCATTTGGTTCAGGGCCTAATTTATGGTCCCAAACATCAGCTCCTGCGGCGTTAAAGTATCTAAAACTATAGTGTTTCATACCATACGCCACATCAAAATCACGCAGTGCACGTTCAATCATCATTTTTGTATTGCCGTAAGGATTGACAGGCATTGTTATCGATGATTCCCGAATTGGTATTTCGTCGGGTTCGCCGTACACTGCGGCACTGCTACTGAATACAATAAATGGGATTTTCCTCCATTGTCTTAGATGGTCTAACATGCGAATAGTTTTTATAACATTATTATTATAATATTCGCCTGGATCATTAACACTTGGACCAACAAGACTTGTACCAGCACAGTGCACAACCCCATCGATGCCGATTTTTTCTAATCTATCAAGAATATCAAAATCGTCATACGAAGTAATATATGCAATGGATCCATCTACTTTATTTTGTTTAACATATCGATTATCAATAATGTACACATTAGCACCAGCAGCCAAAAGAGATTTTACGGTATGACTGCCGATATATCCTCGTCCACCAGTAACTAAAATTTTTAGATTATTCAATCTCATTAATATATTTCTCTAAAAGTTCATGCAATCCCGATTCATGTAATTCAAGACCATTACGAAACTTCAACGCCGCTTCAATAATCTGATCTTTAATATCAACAAATTCATCTTTTGAATAAGAAACCAATGTTACATTACATTCTTTAGCG
>Ga0256832_1003252_pt1 | contig 11053 bp, 9 predicted proteins | sample 134614metaG_FD_190534 | JGI IMG/M metagenome (GOLD analysis project Ga0256832, IMG submission 190534) | Hydrothermal vent microbial communities from Lau Basin, Pacific Ocean - 134-614 | ecosystem: Environmental > Aquatic > Marine > Hydrothermal vents | place: Pacific Ocean: Lau Basin | collected...
TTGAAAGCTCTTCCACGGGAACGAGGAGGTCGTTCAATACCAGGTCCCTTACATAGACTTCCCCCGTTATATCCCAACCTATGGAAACGTATTCTGCCATCCCCTCTATGGACCAGAGGGGAATCCTCCCCAGGGATTGATAGAGCAGTCCCTGGGTACTGCTGAGCATCTCGTACTGGAATACGTGAACCAGCTCGTGCCTGAGGACATGCCTGAAATCATCGTAGGAGCCCGCGAATGGAACCACCACCCTCCGCTTGAAGACTTCTGTAAATCCACCGACCCCCTCCTCTATAAGGCTGAATATGACGTTGGTCTGCCTGAAATCGTCGGGGGAATTGTATATAAGAACGGGAATTTTGTTCTTGGGAGTCCGGGGCATCACGGCTGTGTATTCGTCGAAGGCTTCCTCCAGTATGGATATGGCAAAATCCTTCAGATGGTCCCCTCCCTGATAGTAGAAAACCTTGAAGTGCTGGCTTTCTGCCACCTTCCAGTTGAAGTCCTTATACTGGACCTTGTTCTTTCCAAAGTAGGAAAGGAGAATCAGAAAACTGAAGGTCATGTGCTAATCTTAAAGTTTTACCCTCCGCGGGCAATGAATCTGGCGATTATGGGCAGGTGGTCCGAGTACCCTTTACCCAGATGCTCCGTATATCCACCCGTACGGTTTATCTGCCATCTGAACGGTCTTCCATGGGGGTCCAGCAGGTAGGGTGCCTTGAAGACATGGAAGGATTTCCTTACGTAGGAGATGCCCTTTTCATCGAACAGACCCTTGCTTATTATGATGTGGTCCAGAGTCCCCCACTTCCCTGCGAAGTAATGGCTACCCCACTCTTCCCCGGGCAGGTCGTACCACAGGTTATAGAGGTATCCTTTCGAAAGGAGAGTCGTATCGGAAGTGGTCCTGAGTATATCTATCAGCCCCACGATTACTTTCGGATTGAATGCATCCCCTGTCACCACGTCGCTCTGTGTCTCGTCGCAATGGGTGTTGAAATCTCCCAGAAGGACTATATCCGCATCCGGATTTACCGACAGGAGGGAATCCACTACATGCCTGACCACTTTTGCAATCTCTATCCGCATGGATTCGGGACCGCTCTTTGATTTCCAGTGGTTCACCAGAACATAAAGGGTATCTCCATTTACGAGAACTCCTGCCAGAAGCACATTCCTCACCCTGGGTATCGTGTAGTAGCCCCTTGCGAATACGATGGGAAATTTGCTGAGAAGGGCTACATTTACAGCAGTTTTCTGAGGTTTGTCTGCCACCACATAATATTTGAACCCCTCTTTCCTTAGGGATTCCTGTATGGCATGAACGCTTATCACACTTTCTACCTCCTGAAGCCCCACTATATCCGCCCCCGCATCCCTTATCACCCTCTCCACATGATGAACCTTTATCCAGAAGAATCCGGGGGAATAGTTGCTGGTTCCGGGGGAATAATCCCCATATTCCGTTCCAGAATAAACCGTATCGAAGAGGTTCTCCACATTGTAGGACATGATTTCGAACACGCTGTCCGTAAATTCCGATGAAACCGTGGTATCCACGTATATGGTCAGGGGACTGGACATGCTCACTGTCCGGGGTTTCATGTGCACTGCGCCGGAGCATGCCCCCAGGAGGAAAATCCCGAAAATTGTTAATTTCTTCATCCGCCAAATTTTACACTTTTTTGATTTCAATTAACCTGAGTTTTCCAGTCCCGGTTATCGAAACGGAAAATGATTTTCTTCCGGGTAATCTACATACATCAACAGAGTCGCCGGAGCCCTTATATCTGGAATCGTAGTTTTCCAGGCTGGTTTCAGGATGATACGCTATAAGGTCCATACCCGTGTAGTCACCAGAACCACCTCGAAACCGCTTCTGGACAGATAGCTGGCAACCATTGCTTCACCGAACATCCCTGTAATTTTCTGATGTCTGAGCCATTCTGGAGCCATATACAAATATTACGAATTAACCCTTGGACATCCTGTTTCCAAAGGCCGTAAGTGCAGATCCCACTCCATAAAAGATTCCGATAACGATACACATGATGAGGAAGTCCGGCAAAAATTTCATCTCTCCTTTGAAGACTGCAAGGACTGTTCCAAACAGAAGTATGGTGGCGAATATATTCACACCAGCTCCAAGGATGTTCAGGAACTTTCCCATAGTTCCACCTCCAGTATGAAATTATAATAACTATAAATCGATGAATTTCTTACATTTAACTTCTTAAAATCCCGGGATAAAACCTATAGATACGGTCGAAATATGGGGTGAACTTTCGAACTCTCCGTATAATTTTCGCAGCACCATTATGCTTCCCCTGATTGTGTGCCTATCTTTTCGCTTCCAGACCGATGACTCCTGGCTCGGAGCGGATAAAGTAAAGCACTTTGCAACTTCATATGTCCTTTACGTGGCGGGGGAGACGCAGTACGACCGGAGGACGGGATTCACCATTTCCATCGGCGCGGGGCTGGGAAAGGAGATATACGATGGGTTCTTCAGAAGGGGTTTCAGTTATAAAGACCTCCTGTGGGATATCGCAGGAGTGGCAGCGGCTTATTTGCTAATCGGAAAATGATTATCTCACGACGATTTTCCGTATCCTCTCCCCATGCCTTATCACGTATATTCCAGGTTTTAGGTGTATGAAGCCCTTCAGCCCTTTTCCTATTCGGCGCCCCGTGGGTTCGAATACGTCCACTGGTATCTGGGACAGGATGCCTCCTCTGACCATTGTTATCCGAAAGTCTTCCGTGAAAGCCTCTCTGCTCGAGACAGGTGTGGGATTTATGGTGGTGGCATAGTAGATGGCACCTGCGTCTTCGTTATAGTAATCGTCTCCCCATATGGCAAATAGGTTGTTGTTCAGGTACAGGAAGGTATTGTAGTCGTGTCCCGCGGGATTTTCGTTCATACTGTAATCGTGGTCCGAAATCCTGTATATACCCTCCCATGTTCCCGGAGATATGTGTATATACATCTGCGTCTGCCATATACCGGTGCTATTGTTTCTCGCCTGTGTCATTACATAAAAGCTGTCCGCGCCGTTGGTGGCAATGAAGGGATGGATGTATTCGTATGAGCCAGAGCGAAAGGAATTCCAGTTGCTGCCACCATCTGAGGAGTACACGACCTTCAGGTCACATCTGCCGCTGTTATCCGAATCCTCTATCCCCGCCACCAGGACATTCTGTCCGGCAGCAGCCACGCTGCTTCCTATCTTAACGGGTCTGTCGAAGTGGGGGCACCGGCTGGTCTGTCCGGAGGGTATTGCTCCTATCAATCCTGCCCTGTATGTCCATGATGAGCCGAAGTCATCGGACGTATAGTATTCGATTACCACGTCGTATCCGCTATAGCAGGATATGCAGTTCTTCGACATGTGAACCCTGCCCGTGGAGGGGTCGTAGAACGTATATGCCACTGTGCTGGTATATCCGGGGTCCACCCTGATGGGTGATTGCCATGAGTTCCCGCCATCTGTGCTCTTGACGCTTATCATTTCGTATGTTCCGAGCGATGTGCTTCCAAAACCATCTGCCGTAAAAACCACCAGCAATTCGGTATTCCCTCCATTATTCCTCGATATGATCCAGGGCTTATCTTTAAAGTACCGCCAGTTGTCGTTTGGTGGTAGAATCGAACAGGACCAGTTGTTTATATCATCGGGAGTACCCGTATTGGTGCAGAAGTAAACCTCCCCTTTTATGTTTACTCCCTGCTGGCACCATATCATGCCCACCCAGTAGAACTTATCCGGGTCGTTGGGGTCGGATGCAAGGGATGGGTCTCCGACCCAGCAGGAGGTATTATCGTATGCGAAGTATCCTACCTGCGTCCAGTCGTACCCATAGTTGGAACTTACCGCCAGCTGATTGACCGTATAATAACTCGGATTGTCCATATTGATCCAGCTCGCCACCACCCATCTGGATGACACAGCCATTGCCACCTCGGTCTGGTCCTTATCCTGACTGATATCCCAGTTGCTTACCTTAACATTTTGATAAAACGGGGCATCGAAGAATAAAACAAGTGCCAGCATATTCCTCCTCCTATCTGACGAATACCGGAGATACGTGTAAATCGAAGAACATTTCTTCTGTATGTAATGAATCCTTGGTATAATAAGGCATTATATAGAGCGTGGGAGACATCTTCATATCCGGTTTTTCCATGAGACCACCCACTATAGACAGTCCATTGTCCGTCGTTAGAACAACCTGTTTCCATTTTTCCGATGCTTCAATTACCCGCTCCCTTGAAAGTATCTGACCGTTTCTACCGAATATCAACCGGAGTCTGTATTTCCCCTTACCTCTGATGTAAAGGATTATGGAGTCGGGGATTTTCCCCGTGTCGATATGAAGATATGCGACCGGGACATTCTGAAGGCTTTCCATTTTCCCGTATAGATGAATTTCATCTCCAACCTTCATACCGTTTGCTTTCCACCTATCTGTCTTCTCCTCATACCTGGAAAATGAAAACTCCCTTATAATCCATCTACCGGCGGGTTCCTGATGAGGTGTATGCTGATTGACCGGAATAGATATTTGGCTTAAAAGAACATAAATCAGCATAATGAAAAATTATAAAGTATGGTGATGTAAGACTACAACAATGAGGAAATTTTTATATTCAAATTATAAGTTTTGTATTTAGCTTAATCATTCCTGCTGTTCAGCCGTATATTAAACTGGTACTGCCCGTATATAAAATGAGGATCTGGTAAAACATAAAATCCATGGAGGAGCTATTGAAGGGATTACTGGAATCAGAACATGAGAGTATTTGCATACCTGAACCCTTCATAAACCCTATAAAATTTTCCCATGAGGAAGATAAAGAAGGTCGCCGTTCTGGGCGCAGGAACCATGGGCTCCCAGATAGCAGCCCATCTCGCGAATGCGGGATTTAACGTTCTTTTGCTGGACTTAAACAAAGACATAGCCGCTGAAGGACTCAAAAGGGCTCTGAAGGCAAAACCCGCTGCTTTCATGGATCCCGAATTCAAATTCCACATAGAAGTGGGTGGTTTCGATACTGATATGGAGAAGGTTAAGGATGCCGACTGGATCATAGAAGCAGTGGTTGAAAAACTGGACATAAAGCGCAGTCTCTTCGAGAAAGTGGAGAAGCACATGAGGGAGGATGCCATCGTCTCCACCAACACTTCTGGAATTCCCATACACCTGATTCTCGAGGGCCGTAGCGATACATTCAAGAAGAACTTCCTGGGAACCCACTTCTTCAATCCACCCCGCTACATGAAACTTCTCGAAATCATCCCCTCCCAGTACACGGATAAGGAGGTTATCGATACAATAGTCAGATTTGCGGAGGATTATCTCGGAAAGGGCATAGTTTATGCAAAGGACACCCCCAACTTCATCGCCAACAGGATAGGGGTTTTCTCCCTCATGTATGCCCTGAGGGTGGCTCAGGAACTGGGTCTGACCCCTGAAGAAATCGATGCCATAACCGGAAAACTCATCGGAAGGCCCAAGACCGCCACATTCAGGCTGGCTGACCTGGTGGGAATAGACATCATAGCCCATGTGGCGAACAACATCTACGAAATGGCGAAGGACGATGAATTCAGAGAGTACTTCAAGATTCCGGAGTTCCTCCAGAAGATGATAGAGAAGAAGCTCCTGGGTGATAAGACGGGCGGCGGATTCTACAAGAAGGTCAACGGAAAGAGAATGGTCCTGGACCTGGAGACATTCGAATACAGAGAGCCGAAGAAGGCTCAATTCCCTGAACTGGCAGCAATAGAGAATGAGGAGAATCTCAACAAGAGGCTCCAGATGATTTTCAAAGCGGAAGGCAAAGGTGCAGAATTCCTGAAAAGAACCCTGACTGCAACCCTGATTTACTCCGCCAACAGGATTCCCGAAATTGCCGATACCATCTACGATGTTGACAACGCCATGAAGTGGGGCTTCGCATGGAAGCTGGGTCCCTTCGAGACGTTCGATGTCATAGGTGTGGATACCGTAATGGAACATGCAGAAAAGTATGGTCTGTTGAAGAAGAATCCTGAAATCGTCCGGAAGCTGAAGAATAAGGGCTACGAGAAGTTTTACAGAGATACCAGACACTACTTCGACTATTACGATGAGGATTATAAGGAGATTCCGCGCAGGAAGGAGATCATCATCATCGACGAGATAAGGGACAGAACCATCCACAAGAATGCAGAGGCATCCGTAATCGATATGGGCGATGGGGTCCTTCTGCTGGAATTCCATTCCAAGGGTAATGCTCTCGGATTCGGAACCCTCCAGATGCTCAACTATGCCATGGATCTGATGGAGAATGAGGATAAGTACATCGGAATGGTCATAGGAAACAATGCGGAAAGGACATTCTCCGCCGGCGCCAATCTGGGCTTGATGGCGATGGCAATCGGCGAGATGGCATGGGATGAAGTGGAGAGAGCCATAGACACCTTCCACAGGACATTCATGCGCATGAAGTACTTCCCCAAGCCCATAGTATCCGCCCCATTCGGAATAACCGTCGGAGGTGGAACGGAGCTTATAATGCACACTGCCCGCAGGGTTGCCCATGCGGAGCTCTATACCGGACTGGTTGAAGTGGGTGTGGGTCTCATACCCGGTGCAGGTGGAAGCAAGGAATTCACCATAAGGGCATTGAAGAGGATTCCGGAGACTGCGGAGAATCCGGACCCGGTTCCCATATGGGCGGAATTCTACAAGAATATCGCCATGGCTAAGGTCTCCACATCCGCATACGAAGCCTACAAGATGGGCATACTGAAGGATGGGGATATAATCGTAATGAACAGGGACTTCCAGCTATATTACGCCAAGAATATGGTAATCGGACTGGCGAATGCCGGATATACACCGCCCCATGGACCTGAGAGGGTGAGGGTTCTTGGATGGGATGGATACTCCGTGGTGCTTGCCCAGCTGATAAACCTGCTGCGGGGTAAGTTTATAAGCGAATACGACCACTTCATACTGACCCAGCTGGCGAAGGTGATGACGGGAGGTCCCGATGTGGCTCCGGGAACCCTTGTGGACGAGTGGACCATTCTCAACTGGGAGAAGGAAGCCTTCATGACCCTCATAAAGCAGCCCAAGACCCACGAGAGAATCTTCCACATGCTCAAGTACCGTAAGCCCCTCAGAAACTGATTTCTCTCCTGCGGGGCTTCGCCCCGCTTTTCTATCGATAAAAATCGGCATACTTCTGGCAAAACATTCTCTTTGAAGATTAAATCTTTGTGGGTCAATATTTTATAACCACGCCTTATGGCTGGATTTCATTATAATTACATCGAAAAGGGAGGTGAATATGATGCTGACTATATTTATGCAGATAGCCCTGATGGGTCAGAAGCATGGAGCTCCAAAGGATTTACCTGCAAATCAGTGGTACTATCCTGTTGAGAGGGTTGAGGTGAAAAAAGGCTCGCTGAGGCTGGAGGCCGATGCCGGGAAGGTCTTCGGTGAGCCCGTAATATTCAGAGGGCAGTGCATGAATTCAGAGGGTGTGGTGCTGAAGAAGGAAAATTGCACCATATACTACAGAACCGATATTACGGATGTAAAGGGGGGCATCCTGAAGTTCATGGTGCGGGGAAAGGGGAAGTTCAGGATCTCTGTTTATTCTCCCCTCGGATATACGATGAAGACTATTACCCTCAAAGGGGAGCCCGTGGAAGTTTCCATCGATTTGTCTAAATCCATCGCCATAACACAGCACGGAAGTGCCGGTCCCCTGAGAATCGTCTTCACTCCACTGGAGAATGGTAAGTTCGTTCTTGAAGTGAGTAATTTCGTTCTGGAGCAGGAGGAGTGAAGATGCTTTTGATAGCCCTATTGATGGACCCGCCCTTTGCCTCTGAAATGGACATGTCCGGACGGGATGTGGCTACATGTCAGATAGATGAAGAGGTAACCATGGCGAAGGGGGGAAACACCATACTGGTTTCTTATATATCCGAGGAGTATGGATACGATATTCTGGTAATGAGCTTCGATGGTGGAAACAGCTGGTCATCCATAGCATATGGTCCCTCGTATTCCGGATGCTGGGTGGGCGACCCCGCTGTTGCTGTGCAGCCCGATAATCCCAACAAGATATACTTTGCGGGGATAGAGTATTGTCAGGGAAGTGGAGGCTCGGATGATGTAAGGGGAGAGGTGTGGTTCTGCACGTGCAGCGCCGGTTCAGGTTGTGCCAGTGGTTCCAGCTGGTCATGCACATACGTGGGGCAGAACGATTCGTGGGCATATTTCAAGGATAAGGAATGGCTCCTTGCAATGGGGGGAAGCAGGGTGCTGGTCAACTTCACGAGCAACATGTATGGAGATAACAACCTCTTCATATACGAGACCACCGACGATGGCAGCACATGGAATCCCATAGGGTACTTGAATATCCCTTCCACTGTTGGTTACTGGGCAAAATCCGGAAGCAACGTCTATATGTCCTATAACGATTTCAGCGATATAAACAACTGGAACATAGGAGTTGGTTTCATATACTCCACGGATGGTGGAAGCACATGGAATTCCGGTGGTGAGGTCTTCTTCTCCATAGCTGGAAGCCAGACCACAGCATGCCCCCACGACGCAAGACCCGCCAAGATACACGACCACATAACTGCCTCCGGGAATAAGGTGGCGATTTCCTTTACGGATGATGACTGTAAAGCAAACGTGGCGAGATGGCAGGGAACCACCCCTATTGGAGTGAGCCAGATATCCCCTTCTGCTGGTGGTAGCGAGCAGATTCTCCCCATGCTGGCATCCTATGGAAACTATATCTACGCCATGTGGCAGGGAAGAACGGGGGATTATGGTTCCTGTGGCTCTTCACCCGTCGGAGAGTGGGGTACTGGATGGGCAGCCTCTCCTGATTGGGGTAGCACGTGGGACGGTCCCTACAGGGTTAGCAGCAGGGATTATCCATTCAGGGAGGACCCCTCCGGACACGACTATCTGGGGTGGCTCATCGACGGTGGAAGGCTGTATGCTGCATGGGGGAACGATTTTTACACGGACGATGGAGGACACGTCCTCTTCACCTATTCCAGCGTCGTGGATGTGGGTGAATTCGTGGAGGGGAAGGCTCCATTCCTTGTATTTTATACCAGGGGCGGAATAAACATCATATCCAGAAAGCCGGTGCGCATATACGATGTATCCGGAAGGCTTATAGAGAGTATTCCTGCCGGCGAGCGTTTTGTGAATCTCAATCCCGGCGTGTACGTATTGCATTCGGGGGATTATTCGAAGAAAGTAATTCTCAAATAGGGGGCGTGTGCCCCCTTAAAATTTATCCGTTTTATGAAGGTCTCGGTAATCGCCCCCGCCTATAACGAAGAGCCCAACATAAAGCCCCTGATAGACGCCTTCGAGGAATTCGTAAGGAAACATAATCTGAAGGACTGGGAATTGATCATAGTGGATGATGGCTCCAGGGACAGGACATACCAGGTTGCCATGGAATACTCGAGGGACAGGGATAATATAAAGGTGGCCAAACTTCCTGTAAACAGGGGGAAGACGGATGCCATAAAGGAGGGCTTCAAACATGCTTCGGGGAAGTATGTGATTATCTTCGACGCGGACCTCCAGTTCTCTTTCCAGGACGTTAAGAGAATCGTGGAAAAGCTGGACGAGGGGTGGGACCTTGTGGCGGGGTACAAGGTGGGAAGATACGAAAAGAGATTCGTATCCCGCATTTACAACCTGCTCTCCAGGCTATTCTTCGGTGTGAAGGTTAGGGATATGAATGCCCTGAAGGGGATGAGGAGGGAAGTTCTGGAGGTGATTCCCCTCAGGAAGGAGTGGCACAGATACATAATTCCCATCGCGTACCACTATGGATTTTCCATAACAGAGATACCCGTTAAACTATATCCCAGAAAGGCAGGTGAAAGCAAGTACAGGGGAAAGCTCCGAATACTCATAGGATTTATGGATTTGATCGCTGTGCGATTCCTCCTCACATTCATGGAAAAACCCCTCCTTCTATTCGGGACCCTCGGATTCGTTTCCCTCTTCCTGGGATTCGTCGTGGGAGTCGTGGCTCTGATTCTGAGGTTCGGCTATGGAATCGGATACAGGCCCCTCATATACCTTACCATGCTCTTCATACTCGCAGGACTCCTCCTCCTGTCCATGGGTTTCCTGGGGGAGATGATTTCCTATGCGAACGACAGGTGCAGGGATTATAGAAAAGAGTAAAGGGGCGAAAAGCCCCCATCATTTTTCATAGTCGATTCTTATCTTCCTGAGAAGGATTCTCCTGCTGTCCGGAGCCCTTACGTTCTCTATTCCGTATAGATAGATATCGAGGTGGTCCTTGAAGAAGTCCAGAATCACATATCCCCTGTATCTATTCTCCATGTCCTTTATCCATGGGTCCTCATTCCTGTTCTTCAGAGCCTTATGCCCTCCGGGAGATGTGACGGATGTTGTTACCACCTCCGTTGCCACCTTCTTCCCATCCACCATCACATCTCCGAAGTAGAAAGTATGGGTATCGCCGCTTCCGATTACGATATTCTTCACTCCATGCCTGAGCCAGTGGCGGAGTATGTACTGCTTTTCTTTATAGAATCCATCCCACTGGTCCACGAAGATGGGTTTTCCATCCTCGAAGAAGTCCATCATCATGGTATTGTTCACCACCAGTTTCCAGCGGGAATCCGTATTCTCCACCCCTTCGATGAGCCAGTCCCTCTGCTTCAGACCCAGGTATGTCCTGTATTCGTTCAGGGCAACCTTTACACATTCATCAGATGGATGGAATGCGGGTCTGCATGGGTCCTCCTCCCTGTACTGCCTCCCGTCTATGAGGAATATGTGCAGGAGTTTTCCTATTTTGAAGTCCCTGTATATCCTGTACTTCTCATCTGGATTTTCCGTTATGGGCAGGTATTCGAAGTATGCCTGATATGCTCCGTAAAGCCTTTCGGGATTATAGTACTTCAGGCTCTTTCCAGAGTAGTCGTTCATCACCTCGTGGTCGTCCCATATGGTCATGATG
>Ga0256832_1003253_pt1 | contig 11052 bp, 15 predicted proteins | sample 134614metaG_FD_190534 | JGI IMG/M metagenome (GOLD analysis project Ga0256832, IMG submission 190534) | Hydrothermal vent microbial communities from Lau Basin, Pacific Ocean - 134-614 | ecosystem: Environmental > Aquatic > Marine > Hydrothermal vents | place: Pacific Ocean: Lau Basin | collected...
GGCCCGCAGGTTGGCCCAGGCTGCGCGCAGTACGGCCATGGGGTCCAGGCCATGGTGGGTGTAGAAATGGCGGTCCTCCACCACCAGCAGGGCCTGGATCAGCAGCTCGGGCACGTCCGCCAGGCGCACCAGGATGCGGTCCTCACGGGAGGCCGGATAGATGCTCGCGATGGGCACGGGCTCCACACGCACCAGTTCCAGAGCCCGTCCGGTGAGGGCCTCACGCAGGCGGACGACCCGCCCATCGGCGAAGTCCACGCGGGCCAGGAGCTCGGGAGCGGTGTCGGCCGGGAACGGGAATCCGCGGGTGTACAGATACACCGTGTCGCCGGCTCGTCGATACTCACCGGGCTCGCGCACCCGTGCCACCTTCCGGTAACGGAGCAGCCGCAGGGTCTCCACCAGGTGCTCGGGGCGCAGCCAGGCGCCCGGCTCGATCACCAGGGGTCGTGCGAAGACGCGGGCCGGAACGGCCCAGCGCTGGCCCTCGAAGCGGTCCCGGATCTGGACGTCCAGCCAGACCAGCCAGGTCAGTCCGGCGCCCAATCCCACGAGCAGCAGCGCCAGCAACGGCGCCCGCACACGGGCCCAGAGGCTGCGGCCACGGCTGCCCGCGGCGTTCCTGCGCATGACCGAGCGTTTTCTGCGGCGCGATGAGGGCGGGGAGGTCTTCGCCATGGCTTGCGAGAGAAAAGCGCCCATTCTACAGTCCCGGACCAGCTTGCATATTCGGAGGGCGCGCGAACGTGAGCCATCCCCCGTTGGTCGCCGGACTGCTCCGGCCCGAGGCGTACCCACACCCTGTGCACAGGGTACGTCTCATCGAGACCCATATTTCCTATGTCTTTCTCACCGGTCGCTTCGCCTACAAGGTCAAGAAACCCGTGGAGCTGGGCTTCCTCGACTATCGCGAGCTGGGGGCGCGCAAACGCTTCTGCGAGGAGGAACTGCGGCTCAACCGAAGGCTCGCGCCGCGCCTCTATCTAGAGGTGGTGCCGATCACCGGAACGCAGCAGTCGCCGCGTGTCGGCGGCGAGGGCCCGGCCATCGAGTATGCCGTGAAGATGCGCGAATTCGACCAGCACGACCTGCTCCCCGAGCACCTGGACCGTGGCGACCTGGGGCCGGAGTTCTGGATGCGGCTCGCCCGGCAGGTCGCCGCGTTCCACGAGCGGATCGACCGAGCCGCACCGGACGATCCCTGGGGTGCCCCCGATTCGGTTTACCAAGCCATGCGCGACAATTTCGCCGCGGTGCGCCAATTCCTGGCACCGGCGCCGGAGCCGCCCGAACTGGGCACGGTGGAGGCATGGACCGCCGAGCGTTACGAGGCCCTCAAACCCTTGCTGGAACAGCGCCGGAAAGGTGGGTTCATCCGCGAATGCCACGGTGACATGCACCTGGGCAACATGGCCCTGATCGACGGTGAGCTCGCCATCTTCGACGGCATCGAATTCAATCCGGCGTTCCGCTGGATCGACATCCAGTCCGAACTGGCCTTCCTGCTCATGGACCTGGATGACCGCCACGCCGGTGCGGCGGGCCCCATCGTGCTCAATACCTGGCTCCAGGCCACCGGCGATTATGCGGGGCTCGCAGTGCTGCGCTTCTATCAGACGTATCGCGCCATGGTGCGGGCCAAGGTCGAGGCCATCCGCTCGAGCCAGGAGGGTCTGAGCAGCGACCAGCGGGCCGGCCACCGGGAGCGCTGCCACGCCTATGTGAGGCTGGCCGCGGGGTATACCGAACAGCCGCGGCGCTTCCTGGCGATCACGTCCGGCGTCTCGGGCAGCGGTAAGTCCCGCGTGGCCGATCACTTGTCGCGTCTGAGCGGGGCCATCTGGCTGCGTTCCGACGTAGAGCGCAAGCGGCTCTTTGGCCTTGCCCCCCTGGAACGGGCCGAGGCTCCCCCCGGTCACGGCATCTATACCCCCCAGGCGAGCGAGAAGACGTACGCGGTGCTCGCCAACCTGGCCGCCACCGTACTGGAGGCCGGCTTCCCGGTGGTGGTGGACGCCACGTTTCTGGATCCAGCGCAGCGTACCGCCTTCCGTGAGTTGGGGGGGCACTTCGGGGTTCCGTTCCGCATCCTCTGGCTGGAGTGCGACCCACAGGTCTTGCATGAGCGGGTGCAGGGCCGTGCCCGGACCGGTGCCGACCCTTCCGATGCCACCGAAGCGGTGTTGGAGCGCCAGCTCGCCCGCCGCACACCACCCGGGGTAGAGGAACGCCCCTCGGTGCTGGAGATGGACAGTACCCGGACACCACCCGAGGTCCTTGCCCGGCAGGCCGCAAACGCACTCGGTGTCCGCGAGCGCCGCTGAAATCGCCGGTCCGATGGGTATATGATGAGCCGGCCGCGTGGTCCGAAGACGGGTGAACCGCCCGTTCGGCGCGCGAAAGCTGCAGTGACCAACCGATGGAGGAACCCGATGTCCACGAAGACCGCCGCCGTGTGCGGTGCCCTGATCCTGTTCGCCGGAGCCGGCGCGGCACTAGCCGATGCGACGCTCACCTACCAATCGCCTCGAACCGGCTCCAGTACGGTGATGATCCACAACGGCATGGTACGGATGACCACCCCTCAGCCGGGCGGCGGGGGAAGCTCGGTGTCCATCTTCGACAGCCACAAGGGCCGTTTCATCGTGCTCGACGAGGCGCGGCGTAGCTACATCGCCATGGACAAGGCCACGATCAGCGAGCAGGCCAAGCGCATGAAAGAGATGCAGGCACAGATGATGGCCCAGATGCGTGAGCGCATGAAGGACATGCCTGCGGAACAGCGCCAGATGATGGAACAGCAGATGGCACAGTTCGAAGAAGGCCGCAGCCGCCCGATGCCCAAGGTGGAGATCCGCAAGACCGGCAAAACCGAGGTGGTCAACGGGTTCCGCTGCACCGTGTATCAGTCGTACATCGACGGCAAACCGGCCAGCGAGGCCTGTGTCGCCGATCCCAAGAGCCTCGGCCTGAGCCCCCAGGACTACCAGGCCATCAAGGACATGTTCGCGTTCATGGCCGACATGGCTCAGACCGTCAGCGGGTCACAGGGGCGCACGCCCCAGGGGTTCGAGGAGGTCCCCGGCCTGCCGGTGCGCACCCGCGCCCCCGGCGGCGAGACGATGGAGCTCAAACGTGTGGAGACGCGACCACTGGACGACCAGTTGTTCCGGATCCCGGCCGGATACCAAAAGGCCCAGCCCATGCAGGGCTTCGGTCCCGGCCAGGGGCCACGGCGCTGACCCCGCCGCCCCCGCACCTCGTCGGTGCGGGGGCATCCGACCTGGGACCGAGCCCCTTATCCCACAGGGGTGCCGGGTTCCGTGCATCTACGCCGGTCGCAGCAGACAGACCGCGTGGGCGGCGATCCCCTCTTCGCGGCCCGCATAGCCGAGCCCCTCGGTGGTGGTCGCCTTGACATTCACCCGACCCATGTCGATCCCCAGATCGGCGGCCAGATTCGCACGCATGGCCTGGAGATGGGCCTGAAGCCGGGGCCGCTGGGCGATCACGGTGCAGTCGACGTTCACGGGGGCCAGGCTGCGCTGGGTCCTGAGCAGTTCCACCACGTGCCGAAGCAAGATGCGGCTGTCGGCATCGGCATAACGGGCGTCGGTGTCCGGGAAATGCCCACCGATGTCCCCCAGTGCGGCCGCACCCAGCAAGGCGTCGCACAACGCATGCACCAGCACGTCCCCGTCGGAGTGGGCGATCAGGCCTCGGGTGTGGGCGATGCGTACACCCCCCAGCACCACATGGTCGCCTGGTCCGAAACGATGGACGTCGAACCCGTGTCCGATGCGCAGATCCATCACCCGTATCCCCGTTGCCTGTGGAGAAAGAATTCCGCCAGCGCGAGATCCTCCGGACGAGTGATCTTGATGTTGTCGCCCCGGCCCTCGATGAGTAGCGGCCGGTGGCCCGCGTACTCCATGGCCGAGGCCTCGTCGGTGACCACGAGATTGCGTCCCAGTGCCTCACGCAAGGCCTCTCGAAGGGGACCGAGTCGGAACATCTGTGGTGTGAGGGCGTGCCATAGCCTGGAGCGGTCCACCGTCTCCAGGATGTGTCCCCCCGCATCGTCCCGCTTCAGCGTGTCACGCACAGGAACGGCCAGGATCCCGCCGGAGACCGATGTGCGGGCGCGAGCCACCAGTCGCTCGAGGTCCTCCAGCGTGAGGCAAGGCCTGGCCGCATCGTGAACCAGCACCCAGTCGGCCGGGCCAGCGATCTCGGCCAGCAGCTCCAAGGCGTTCAATACCGAGTGGCAGCGTTCCGCCCCCCCGGGGGCACGATGCACGCGCTCCGAATCGGCCAGATTCAGCTCCCTCCAGTAAGGGTCGTCGCGACCCACCGCCACCACCACGGCCTGAATGGGCGGAAACGCAAGCAGCCGCCGCAGCGTGTGCTCGATCACCGTAGCCCCGCACAGCGGCAGATACTGCTTGGGCCGGTCGGCCCCCATCCTGCGTCCGACTCCAGCCGCGGGCACCACGGCCCATAGCCGGTCCTTCCGGGTCATGACGTCAGGATCCGTACCGGCGTACCCGGCCGCAGACCCAAGGTCTGCGCAGCGTTGCCCTCCCGAACCGCGATCTCCACCAATCCACTGGCATTCTCGTACCAGAACGGCTGACCGGGTCGAACCGCGCAGAACGTCCGCGCCCAGGACAGCCGCCTCCCCCCAACCTCCAACCGGGCGCTGCGGTCCAGGCGGGTGACGCGGATCCCGGTCATGGCGTTCCCATAGCGATCCACATAGGCAACCGCCTCCAGATCGTCCGGGAGTGCGCGCAGGCGGCGCTGGTCCACCTCCGCCGGCTCCGCACCCCGCCACTCGCCGCGCGCGATGCTCGCCGCCACCGGGGCGAACACGTCGCGCCCGTGGAAGCTCGCCGGGACCTGAGGCCCCGGAGGTGGCAGCCGCCACAGACGGGCATCCGGGGAACGCTTCAGGACCACGTCGAACAGACCGTTTCCCGGCCCCACGAACCGAAACCGCCCTGTGTCGACCACCACTGCGGGCCGGTCACCCCCGACGCCCGGATCGACCACACAGAGAAAGACGGTACCGGCCGGAAACGGCCGGATGAAGGCCGGCAACAGGTAGGCTGCACTGTTCACCGCGAAAGGCGGCAGATCCGACATGAGGTCGACCACGGGAACCTCGGGGGCCAGGGTCTTCAGCACAGCATGGACCTGCCCCAGGTAGGGACCCTCGACCCCAAAATCCGTGAACAGCGCAATCACCGCAGTCCGGCCCAAATACGAAGGGCCGGTGCCCCGGCCCTTCGCTCAAGCATCTCTTCGGCTGCCGTCCTCACTCGTTCTCAGTGACGCCCTCCACGGGGCGGTCCACCAGCTCCACATAGGCCATGGGGGCGTTGTCGCCCGGCCGGTAGCCACACTTGAGGATTCGCAGGTAACCACCCGGGCGCTCCCGGTAACGGGGCCCCAGCTCCGTGAACAGCTTGCCCACGGCCCGCTTGTCGCGCAACCGCGCGAAGGCCAGCCGACGCCGGGCCACGCTGTCCTCCTTGGCCAGGGTGATCAGGGGCTCCGCTACCCGGCGCAGCTCCTTGGCCTTGGGCAGGGTCGTCTTGATCAGCTCTTCCCGGAACAGGGAAACCGCCATGTTGCGAAACATCGCTTCGCGATGCTTCGTGGTGCGGTTCAGCTTCCTTCCTGCGTAGCGATGACGCATGACTCAGGTCTCCTGCAAGCACGTGTTGCGGCCGTTCGGCTCAGCCCTTGTTGAGCTCCGGCGGCGGCCAGTTCTCCAGTTTCATACCCAGCGACAGCCCGTGTTGGCCGAGCACGTCCTTGATTTCGGTGAGCGACTTCTTGCCCAGATTGGGGGTCTTGAGCAGCTCCACCTCGGTCTTCTGGATCAGGTCACCGATGTAGTGGATGTTTTCGGCCTTCAGGCAGTTGGCCGAACGTACGGTCAACTCCAGATCGTCCACCGGGCGCAACAGGATGGGATCGATCTCAGCGGCCTTTCGCTGGGGCTTCTCGTGCTCTTCGCCCTCGAGCTCCACCAGCACGGAGAGCTGCTGCTGGAGGATGCGCGCCGCCTCCCGTACCGTCTCCTCCGGGTCCACCGTGCCATTGGTCTCCAGGGTCAGGATCAGCCGGTCCAGATCGGTGCGCTGTTCCACACGGGCGCTCTCCACCGCGTAGGCCACGCGGCGGATGGGACTGAAGCTGGCGTCCAGCACCAGATTGCCGATGTTGCGATACTCCTGCTGCCTGCGCACCGAGGCGGGCTGATAACCCCGTCCCATCTCCACCTTCATGCGCATGTTGAGCTGCGCGCCCTCGGTGAGCGTGGCGATGTGATGCTCGGGATTGACGATCTCGATATCGGCCTCGGCCTGGATGTCCGCGCCGGTCACCACCCCGGGGCCCTGCTTGTTGATCTGCAGAAAGCCCTCGGCCTTGTCATTCATGCGAATGGCCAGCCCCTTGAGATTGAGCAGGATCTCGACCACGTCCTCCTTGACACCCTCGATGGCCGTGTACTCGTGGAGCACACCCTCGATCTCGGCCTCCACGACAGCCGCTCCCGGGATGGAGGAGAGGAGAATGCGCCGCAGGGCATTGCCCAGGGTATAGCCGTAGCCCCGCTCCAGGGGTTCGAGGACGATGCGAGCCTCCGTGGGGACCTCGCTCTGCACCTCCACCACCGTCGGCCTCAGCAATTCGTTCAACATGCCCATTTCTCGTCTCCGTATCGATGTGGCCGAACGAGGGTCCGGCCGACCTGCAAAGGGACCCAGGCTGAAGGAGGAAAGTTCCCGGTGAGGGCCTACTTGGAGTACAGCTCCACGACCAACGACTCGTTGATCTCTGCAGGAAGATCCGCGCGTTCCGGGACATTCTTGAACACACCCTTGAGCTCCTTGGGATCCACCTCCAGCCAGTCGTCGAAGCCGAACTGCTCACGGATGCGCATCGCGTCCTGGATACGCAGCTGCTTCTTCGCCTTGTCACGAACCGCGATCTCGTCACCAGGCCTGACCTGGTACGAAGGGATGTTCACCACACGCCCGTTGACGAGCACCGCCTTGTGGGTCACCAGTTGGCGCGCTTCAGCCCGCGTGACGGCAAAACCCATCCGATAGACCACGTTGTCGAGCCGTCTCTCCAGAAGCTGCAGGAGGTTCTCGCCAGTGGAGCCCTTGCGCCGCGAGGCCTCCTTGAAATAGTTGCGGAACTGCCGCTCGAGCACGCCGTACATCCGGCGCAGCTTCTGTTTCTCACGAAGCTGCAATCCATAGTCCGTCACCCGCGCCCGACGATCCCCGTGCTGGCCCGGTGGGCGATCCATCTTGCACTTGGAGTCCAGGGGCCGGACCGGGCTCTTGAGCATCAGGTCCGTGCCCTCACGCCGGCTCAGCTTACACTTGGGTCCCAGATACCTAGCCATGAAAATACTCTCTCCCGATGCGTTCAGACGCGCCGCCGCTTGGGAGGCCGGCAGCCGTTGTGCGGAATGGGGGTCACGTCATTGATGGCCGTGATCTGAAAGCCGACGGCGTTCAACGCACGAATGGCCGATTCCCTACCCGGACCGGGTCCCTTGACGTTCACCTCCAGGGTCTTCATGCCGAACTCCAGTGCCGCCGTGCCGGCCCGCTCCGCCGCCACCTGCGCGGCGAATGGCGTGCTCTTGCGCGAGCCGCGGAACCCGGAGCCGCCGGCTGTGGCCCAGCACAAGGTGTTCCCCTGCCGGTCGGTGATCGTCACGATGGTGTTGTTGAACGAGGCGTGGATGTGCGCCACGCCATCGGTCACGGTCTTCCTGATCTTCTTGCGCGAACGCGCGGGTGCTTTAGCCATGAGCCTCTACCGTAAGAAAACGGGTCACTTGCGAATGGGCCGACGTGGGCCCTTGCGGGTTCGGGCGTTGGTGCGCGTGCGCTGTCCCCGCACGGGCAGGCCCCGGCGGTGGCGCAGCCCCCGGTAACAGCCCAGATCCATGAGCCGCTTGATGTTCATGTTGACTTCGCGGCGCAGGTCGCCCTCCACCGTGTATTTGGCGGTGACCGCGCGCAGTCGGTCCACCTGCTCCTCCGTGAGGTCGCGAACCCGCACGTCCATGGGAACACCCGCCTCTTCGCAGATCTTGCGGGAGCGTGTGCGTCCGATCCCATAGATGGACTGAAGGGCGATCCACGTGTGTTTCCTGTCGGGAACGTTGATCCCGGCGATACGTGCCATCTGTGCCTACTCCTCGGTTGGTCCTGCGTCCGTCACCCCTGGCGTTGCTTGTGCCGCGGATCCTTGCAGATCACGCGAACCACGCCGTGTCTGCGGATGATCTTGCAGTCACGACAGATCTTCTTCACCGATGCACGCACCTTCATCTTTCTATCCTCTATCGAATCGTTCGTGGCAGCCAGGCATTCAACGCACCACGCCACCACGACCGTAACTCTTGAGATTCGCCTTCTTCATGAGACCCTCGTACTGATGGGACATCAGATGGGCCTGCACTTGGGCCATGAAATCCATGACCACCACCACGATGATCAGCAACGACGTGCCCCCGAAGTAGAACGGCACGTTCCACATCAGGATGAGAAACTCGGGCAGCAGACATACCGCCGTGATGTAAATGGCGCCCACCGCCGTGAGTCGCGTGAGCACTGTATCCAGGTACCGCGCCGTTTGCTCTCCCGGCCGGATCCCGGGGATGAACGCACCGGAACGCTTCAGGTTATCCGCCGTCTCCCGGGAATCGAACACGATCGCGGTGTAAAAGAAACAGAAGAACACAATGGCCAGCGCGTACAGCAGGACGTACAGGGGCTGTCCGGGCGAGAGCATCCCCGCCACGTCCTGCAGCCAGCGCATGCCTTCGCCGTGACCGAGCCACTGCCCCAACGTGGAAGGGAACAAAATGATACTCGAAGCGAAAATGGGCGGGATCACCCCCGCCATGTTCAGCTTGAGTGGCAGGTGGGTGGATTGCGCCGCATACAACCTGCGCCCCTGCTGGCGCTTGGCATAGTTGACCGTGATCCGTCGTTGTCCCCGCTCCACGAATACCACGAAACCCGTGACCAACACCGCCAGACCGAACAGGAGGATCACCAACGCAGGCGACAGCTCCCCTGTACTCGCCAGTTCCAGGGTGCCACCCACCGCCGACGGCAGACCGGCTACGATACCCGCGAAGATGATCATTGAGATGCCATTGCCGATGCCGCGCTCGGTGATCTGTTCCCCCAGCCACATCAGGAACATGGTGCCGGTGACCAGGGTGACCGTCGCCGTGAAGATGAAACCCGGCCCGGTGGTCAGCGCCACGCCCTGATTCTGCAACGCGATGGAGACTCCGATCGCCTGGAACGTGGCCAACCCCACCGTCGCATATCGAGTGTACTGTGTGATCTTGCGCCGCCCCGACTCCCCCTCTTTTTTCAGCTCCTTGAGCGTGGGGATCACGGTCGTCATGAGCTGGAGGATGATGGAGGCCGAGATATACGGCATGACGCCCAGCGCGAACAGGCTTAGCCGCTCGAGAGCACCCCCCGAGAACATGTTGAACATGCCCAGGATCGTTCCCGACTGCTGGTCGAAGAATCGCGCCATCGCCTCGGGATCGATCCCGGGCACGGGGATGAACGTCCCGATGCGGTACACGATCAACGCAATGACCAAGAACAACAGCCGCCTGCGCAGCTCGGTGATCTTGGTCAGCCCACCGAACCCGGCGATGCCCGTGTCCGCTACGGCCATGGTGTCTCGCGCCGCCTCAGTCCGTCAGGACCTTGCCGCCGGCGGCCTCGATCGCCGCACGCGCGCCCCGGGTCACTTCCAAGCCCTGCACTGTCACCGCCTTGTCCAGGGTCCCAGACAGAATGATCTTCACCCGCTGGATGCGGCCGGTGATCAAACCGGCCTTACGCAGGGCGGCCATGTCGATCACCTCGGCATCCACGCGCGAAAGCTCGTGCAGCCGAATCTCATCCACCAACCGCCCCTTGCGGGAGCGGAACCCGATCTTGGGCAAGCGACGCTGCAACGGCATCTGGCCGCCCTCGAAACCCAGCTTGTGGAAACCGCCCGAACGGGACTTCTGGCCCTTGTGGCCACGCCCCCCGGTCTTCCCGACTCCGGAGCCTATGCCGCGACCCACGCGCCTGCGCGCCGGGCGACTGCCTGCAGCTGGCCGCAGGGTATTCAGCCTCACCACCTCACACCTCCTCGACCCGCAACAGGTACGCGATCTTGTTGATCATGCCCCGATTCTGAGGCGTGTCCGCCACCACGGTGCTGTGGTGCATGCGCCGCAGCCCCAATCCCCTCGCACAGGCCTTGTGGTTCTTCAGCCGCCCATTGAGACTGCGGACCAGGGTCACCTTGATCTGCTTGGCCATGCCGTCACTCCGTGATCTCTTCGACCCGCTTGCCACGCTTGGCGGCAATCTCCTCGGGCGCACGCAGCTGACGCAATCCGTCCAGAGTGGCCTTCACCACATTCACCGGGTTGCGCGAACCGATGCACTTGGCCAGCACGTTGCGCACGCCCATGACCTCGAACACGGCACGCATCGCTCCACCGGCGATGATGCCCGTACCCTCGGAAGCCGGCTGCATGTAGACCTTCGCCGCACCGTGGCGGCCTACGACCGCATAGTGCAACGTGCCCTCATTCAGCGGGATTCGCACCTGCTCCTTGCGCGCCTTTTCCATCGCCTTGCGGATGGCCAGCGGCACCTCACGCGCCTTGCCATAGCCCACACCCACGCGGCCCTCGCCATCGCCCACCACGGTTAGCGCCGTAAAACCGAACTGGCGCCCGCCTTTGACCACTTTGGCCACCCGGTTGACGGCGATCAGCTTCTCGTTGAGGCCGTCGGCGATTCTCGCGTTGTCACCAGCAGTTGCCATCTGTCTACCTTGCCCGTCTAAAACTGGAGGCCGGCCTCACGCGCGGCCTCCGCCAGCGCTTTGACCCGACCGTGATATTTGAAACCGCTCCGGTCGAAGGCCACCCGGGTGATGCCCCGTTCCCTGGCCCGCTCGGCCACCAATCGT
>Ga0256832_1003254_pt1 | contig 11049 bp, 10 predicted proteins | sample 134614metaG_FD_190534 | JGI IMG/M metagenome (GOLD analysis project Ga0256832, IMG submission 190534) | Hydrothermal vent microbial communities from Lau Basin, Pacific Ocean - 134-614 | ecosystem: Environmental > Aquatic > Marine > Hydrothermal vents | place: Pacific Ocean: Lau Basin | collected...
GATCAAGGCAAAAAATGTGATCGTTACAGGGATGTAACTTATATAGGGCAATGCAGGAGCAATTGCCGGTTTACAAGTGTAAATGACCATTTTTGAACGTAGAGCTGGCGCATTTCAGCGGTTAGCTGAGTAGTTACTCCGGATTCAAGTTAACCGGCCGACTGTCGACTCCAATCAGGTGTTCCCAATCCGAAGTAACCGGAAACCCTGATGCTGAAGCCCAATGAACAACGACAGTACTATCGTATGCAGATCGAATGCCCGGCCAGTTTCCGCCTTGTCGGCGAAACGGCTTTCGCCGGCGCTATCGTAAAGAATCTCAGCAGCGACGGCGTCCTGGTGTGGATGGATCGCTGGGTCGCGCCGGGTTCGTCGATTCAGATGCATATCGAGCCGGCATCCAGCATTACCCCGCCGTTGGATGCCAGCGTGCGGGTACTGCGTTGCGACCGACTGGATATCGATGAGCAGACCTACGCGGCGGCTTGCAAGATCGAGCGGATTTTCGATCCCGCGGGTTGATCCATCGGGAATCTCGGCGCCGGTGCCTGAAAACACCGGCATACCTGGGCAATATCCGCGCGGGCATACGGAATTCTCTGTTTCCTCCCATTCCCTCCGGTTTCATCCACTATTGTTAGTCCGCGCTAAAAAACCGACCGTGCCACCCATCTCAACGTCGACGGCTCGAATGGAGTCAAGGTTAGACGGCGGACAAAAGGATCGCTATAGTCTAGGCTATGAGTACACCGGTTCTGGGCCAAATTGTCGAATTGATTGAGGAAAACCCGCATTCGGCAGCGGCATTGACCCTCTATGCACTGGTCAGCACGATGGAATACGATGGTGCTGGCTGCCTGTTCAAGTTAAATAAATTATCCGATCTGAGTCCGGATCAACGGCAACTTGCCTATCAGCTGATGGAACTGATGGTAGCCGGCGCGCCGGAGAGTGATGAATGGAAGAGAGCGAAGGTGAAAATGGATACCGCGGTACGACAAGGATGATCAACCATGCCAGTCCGGAAATTTCATCAATTCGCGCGATGATTGCGCGGTATATTGATTCCTTGTGGAATCAGCAGGCAAGCGAGGGCGCGTGCAATGGGTGAATTTTCCGGGCTGGTTAACATAACTTTATATAGTTTCAATCATGCCAATAACAAATGTACTTCAGAGCGATCCACTATCCGATACCCAAAACAGAAACCCCGAGAGTGCCCAACACGTCGTCATCATAGACGACCAGGCGACCGGCCGGGTGGTTTTGGAACACGTCATCCGCGATGTTTCTCCACTGGTGAGTTGCGAGAGTTACAGCAATCCGCATAAGGCGCTGGCGGCCTGTGTCACCCGCCGGCCGGATCTGTTGATCACCGATTACAAGATGCCGCAGATGAATGGCATCGAGGTGATCCGCCATTTCCGCCAGCTTCCCGGTTGCGAGGAGATTCCCATCGTCGTCGTCAGTGTCGTCGGTGAGAAACGCGTGCGTTACGAGGCCCTGGAGGCTGGCGCCACGGATTTCCTGTCGAAACCCATAGACCCGAACGAGTGTCGCGCCCGTTGCCGCAACCTGCTGCTGTTGCACCATCATCAGAAAGCCGCCGCGAGTCGCGCCGATCTGCTCGAGATCCAGGTAGAAAAAGCGACTCGACAGATTCGCCGGAGAGAGCGCGAGACCCTGCTGTGCCTCGCCAAGGCCGGTGAATTTCGCGATGCCGGAACCGGCAACCACATCTTTCGCATGGCCAAGTACAGCGCCGAGATCGCGCAGTCCATGGGCCTGAGCGAGGCGCACTGCGAGGAGATCGAACAGGCCGCGCCGATGCACGACATCGGCAAGATCGGTATCCCCGACCACATCCTGCTGAAGCCCGATGGCCTGACGACAGAGGAAAACCGCATCATGCAGACACATACGCTGATCGGCCACGATATCCTGATCAAGAGCCATTCGCCGTACTTGCAGACGGCGGCACGTATCGCGCTTTCCCACCACGAGCGTTTCGACGGCAGCGGCTACCCACTGGGTCTGAGCGGCGGGGACATCGCCATCGAGGCGCGCATCGTCGCGTTGGCCGATGCCTTCGACGCGTTGACCTCGGCGCGACCATACAAGCGTCCCTGGGGGTTCACCGAGACCCTGGAATACATCGATCAGCAGGCCGGCAAGCATTTCGATCCGGCCTGCGTGGAAGCGTTGCTGGCCTGTTCCGACACCATAGAGCGGATCTACATGGCCTTGTCCGACTCGCCGGATGCGTTTCCGTCCTGATAGCCGGGCGATGTCTTATCTTCTCATTGCCGAGGACAATCCGACCGAACAGTTGATTCTGCGCGCGGTGCTGAGCAAGGCCGGCTACAGCGTGTTTCTCGCCTCCGGCGGTGATGAGGCGCTGGAACTGCTGTCGCAGCTGGCCTTCGACCTGGCGGTAATCGACATCCAGATGCCGCGGCTGAACGGCCTGGAGGTGATGCAGCGCTTCCGCTCCTCGGATACCGCGTATGCGTACAGCACCCCGTTTCTGGCCGTCTCGGCGGATAGTTCGGCCGGCGTCGAGGCCGAGGCCTACCAGGCCGGCGCGAATGCCTGGCTGGTCAAACCGTTGATTGCGGACGTACTGCGCGGGGTCGTCGCTCGCCTGATTGCCGACGAGCCACTCGGCGCGCAGGCGATCCGCGAGTATCCCGAGACCCATCCACGTCGCACCCTGAACAAGGCGCTTCTCGATCAACTGCGGGTCAACGTCAGCGACGCGCGATTCGTCGCGACCCTGGCGGAGCGTTTCCTCCACGACGCGGACGCGAATCTGGCGTCGCTGCGTGACGCGCATGCCGCAGCGCAATGGGGTGAGTTGCGCGATCTGGCGCACGCGCTGCAAGGATCGGCCGGCAGCGTCGGCGCCGAGCTTCTGCAAGCCCAGGCACATCGCCTGTGCCATGCGGACGATGCCTCGCTGCGTGATCATGGTGGCGAGCTGATCGAGGAGATGGATGCGGAACGCATCCGGTTCGAACGCATGTTGCTGGCGTACGTGGCCGAAGCATAGTCAACGTTGGGAGGCTGTCGGATTTAGGGAATCATAGCGACGCAGTAGATTATCCCTAAACCCGACGGCCTCCTGGACCATGGACAGCAGCGATCGGCCGCCTTTCAGGTTAGAATAGCCGATCTTTCCCGGCCCCGGCATAGCCATCATGAGTGATCGCATTCGCGAGATCCCCTACAACTATACCTCCTTCTCCGATCGCGAGATCGTTATCCGCTACCTGGGCGAGGAAAACTGGACGCTGATCGAGAAACTGCGTGGCAGCCGTCGCACCGGGCGGTCCGCGCGCGTGCTGTTCGAGGTACTCGGCGATCTGTGGGTGGTCGAGCGCAACCCGTATATCCAGGACGACCTGATCAACCACCCGGAACGCCGCGATTCCCTGATTCAGGCGCTGAACCATCGCCTCGACCTGTTCGAGTCCCGGCTGAACGACAATGCCGATGCGGGCCAGCTGTTGAACGCCGCGCGCCAGGTCGTCGACGCCTTCGCGCAAACCCTGAGCGACTACCGCGCGCTGCGCCACAAGGTACGTCGCGCGCTGGCCGGCAAGACACGCAAGGACAACATCGACTTCGGCGGTCTGGCGCGGGTGTCGCATGCCACCGACGCAACCGACTGGCGTGTCGAGATGCCATTCGTGGTGATCTCGCCGGATCGCGAGGCCGAGGTCGCGGCCGTCGTCAAGGCGTGTATCGAATCCGGGCTGACGATCATCCCGCGCGGTGGCGGCACCGGCTATACCGGCTCCGCCGTGCCCTTGCATGCCTACTCGGCGGTGATCAACACCGAGAAACTCGAAGACCTGTCGGCGGTCGAGAGACGCGCCCTGCCCGGCGTCGACCAGCCGGTGGCGACGCTGCGCTGTGGTGCCGGCGTGGTGACGAAACGTGTATCCGAGGCGGCCGAGCGCGAGGGCCTTGCGTTCGCGGTCGATCCCACCTCGCAGGATGCCTCGACCATCGGCGGCAACATCGCGATGAACGCCGGCGGTAAGAAAGCCGTGCTGTGGGGCACCACCCTGGACAACCTCGCCAGTTGGCGCATGGTCACGCCGGATGCCGAATGGCTGGAGGTCGAACGCCTGGAGCACAACCTCGGCAAGATCCATGATCAGGCGCGGGTGCGTTTCCGCGTCAGTCGCTTTGCCGCGGACGGCGAGACACCGATCGGCGAGGCCGAGATCCTGGAGATGCCCGGCGCCGTGTTCCGCAAGACCGGACTCGGCAAGGATGTCACCGACAAGTTCCTCTCCGGCCTGCCCGGCGTGCAGAAGGAGGGCTGTGATGGCCTGATCACCTCGGCGCGCTTCATCCTGCATCGCATGCCGACGCACGTGCGCACGCTATGCATGGAGTTCTTCAGTCAGGATCTGGCCAGCGCGGTGCCGGCCATCGTCGAGACCATCGACTATGTCGACAGCCTGGACGGGGTGTTGATGCCGGGCCTGGAACACCTCGACGAACGCTATCTGCGCGCGGTCAACTACGCCACCAAGGCGGCGCGTCGCGAGCGTCCGAAGATGGTGCTGATCGCCGATCTGGTCAGCGATGACGAAACCAGGCTCGACGCCGCCGCCCGGCGGGTCGTCGAACTTGCCGTGGCGCGGGGCGGCGAGGGCTTCATCGCGAGCAGCCCGGAGGCCCGTCGGCAGTTCTGGCTCGATCGGGCGCGAACGGCGGCGATCTCCGCGCATACCAACGCATTCAAGATCAACGAGGACGTGGTGATCCCGTTGCCCAGGCTGGCCGACTACAGCCGCGGCATCGAACGCATCAACATCGAGCAGTCGATCGCCAACAAACTGCTCATCATGCAGGCACTGGGCGAGTTTCTCGACACCGATCTGGAAGCGCTGTGCCGTTGCGAGGATGCCGCTCAATCGGAGGAGAACCGCGCCATCATGCGTGCCAAGCGCGAGGCCGCGAGACAGGCGCTGGATACGGCCATCTCGCGCTGGCGGGGGGTGCTGGAACATCTCGACGACGCGGCCGCCGAGCACCAGGAATTGCTGCGCGAGCCCGAACGCCAGCGTATCCGGCCCGGCGATACGCTGCTCGACATGCTGTTGCGCCGCGACCTGCGCCACAGCTTTCGCAAGGAGATCGCCGCGCGTCTGGCGGAATTCTTCAGCGGCCAGGAACTCACGCCGATTCGCGAGCATTTCGACGAGATCCACCGCGAACTGCGCGCCGAACGCCTGTTCGTCGCCCTGCACATGCATGCCGGAGACGGCAATGTGCATACCAACATCCCGGTGCATTCGCACAACTACCGCATGCTGCAAGAGGCCGAGCGCATCGTCGACCGGATCATGGCGCTGGCGCGCGAACTCGGCGGCGTGATCTCCGGCGAGCACGGCATCGGACTGACCAAGATCCAGTACCTGGAAGACAGCAAGCTGAACGATTTTGTCGCCTATAAAGAAAAGGTCGACCCGCAAGGCCATTTCAATCGCGGTAAACTGCTGCCCGGCTCCGGGCTGGAAAATGCCTACACCCCCTCGTTGCGGCTGGTGCAGCAGGAGGCCATCCTGCTGGAACAGAGCGAACTCGGCGAGCTCAACGATGACATCCGCCATTGCCTGCGTTGCGGCAAATGCAAGCCGGTGTGCATGACGCACATCCCCCGCGCCAACCTGCTGTATTCACCGCGCAACAAGATCCTCGCCACCGGCTTGATCATCGAGGCGTTTCTGTACGAGGAACAGACCCGTCGCAGCCTGTCGCGACAGCATTTCGACGAGATGAACGATGTCGCCGACCACTGCACCGTGTGTCACAAATGCCTGAACCCCTGCCCGGTGAACATCGATTTCGGCGATGTCACCGTGCGCATGCGCAAGATACTCACGCAGCGCGGCGAAAAACGTTTCAGCCCCGGTACCTGGGCGGCGATGCTGTTCCTCAATGCGAAGCGGCCGCGCACCATCAAGGTGCTTCAGAAGGCGATGCTCGACTGGGGCTTCAAGGGCATCGCCCTGGGGCACGCGGTGATCGGCAGGACCGGGCTCTTCGGCAAGCCCGGTGAACCACCGGCCGCGACCAGCGGCCGGCCCGGCATCAGCGAAACCGTCGTCGAACTGGTGCGTCGCCCGGTGCGCGTCGCCTTGCCGAAACGCAACTACCGCAGCGCGCTCGGCCTGGAAGACGACAGCCACGTGCCGGTGATCCGCGATCCCAAGGTCAATGCCGAGGACGCCGAAAGCGTCTTCTACTTTCCCGGTTGCGGCTCCGAGCGTCTGTTCTCCGATGTCGGCCTGGCGACCATCGCGATGCTCTGGGAGACCGGCGCGCAGACCATACTGCCGCCCGGTTACCTGTGTTGCGGCTACCCGCAGACCGCTGCCGGCCAGTACGACACCGGGCAACGGATCACCACCGAGAACCGGGTGCTGTTCCATCGCATCGCCAACACGCTGAACTATCTGGACATCAACACCGTCATCGTTTCGTGCGGCACCTGCATGGATCAGCTGATGAAATACCAGTTCGACAAGATCTTCCCCGGTTGTCGTCTGCTGGACATCCACGAATACCTGTTGGAAAAGGGTGTCCGCATGCCCGGAGACGGTAAAACCGAATACCTGTATCACGACCCCTGCCATACCCCGATCAAGCAATACGACCCGTTGCGGGTCGCGCGCGAACTGACCGGCAAGGCCGTCTCCCTGTCCGACCGCTGCTGTGGCGAGGCCGGCACCCTCGGAACCGCGCGACCGGACATCGCCAACCAACTGCGCTACCGCAAGGTCGAGGAACTGCGCCAGGGCATCAGTGAATTCACCGGCAAGCGGGAAGCACGCGACGGCTCGGTGAAGATCCTCACCACCTGTCCGGCCTGCCAGCAGGGACTCGCGCGCTACGCCGACGAAACCGGATTGGACACCGACTACATCGTCGTCGAGATGATGCAACAGCGCTTCGGTCGCGACTGGCAGAAGCCGTTCCTCGACAGGATACGCCAGGGCGGCATGGAAAAAGTGCTGTTATAACAAAAACATGGTATTTTTTCGTCGTGGCGGCTGATGATGAGAAAGATCACGTAGAGCAACAGCACGGCTGGCTCGACGACAACTGAGTAACCTGAACATTCATTTGGAGAAAACGCATGGCAAAACTGTCAGAAATCGAAGGCATCGGCGAGACCTACCAGGCCAAATTGCAAGAAGCTGGCATCAAATCGATCGAGGCGCTGCTCGACCAGGGTTGCGAGAAGAAAGCGCGCAAGGAATTGGCCGAGAAAACCGGCATCAGCGAAAAGCTCGTGTTGAACTGGGTGAACCGCGCCGATCTCTCCCGCGTCAAGGGCGTCAGCACCCAGTATGCTGACCTGCTCGAATGCGCCGGCGTCGACACCGTGCCGGAACTCGCGCAGCGCCGTCCCGATAACCTGCACAAAAAGATGCTGGAGGTCAACGAAGAGAAGAAGCTGGTCCGGCGTCCGCCGTCGGCATCCGAGGTCGAGAAATGGGTGGCCCAGGCCAAGGAACTGCCTCGGAAAGTGAATTATTGAGGACGTGGCGGGCGAGCCGGGTGGCTTTCCCTCGCTACGATCGGTCAAACCCGACAGGCTCCTAGACAGCAAGTCTCGATAGGGATCATTGCTTGATCGTGGGTTCACTGGGCAACGTGAAGACAGTCATGCGCCAGCTTGTGGCGAGCCTTTAGGTTGCCGTTCGATCTTCCCGTCTGCTTGGAGCCTGTCGGATTATGGATGAATCTACCGCTCTCCCACCTCCTCGCTACGATCCCCCATAACCCGATAGGCTCCTAGGGAGAAATTGTCTTGGACGCCAAACATTTTGAATCCGATTATAACCGCCTGGTGGAACACAAGCTGGCATCGCGCGACCGCGACGACGCGATGGCGGAGAGCATCGGCGGCAACTTCTCGCATTTTGGCTTGTTCCAGAGGGCGTTGCTGCTCCAACTGGGCCTGCCTTCCGACGGTCACCTGCTCGACGTGGGTTGCGGCTCGGGCCGCCTGGCCCATGCGTTGAAGGATCTGGAGTCGCTCGAATATACCGGTATCGACGTGGTCCAGAACCTGCTGGATTATGCCAGCGAGATTTGCGGCAATCCGGCCTGGAGATTCGTGAAATCCACTGATTTCAAGCTGCCGTTGGAGAACGGATCGGTGGATATGGCGGTGGCGTTCTCGCTGTTCACCCACCTGTTACACGAGGAAACCTATGCCTATCTGGCCGAGATGCGTCGGGTATTGAAACCCGGTGGCAGGCTGGTGTTCTCGTTTCTCGATTTTAGCGTGCCGGAACACTGGACAGTATTTGCCTCGAATCTGGCGCATATGGACAACCGGGTGCATCTCAACCAGTTCATCAGCGCCTCGATGATCGAGGCCTGGGCGGAACACCTGCATCTGAACGTCGACGCGATCCACCCCGGCGATACCCCGTATATCGATCTGCCCGAGCCGATCACGTCGGATAGCGGCGAGGTGTTCTCGGGCAAGGTGTCGCTGGGGCAGTCGCTGTGCGTGTTGAGCAGGCCGCCGGACTCGCCGGAAACCCTGCTTGCCGTGGTGCCCGATGATTTCGATGCCGGGCGCTATCTGTCGAACAACCCTGATGTCGCGGCTTCGGGCATGGACCCAAAGGTACATTACATCCTGCATGGTCAGTTCGAGAACCGGAAGTGGTGAGCGCTCACTTTCTTCCATAGCCCGCGCCAGCCAAGCCACGGAACGCTCGCACGCGAGAATCCGACGCATGGCTGGCGCGGGCCATGAGTTCGGTCCGGCGCGCGAGTCGCATCTGGCGCGGCGAGATCGACCGGTACGTGATTCATCGTGCGGCGGGAAAGTTGAAAGAACCACTTGACAGGAGCGGCGTTACTTGTTCAATAGGCCTTGACAAGATTAGTATATTCTAATATGCTTATCCCATGTTCTTAAACAAGTAGGGAGAAAGATGATGAAAAAGTACATACTCTTGGCACTGTTGCTTGCCGGCGTGGTCGGCGTTGCCAGCGCATCCGAGGAAGATGGGCTTTACAATCTCGATGCCCGGCAAACCCAGGTTGAGGAAACGGGCAATGCAGCGCCCGACCAGGCCGATTACACGGCCTACGACGAGCTGTCCGATGGCGCGGCCCGTACTGCGGCAACGGAAATGGCTCCGAGTCGCGACGAACTGGATGCCGTGGTACCGGGGGCCAACTGGCCCGAAGGTACCTGACGTACGCCGGGCTTGGTGTTCGTTAGCGAAAAAGCCCCGCCTCCTTTCGGAGGCGGGGCTTTTTTTGCGTCGTATGCCAGAACTTGCCGGATCAGATCGCCTTGGAGAAACGCCCCTTGCTCTTTTCCGGGTCCAGATAGCGATCGAACACCATGCAGATATTGCGGATCAGCAGCCGGCCCGGTGGCAGCACGTCGATACGATCGCTCTCGATGCGCACCAGCCCATCGTTCTGCATCGGCTGAAGACGCTTTATCTCGTCGCCGAAGAAGCGCGAAAAATCGATGTTCCAGCGTTCTTCCAGCGCGGCGGTATCCAGCGTGAAATGACAGATCAGACCATTGATGATTTCGCGGCGCAGTTTGTCGTCCGGTTCCAGCTCGTATCCGCGATAGATCGGCAGGTGGCCGCTGTCGATGGCCGAGGTGTAGTCATCCATCTCGCGGTAGTTCTGCATATAGTTGCCGCGCACCTTGCCGATGCTGGTCATGCCCATGCCGATCAGGTCGCAGTCGGCGCGCGTCGAATAGCCCTGAAAGTTGCGATGCAGCTCGCCGTTGCGTTGCGCCCTGGCCAGCTCGTCATCGGGTTTGGCGAAGTGATCCATGCCGATATAGACATAGCCCGCGTCGCCCAGTTTCTCGAAGCACATCTCCAGAATCGCGAGTTTCTCGGCCGGCGACGGCAGCGCTTCCGGGTCGATCTGGCGCTGCGGCTTGAACAGATGGGGCAGATGCGCGTAGTTGAATATCGACAAGCGGTCGGGTCCGGCCTCGATGATGGTATCCACGGTTCTGGCGAAATTGTCCAGGCGTTGTTTCGGCAGGCCATAGATCAGGTCCATGCTGACCGAGCGGTAGTCGTTGTCGCGCGCGGCCTGCAACACCTCCATGGTGATATCGATCGGTTGTATCCGGTTGACCGCTTTCTGCACCTCGGGGTCGATGTCCTGAACACCCAGGCTGATACGGTTGAAGCCGAGATCACGCAGAAAACGGATGCCATCGGCATCGATCTCGCGGGGATCCAGCTCGATCGAGTATTCTCCATCGTCGTCTTCGCGAAGGTTGAAGAAACGCCGCGTATGCGCCATCAGGCCGGCCATTTCCACTTGGCTGAGAAAGGTCGGCGTGCCGCCGCCCCAATGCAGTTGTTCGACGACGCGGTCCGGGTCGAACAGCGTGGACTGCATCTCGATCTCTTTGTGCAGGCGGTCGAGGTAAGGCGCGGCGCGCTTGCGGTTGGCGGTGATGATCTTGTTGCACGCGCAGTAGAAGCACACCGTATTGCAGAACGGGATATGGAAGTACAGCGACAGTGACTTGGGTATCGGCTCCTGATTGGACTGGCGCGCCCAGTTTGCGTAGTCGGACTCGCCGATGTCGGTGGTGAACTGTACCGCCGTCGGGTAGGAGGTATAACGCGGCCCTGACTGATCGTAGCGTTTGATCAGCTCGGGCTGGAAAATCTGTTTGAAATCGACTGGTTCGGTCATCGTCGCTGGCGTCCGCATCATGGGTTGATGCAAATTAAGGCCAGCGGGTCGAAAAAACGATGATCTGGGTCAATGGCTTGCGATCCAGCGCGAGGTTTATAGCCTCCGCCAGCCAAACCTCGGCATTAGCCCGCATTTCTCACCAGATGGGCAAGTCCTCGCTTGTTCTTTGAATCCACAGGGGATTTTCTTCAATCGGAAATACGAGCTGTATTCCGCTCTTTCAGAAAATCCCCTGTGAATCCAAAGCCCTACGCGATCATCTCGCCCCCTGGTGAGAAATGCAGGCTGATATGTTTTGAC
>Ga0256832_1003255_pt1 | contig 11047 bp, 7 predicted proteins | sample 134614metaG_FD_190534 | JGI IMG/M metagenome (GOLD analysis project Ga0256832, IMG submission 190534) | Hydrothermal vent microbial communities from Lau Basin, Pacific Ocean - 134-614 | ecosystem: Environmental > Aquatic > Marine > Hydrothermal vents | place: Pacific Ocean: Lau Basin | collected...
CGGGCAAGGATATGGCCGAGGTGGTGCAGCGGGACTTTGATACCTCCCTCTTTTGGTGGGAGCGGTTTAAGCAAAGTGAACGGTTTAATGTGATCGAGCCTCTCTATGTGGATGTGGTAAACCATGTGATGCTTACCCGCGAAAGCAAAGGGGATGATATCCAGACCTATCTCAACAAAAGCGGCCATCTTTTCGGTACGTTTGACGACAAGGACAAAATCATGGAAATGATGCGTTTGTGCGGCGGCTGGTTGCGCTATTTCCAGGATATTCCCGTGGATGCCGGCGAAGAAAACCGGATTACGCTGGAGTATCTGCTTGACTATATCAATCTGCGCATGGACCGGATTGTGGAAAAAACCCATATCGGATTTGACGCGGCCCTGCAGGAAAAGGTTAACCGCTATCTCCGCGACCAATGGGCGCGCATGGATGCCGGTGATAACACGATCAGCTATCTCCATTCCGATTTTTCCCTTTCCAATGTGCTTTTTGATGAAAAGGGCGTTACCGTTCTTGATTTTACGAAAAAGGAAACCGGATCGGTTTATAAGGACCTGACCCGTTTTTTCCATCAATTGATTTTACTTTCATACAAACCCAGCTTTAAAAAGGCTTTTGTTAACGAAATGCAACGTCAGTTCCTTCAAGGTTACGGAGATGGGGCGGTCCATGAAAAACCGCTGTTTCGCATATTTTTGATGATTCATGTCATCAACCACCTGGGTAAAAGCGCCCGCTTTTGGGAGCAATCGACCCGGGGCAAGCTTTACAACCGCTGGGTGGTGTATAATGTTATGAAACGGATAAAAAAGGCGGTGGCTTAATCATGGTGGGTAAGCTGAAAAAGATTTTTCGTATGAGTCCGGGGGAAATACTTTTCCGTATCGGTGAGCAGATTCGTATCCGCAGGGAAAAAGCCCATGCGCAAAAGGAACTGCACAAAGTATTACAACCGGAGTTTGATTTTTTTGATCCCGGACATCCCCGGCTATTTGAACGTTACCGTTCCACGGCCGTACATGAGTTGTGGGAAGAAAAAGAATTTGCCCGCAAACTGTCCGAACCGCTGAGCCGTGAGAAAAAAGAGCGCTTTCTTAAAGACTACGGTGACGAAGTGGAAAAGAGCGTGCGGCGCGCCGACCTCTTTCTCGAGCACCGCTTTTCCTTTCTCGGCGTCTCTTTTACCCTGCCCGATCCCATACCCTGGCAATCGGATCCGCTGACCCTGGCCCCATATCCGCAGGGCTTTTACCGGGATATTGATATCTTTACCAACAAAAACGCCGGTGACATAAAACATGTGTGGGAAGTAAACCGCCTGCAGTTTTTAATTGAACTGGCCAAAACCGGCTGGCTGACCGGCGAGGAAAAGTATATCCTCAAGATGGAAGAGTGGCTGCTGGACTGGATCGAAAAGAATCCTTACAAACAAGGGGTGGCCTGGGCCAGTGCCCTGGAAGTGGGCGTGCGGGTTACCGCCCTGATCTGGACACTGGAGTTTTACCGGGCGACGGAGCGGCCCAAGCCTTATGTTGTGGCGGCCTTGCTAAAACTGATCTATCTCAGCGGCACCTATCTTTATGAAAACCTGTCCATCTATTTCAGTCCCTATAACCATCTGATAGGTGAGGCGGCCGGACTCTTTTTGGCCGGATATCTTTTCCCCGGTTTCCGCGACGCCCAAAAATGGGAAAAACGCGCCTGGCAGGTGCTGGTTGATCAGATAGAAAAACAGTTCCATCCGGACGGCGCCTCGGTGGAACAGGCCTCTTTCTACCACCATTTTACCCTGGGTTTTTACCTGCAGGCCATGGCCGTTAAAGGGCTTAACGGAGAAACCGTTCCCGACCGCATGGCCAGGCGGGTGGAAAAAGCCCTGGAGTTTTCCGCCTATATCACCAAGCCCGATGGCGATATGCCGCACCTGGGGGATATCGATGACGCCCGTTCCATCTATTTCGGTGATCCGACCCACTGGAATTTTGACGCCTGGCGGGCCATCGGTGCCGTCTGGTTTGACCGTTCCGACTTTAAACACCGCCTGGAACGGCTGCCGGAAGAGGCCTTTTGGCTGCTGTCCGGAGCGGACATTCAAAAATACCAGCGCATCACGGCCGGGCCCCCCGGAGAGACGGCACTTTGGTTAAAAGAGAGCGGCTATGCCATTTTCCGTAACCATTTTGGTCCCGACGGCCATTACAGTCATATGGATTGCGGCCCCATCGCCCATGGTGTTTATTATGACAATACCCCTTCCGCCGCTCATGGCCATGCCGATGAACTGGCCATTGAACTGGCCTGCTTTGGAGAGTCGCATTTGATTGATCCCGGATTTTCCAATTACCGGGGAGATTTTAACTGGCACAGTTATTTTCGCAGCACGGCCGCTCACAATACCATCGAAATCAATGGCCGTTCCCAGGCCAAACAGGGCGGTATCCTGGTCTGGAGCCGCGCTCCCCGTTTTAAACAACTGGCCTTTTTAAAAGATGAAGGCGTCAAGGCCTTTTGCGGTGAACACTACGGTTATGAAAATGAGGCGGGATCTCCGGTACACCGCCGTTATATGGCCTTTGTGGATGACGCTTTTTGGCTGGTTATAGATTTTATCTACTCTTCCAGGGGGCAGACGGAGAAAGTGGATATGGCCGAGCATCTCCATTTTGCGCCGGATAAAGAGCTGGCGATCGATGCGGAAAACCAAAAAATTACAAGCCGGGGCCGGCAGTCGGTTTTGGAAATATTTTTTGAAGATACCGCCGGAGAAGAGCCTGCGGTTACGCTGGCCCGCGGCGGTGACACACCGGACGAGGGCTGGGTTTCGCCCACCTACCGCGCCACCACCCCCGCGCCGCTGGTAAAAATAAGGCAACAGGCAACGCTGCCCTGGCAAAGCCTTAAAATTTATATGCCGGCCGGAAAAAATGGCCCTAATCCGCAGCTCTTGCGGGAAGCCGCCCGGGAATGGCGCCTGATTCTGGAGAACGGCAGTTACCGCATAAGCCAACAACTTTCCCGCGATAATAACGGCGGAGAGCTGAGGGTTGTGCGTGAACGGGATGACTTGAGCTTTACCGTGAATGTAAATTCCGGAACAGACAAACTCTTCCAAATATGACATCATGGAGGTTACCCGCGGGCAGACCTCCGCAATCAGAGCAAACAGTAAATTCGGGAAAAGAGCAACATGGCCAAAACGCAAACCAAGGTTCTGCATATCACATCCTATCCGCCGCCACGTGCCGGCTGGGGGATGCGGGTATATTTTTTAAAAAAGGAAATGGAAAAAAACGGCGATATCTGCGAAGTACTCAATATCGGCAAGGGACGTTTTTTAACGGACAGGGATTTTGTGCCGGTTCTGGGCAGTCTGGATTATATTAAAAAAGTGTTCCGGTTCCGCCTGAAGGGCTATCTGATTCATCACCACCTGAACGGGGATTCCCCCAAGGGCTTTGTGCTGACGGTGCTTTCCCTGACCATCAGCCTGCTTACCTTTCGCCGTCCGGTGATCACCTTCCATGCCGGGCCGGTACAACTCTATTTTCCCAAAAACAAGGGGCCTAAGCTGACGCCCCTCTATAAGTATATCTTTACCGTGGCCAAATATATCGTCTGTAATAACGAGGCGGTAAAAAAGAACATCATGAGCTATGGCATTCCCGGAGAAAAAATCGTACCCATACAGGCTTTCAGCAAACAATACATGGAGTTTGAAGAGCAGCCCCTGGATGCGGAACTGGAGAGTATCTTTAAAAATCATTTTCCGGTGATTGCCTGTTACGCGGCCTACCGCCCGGAGTTTTTTTTGGAAGATATGGTGACGGCTTTTGCCCGCTTTCACCGCAAAAATCCCGATAGCCGTCTGGTGATGCTGGGACAGACCCTCGGTTCGGAAACCATAAAGGCACAGATGGAGGAAGAAGGCATTCTGGACGCCGTCTTTTTTGCCGGGGATCTGGATCATGATCAGTTCCTGACCCTGCTGAGCAAGTCCACGATCTATCTGCGTACCCCGTTTAAGGATGGGGTTAGCAGTTCCGTGCTGGAATCACTGACCCTGAATACCCCTGTGGTGGCCTGTGAAAACGGTTCGCGCCCGCGCGGGGTCATCACTTATGAAAACCGGAATATCGATGATATGGTCAGCACACTCCAGGACACCGTCGACCGTATCGATGAAATAAAAGCCAATCTGAACCCGCCACCGATACCCGACACCATTAGCGTGGAAATTGACTTAATCAAAAAAGCATGAGGATAAGGAGCAAGGAATAACGGATGCGCATATTGTATCATCACCGCACGCTCGGTGACGGAGCCGAAGGTATTCATATACAGTCGATCGTTAATTGTCTGAAAGAGCTGGGACATGAGGTGCGGGTGGTCTCGCTGGTAGGAGAAAAAACCGAGTTCCGTTCATCGCAGGCGGCCCGGGAATCCAAGTGGGACAAAATAAAAAACATCATTCCCCGGCCGGTGTATGAACTGGCCGAGATCGCCTACAACGTCAAGGGCAAGGCCATGCTGATGAAGGCCATTGGCGAGTTTAAGCCGGATATCATTTATGACCGATATGCCCATTTCAGTTTTTCCGCTCTGTGGGCGGCGAAAAAAAGCGGCCTGCCGCTTATCCTGGAGGTGAACTCTCCCTATTCGATTCAGAAACGACAGTGGGAAAAACTCTACTTTCCCGGCCTCTCGAAAATGGGAGAGCACAAGATATTTGAAGCGGCGCCTAAAATCATCGTTGTTTCCAGTCCCTTAAAACAGATCATTGCCGATTACGGCGTGGATGACAGCAAAGTGGTGGTACTGCCCAACGGCACCGATCCCGATCGTTTTGACCCCGCTCTGGATGCTTCCGCCTTAAAAAAAGAACTTGGGCTGGAGGGAAAAACGGTTCTGGGGTTTGTAGGCATTCTGCGAAGCTGGCACAATATCGATAAGCTGATCAATATCCTGGAAGAGATCGATCTGGAGAAGCACAACGCGGCCATGGTTTTTCTGGGTGACGGACCCAGTTATGAGGAGTTGCTGGCCTATAACAAGGAAAAGGGCAACGAAAAGGTGATCCGCTTTTTGGGGCGCATTCCCCACAGGGAAATTCAAAAATATGTGGCCATGTTCGATGTGGCCATCAGTCCCCATGCCACCCCTTATTCCTCGCCGATGAAAATCCTGGAGTATATGGCCATGGAAAAGGCTATCCTGGCCCCTGATATGCCCAACATTAAGGATCTAATCACCCCGGATCAGTCGGGCATACTCTTTACCCCGGATGACGCCGCTTCTTTAAAGCAAAAGCTTCTCGCCCTGATTGGCGATGCCGATCTGAGGGAACGGCTGGGTAAAAAGGCCCGCCGGGAAGTATTGGAAAAGTTTACCTGGATGGGCAATGCCCGTAAAACGGCGGAAATTGCCGCCGGGATGATTAAAAAGACAAAGTGAGTAATTCATGCACAATGAACGGAAGCCGGTAAAGGGAACACTGTATGGACAAAGGGATATAATCTGGCATTCCATTTGTAGGGTATTTCATCCATAAGGTGTAAAAAAGGATTTAGCATGAAAAGAGTTTTGTATATTTCGCTCATTCTTCTCGGCATGGCCAGCATGGTTTGGGCCCTGGACCCCCAAACCGGCAGTCCGCTGGACAAGGGCGTCCATCCGCGTCTCTATTTAACGGAAACGACGATTCCCGAAATACGTCAGGTGATTGCCGATAATTTCCGCTCCAATTTTCAGCAGTATGTAAACTGGGCGGCCAACGCCAATGATAACGACAGCTATAATATTCTGTTTGAGGCCGGTCACGATCCCACGCGGGCGCTGATGATTCACCAGGCCTTTATTGCCGCTTTGGGTCAGGTTCCCGGTATCAGCTATCCCATCTCCTTTGATGATTATGCCCGCCGGGCCATAAACCGCCTGATCAGCCGGCTGAATGCGGGGGACAATCTCTCCTACGCGGCGGCCATGACGGCTGACTGGACCTATAATTTTCAGACCAGCAGCGAGCGCAGCCAGATTGCCGATCTGATGCTGACCCGTAAAATCACGCACAAGGTTTTTGATCATTCCATAAAAAATCCGCAGATCAATCCGGAACAGATGTTCAGCAGTAAATACTATGAAACCAATTACGCCTGGTATCAGGCCCTGGCCTTTTGGGGCGATGGCCGCATCGATGCCGAAGCCGATATTGCCGCCGATACCTTTTATGATGATATGCTGAATTACGGCTATCTTGACGCCACCAATTTTGTGGCCGGAGAGTGGGGCGGTTTTTCCGAGTGGATCGGTTATACCAGTTGGCACCCGCGTACGCACATGCTTAACCTGGATGGCTGGCATACGGCCACCGGAGAGGATTATATCTCCCAACAGGGGACTACCAACGGCAACGCCCTGAAGAACTATCCGAAATTCATGCGCTATGCCATGGATCCCCATCGTTACTTTAACGATTTCTACACCTATTTGCGCATGGGCAGCGCCGAAGCCACGGATCCCTCGTTCCGTCACCGCTCCATGCGCGAACAAATCTACTATCTGGGCGGTGTGCTGCATCGCGCCGGTTTGGATGACGAGGCCGGTCTGATCCGTGACATGATTGAAAAATATAATGTCACCTGGCCCAATTATGAACACCAGTGGTTATGGGTCTGGCTGGGCATATATAAAGTGGTGCCGCCCAAAACCCCCGAAGAGCTAAACTTTCCCCGTTATATCTGGAACCAGCACCTGGGTGTGTTTTATGCCCGCACCGGCTTTAGCAGTCCGGCCGATGGCGTTTTTGCCGCCATGGACGGCCACTATCGCTATGACGGTCATCAGGGAGCGGAAGATTATTCCGGCTTTATCCTGACCAAATTCGGTACGCTGGTGAATACCCGCCATGTGGCCCACAGAAATTATGGCAACCTGAACAACTATCCCGGCGGTTATGAGGAGAACACTATCTTTTTTGAAGGCGGTTACCGCCAGACCTTTCAAACCATGGATACGCCAAAAGAGCTGAAGGAGGCCATCAACGGCGCCGGTAATTATGATCATGGCGGTTTGGAGCAGATGATCGTCAAGGATGGCTATTTTTATCACATACGCTCACGGCGTGACCGCGAGTTTTCATCCGGGGTGAAGCATACCCGGGAATATGTCTGGCTTCCCGGCAGCAACCCGGAAAACGATTCGGACTTTCTGGTGATTTATGATCGGACCTCCGCGCCGACCAAAGCGCAGTTCGTTTATCATGTCCCCTGGAAGCCGTCCGTGGCCTCCTATAGCAGCGGTCCGCAGGATATAAGCACCGGCAGCGGTGAGAGTGATCGTATCGGTGATCGTTACAGCGGCACGAATCTGCTGGTAAAAGCCTTAAACGGTACCGGCGGGGAAAAGGACAGTGATGGCGGAAAACAGGATTATGTGGGCGGGGCCAATGCCCATGGGGTGGCTTTTGTGAAAAACCTTCTGCCCAATGATGTCAATGTGGAAGTGACCCGGGTGGCCCGGTTTGACAAGGACGTCATCAAGAGGCAGCATGAACTGGCCATAAAAACCCACCGCTGGCAGGTGGCCGTCATTCCCCGTCAACTCAACACCGATGAGCGCTTTTTAAATGTATTTCAAACAGCCGACGCCAATAAGGTTGGCAATATGGTATCTACTTCCCTGATCGAAGTCGGCAGCAGTATGCAGGGGGTATTTATTCAAAAGGAAAATAATTCCCGTCCCAATTATGTGGTGTTGTTTAACAAGTCCAACGGGGTTAACAACAACACGGTGACCTATACCGTGAGCGGAAGCGGCGTTGTGCGTCATGTCATAACCGGCCTGGAGCCGCGCACCACTTATAAAATTGAGGATACCGTCGGTTCCACCACCACGGAAACCAACGTGGTTACCGAACCCGTGGTGCAAACCTGGGATTATCGTGGTGTGGACACGGTAACAAAAACGGGAACGCTCTATTTCGAAACAACCCTCAGCGGCAGTCACCGCTTCATTATCAGTAAATCCGGCCAGCAGGATAACACCGCTCCGGCCAAACCCACCGGTTTTAATATAAAACCCTGAGACGATTGTCATGGAAAGCTTATGGATAAGAAAATCAATTTTCTGGTAACTATCGATACCGAGGAAGAGCGGGAGTGGGGAAGTGAATACAAGGATCATACCCACTATACGGTGGAAAATATCAAATGGCTGGCGCCCTTACAGGAGCTGTTTAACAAGCACGGAGTGAAGGCCACCTATCTGATCGACTATCCCGTGGCCATTGACAGGGAAGCCACGGCCATCCTGAAAAATTTTGCCACCCGTTTCGCCGCGGAAATCGGTACTCATCTGCATCCCTGGGTAAACCCGCCCTATAAGGAGGATCAGGGTGTACGGAACTCCTTCACACATAATTTGCCGGTTGAGCTGCAATTTGAGAAGATGAAAGTGCTCACCGATGTGATTGCCGAAGCCATGGGCCGGCAGCCGGTAAGCTACCGTGCCGGGCGTTACGGTTTTGACGCCACCACCATACCTGTTCTGGAAGAGTTGGGCTATACGGTGGATACCAGCGTGGTCCCCTTCCGTCGCGGAAAAAAAAGCTATGAGCCCTCTTTCGGCTACCTGCCCGATATCGAACCGTACCGTCCGGACTATAAGAATGTCCTTCGTCCGGGGCAGGCAAAACTGTTGGAGGTGCCCCTGACGGTGGGTTTCAATAAAAAGGTACCCCGGCTGCTGGAGGCCAACTATCTGGATTTACCCAATGTGGGTATCCGCCGAATTCTGAGCAAGGTATTTGATGTGGATCTGTTCTGGCTGCGCCCCTCCTATGCCGGCTTAAAGGCCATGCTTCAGTTAAGCGACAGCATGATCGCCGGAGGACACACCTTTTTGAACATGATGTTTCATTCCAATGAACTCATGCCCGGGGGGTCGAAGTATTGTAAAACGGAAGAGGATGTGCAAAATTATCTTCAGCGCCTCGATCGTTATTTTGAAGCCCTGAACAAGAAACATAATATACGCTATGTCACTTTAAAAGAGATGAACGCTCTGTATTAAATCTGTTATTTCCCCTTTTCCACACTTTACAATTATTACATTATGACCATATTATTAACGGGTTCCAATGGTTTTATTGGACATCATTTTTTAAAGGCGTTGTTATTGCAGGGACATACGGTAATTGCGCCTGTTCGTTCCGCCTCCGCTTCCGTGCTAAAACAGGGCCGGCTCCCCGGTCTGGTTGTGGTGGAAGGTTTTTTCGGTGACGCGGATTTTCTGGCGGGTATCAAACAACCCGTCGACGCCGTGGTACATCTGGCCGCCATACGCGGGGCGGGGGGGGCGAAAGCGGCGGACTACCAAAAGGTGAACGTGGATGCCACGCGCACCCTGCTGGCCTGGGCCGTGGAACATCACCTGTCACGGTTTATCTATTGCAGCACGGTGGGTGTTCTGGGCACCATACCGGCCCATCTGCCTGCTTCGGTCAAAGATGAAGCCCGTCCCGACGGCCCCTACCATCAGTCTAAATACCAGGCGGAGATGTTGGTGCGCCGTGCCCATTCCGCTCAGTTAAAGACCCTGGTACTGCGACCTACGATTACCTATGGCGCTGGGGATAACGGTTTTCTGCCCCGTCTGATTCATATGGTAAAAAAGCGGATGATTATATTGCCTCATCCCGATATTCGTTTGCACCTGTTGTCGGTAACCCATTTTGCCGGACTGGCGGCCATGATCCTGAAAACAGACCGGGGCTGGGGCCATGTTTACCATGTGGCCGACCGGGAAGCGGTTTCCCTGAAAAAACTGGTCGATTTTATTTCACAAATATTAACTAAAAAGCCTTATCCCCGATTATGGCAATCACCGGCATGGTTGTACCATACGGCCGCCGGCATGTTGGAAATGGCCGGCCGGGCCGGGCTGAAAACCAGTATTGAACTGATCAGTCGCGACTGGTACTATGATATTTCCGAAACAACAGAGAAACTGAATTTTAATCCGGCGGATACCTTTGAAGAAGTGGGAGAAATGTTAAAATGAGCAGTCCTCAAAATCCTTCAACCCTGTTAAGTGTTCTGGATACCTGGCCCGGTTATTATGAAACCATGGACGAGGGAATCGGTACGACCTATGAGCGGTTTATCCTGCATCGTTACTTTGAGAACCTGGCCCGTGATTTTGGCGTGGAATCGGTGCTGGAAGTACCCAGTTTCGGCATGACCGGGGTTTCGGGCATCAACAGCCTGTGGTGGTCCCATAAGGGGATTACGCCGGTTGTGCTGGATAACAACGCCGTTCGTATTGAAAAAACACAAAAGGTATGGGATTCCATCCCTTTACCCGTGGATTTGAAAAAAGTCGATGGTTTTGATACGCTGGACTTTGAGGAGAATCAATTCGACTTGAGCTGGAATTTTGCCAGCCTGTGGTTTGTGCCCGATATTCCCCGTTTTGTGGCCGAACTGTGCCGGGTGACCCGCAAGGTTATTTTTATCTGTGTACCCAATGCCCACGGCCTGGGTTACCATCTGCGTACCGCTTTTAACAAGGAAACCATACCGGATTTTTATCTGGATCATATCAAGCCTAAAAAATTCGTGCCCTATTTTGAAGGTCATGGCTGGAAAAAAAGAGCGTCCGGTTATCTGGATATTCCACCCTGGCCGGATATTGCCATGAAAAAAGAAGACATGCTCTTCAAAGTCGGTTTGGGCTTTTTACTGAAAAAGAGCGGGCAGCAAGGGGATACGCCCTTTGAGAAAAAATGTATCGTGGACTGGTTCAGCGGGAAAAATCCCAATCTGGAAAAGGATATATTAAAATATGATTTTCTGGAAAAAGCACCCGCGCCGGTAAAACAGGTATGGGGACATCATCGCTGGTTTATTTTTACACCGGAATAAAAAAAACGGCCATCGTCTGTTTTTATATTAAACTTAACCGCAAACTTCTTACTTAAGAGAAACAATGATCTCGGTAATACTTCCTTCCTATAATTCCGAAAAGACAATCGCCCCCGTTTTGACCG
>Ga0256832_1003256_pt1 | contig 11045 bp, 11 predicted proteins | sample 134614metaG_FD_190534 | JGI IMG/M metagenome (GOLD analysis project Ga0256832, IMG submission 190534) | Hydrothermal vent microbial communities from Lau Basin, Pacific Ocean - 134-614 | ecosystem: Environmental > Aquatic > Marine > Hydrothermal vents | place: Pacific Ocean: Lau Basin | collected...
ATCACCATTTGAACCCGGTGCACCGTGCTATACTAAACGCGGCCAAGAAAGGCTTGATCGCGAAGGAGGAAACGTATGAAAAAAGGCTTACTGGCAGGCATCCTCATCAGCGCCCTGGGGCTTGCGCTAGCAACCCCCAAGGACACCTTCGTCCACATGACCTTCGGCGAGGTTGACACCCTCGACCCCGCCCAGGCCTACGACACCGCCTCTAACTACATCATCGAGAACGTCTACGAGACGCTTTACACCTACAAGAAGGACTCGCTCACCGAGTACGAGCCGCTGCTCGCCACCAGCTACGAGATCAAGGACGGCGGCAAGACCTACGTCTTCCATCTCCGGAAGGGCGTCAAGTTCCACTCCGGCAACGCCATGACCTGTAAGGACGCCGAGTACTCCTTCGAGCGCGTCCTGGTCACCAACCCCGGGGATAGCTGGGGCTGGTTTTTAGCCGAGAGCCTGGTGGGCTACGACGTCAACGCCAAGGCCGCGGCCGAGGAGAAGCTGGGCAAGAACCCCGATCCTAAAAAGCTCAAGGCCTTCCTCGACGACTACTGGAAGAAGATCGACGCTAGCGTCGAGTGCGACGGCCTCTACACCCTGACCTTCCACCTGGCGAAGCCCGACCCCACCTTCTTCGCCAAGCTGCTCTACGCCGGCGCCGCCATCGTGGACTCCAAGTGGGCGATCGCCCACGGCGAGTGGTCCGGCACTAAGAAGGACTGGGAGGCCTGGATCGGCAAGGACCTGCGCCAGGGCTATCTGCATAACCACATGTCCGGCACCGGCCCCTACAAGCTCGTCAAGTGGGACGGCAAGGACGTGGTCGCCGAGGCCTTTGACGGCTACTGGGGCAAGAAGCCCAAGATCAAGAAGGTCCTCGTCCAGGTGGTGAACGAGGAGCCCACCCGCATCGAGGCCCTCAAGCGTGGCGACGCCGACCGCATCGCCGTGACCAGCCGCGCCGTGCTCGAGTCCCAGGTGCGCAACATCCCCGGCGTCAAGGTCTGGGAGAACAAGAACTGGGCGCCGGCGGCCGCGGGCGCGGTGTTCTTCAACCAGGCCCCGGCGGCCAAGGACAACCCCTACCTGGGCTCGGGCAAGCTCGACGGCCAGGGCGTGCCCCCCGACTTCTTCAAGGACGAGCACGTGCGCAAGGCCTTCGCCTACGCCATTGACCAGGACGCCATCATTGACGAGCTCTACCTGGGCAAGGGCGTGAAGCTGACCATGGCGCTGCCGCCCTCCTTCCTCGGCTACGACCCCAAGCTGCCCATCTACTCCTACGACCCCGACAAGATGGAGGCCCACTTCAAGAAGGCCTTCGGCGGCAAGCTCTGGAACACCGGGTTCGAGATCACCATCCTCTACAACGAGGGCAACCGGGTGCGCCAGACCATCGCCGAGATGTTCAAGGCCAACATCGAGGAGATCAACCCCAAGTTTAAGGTCAAGGTCCAGGGCGTGCAGTGGCCCGACTTCATCCGCGCCGTCTCCAAGCGCCAGCTCCCGGTCTTCATCCTGGGCTGGGGCGCCGACTACGCCGACCCGGATAACTTCATCTACACCTTCTACCACTCGCGCGGCTACTACGGAAACAAGATCGGCATCAAGGACCAGGAGATGGACCGCCTGATCGAGGAGGCCCGGACCATCACCGACGCCAAGAAGCGCGCCGAGCTCTACCACCAGGTGGGCAAGCGCGCCTACGAGACCGCGCCGCTGGTGCCCTACCCGCTGCCCTCGCCCTTCATCGTGACCCGCAACAACGTCACCGGCGTCTACTACAACCCCATGCTCTCGGGCACCTTCCTCTGGAAGGACATCGAGAAGAAGTAGCCTTAAGGCCTAGGCAAAAAGGGGGTCCGGCCGGACCCCCTTTTTGCGGTAAACTTCCCGAGGAGGATGGCGTGCTGACCTTTACCGTTCGACGACTCCTGCAGCTCCCCCTGGTCCTCTTCGCGGTCTCGCTGATCATCGTGGGGATGATGCAGTTCTTGCCCCCTTCAGCCCGGGCGGCGGCCTTCGTGAAGAGTGAGCAGCAGCTGGCCCACATTGACGAGATCATCAAGCAATACCACCTCGACGCGCCCTTCTACGTGCAGTACTGGACCTGGGTGCAAAACGCCTTACACGGCAACTTCGGCTTCTCTCGGGTGGCCAAGAAGCCGGTGCTGGAGGCCTTCGCCGAGAAGCTACCGGTCTCGGCGGAGCTCGCCTTCTACGCGTTCCTCCCCATGCTGATCGTCTCCATCTGGCTGGGGACGCTGGCCGCGATCTACCGCGACAAGCTGATCGACCAGATCGTGCGCGTGCTGGCGGTGCTGTTTTGGTCAATCCCCACCTTCGTGCTGGGCATCGCCCTGGTGGCCGTGGTCTATGGCTACCTGCGCCTCTTTGGCATCGGCCGGTTGCCCAGCGATCTGATCATCGAGCTAGCCCAGGCCTCGGCGGTGGGGAAGTTCCACTACTACACCGGCTTTCTGACCCTGGACGGGCTCTTGAACGGTCGGCTCGACGTCACCTGGGCGGCTTTAAAGCACCTGGTGTTGCCGGCCCTGACCCTGATCCTGGTGCAGGGGGCGCAGCTGGTGCGGGTGATGCGCTCCTCGATGCTCGACGAGCTGGGCAAGGACTACGTGCGCACCGCCCGCGCCAAGGGCCTGCCCGACCGGGTCGTCTACTACAAGCACGCGCGGCGCAACGCCCTGATCCCCATCATTACCCTGGCCGGGCTGATGTTCGCCTTCATGATCAACGGCGTGGTGATCACCGAGACCATCTTCAACCTGCCGGGCCTCGGCCAGTGGGCGGCGCTGGCGGCGGTGCAGCTGGACCAACCGGCGATTCTGGGCTTTGCCCTTTTGACCGCGGTGATCGTCACCACCGCCAACATCGTCGTCGACCTGCTCTACGCCCTGGTCGACCCGCGGATCCGCTACGAGTGAGGATGAGATGGCCGAGCTTGCCGCAATGAAACCCCAACGCGAGTCGTTCTGGCGCTCTCGGGTCTGGAAACGTTTCCGCCGCAACCCCCTGGCCCTGGTGGGCACCGCGATCGTGATCTTCTACGTGCTGGTGGCGATCTTCGCCCCGGCGCTGACCGCCGACCGCATGGGGCGCAACTGCCTGCGCGACCTGGGCCTAAAGCGCACCGAGGCCGCGCGGGTATTGCGCAACCCCCTGCACCCCGTCTTCTGGCGGGCGACGGTGGCCCCGCCGAAAAGCTGCTACCGCATCCCCCGTAAGGGCTACTCCCCGGTGCCCAAGCCCCCCTCGAAGAAGTATCCGCTCGGCCTCGCCGGCGGCGGCTACGACATCTACTACGGCCTCGTTTGGGGCACCCGCACCGCCTTTTATGTGGGCATCCTGGTGGTGGGGATCGCGCTCTTGATCGGGATCCTGATCGGCGGGGCCTCGGGCTACATCGGCGGCTGGGTGGACAACCTCCTGATGCGCTTTACCGACGTAATCTACGCCTTCCCGGGGCTGGTGCTGGTGATGGTGGTGGTGACCATCTTCGGCCGCAGCCTGACCACGATCATGCTGGCCATCGCCGTGGTCGGCTGGCCCACCTACGCGCGCATGCTGCGCGGTAACATCCTGAAGACCAAGGCCCAGGACTACGTGGATGCCGCCCGCGCCCTGGGGGCCGGGGGCCTGCGCATTTTCTTCAAGCACGTGCTGCCCAACTCGATCGGCCCATTGATCATCCTCGCCAGCCTCGACATCGGCTCGATCGTGCTCTCGGTGGCAGCGCTCTCCTTCCTCGGCCTGGGGCCGGGGATCGGGTTCGCCGACTGGGGGCAGATGGTGAACTTCGCCCGGGGCTGGATCGTGGGTCCGCCCGGCGAGCCCCTCAAGTACTGGTACACCTGGGTCTGGCCGAGCCTGATGATCGCCCTTTTTGTGCTCGGCTGGAACCTGCTCGGCGACGCCGTGCGCGACGCCCTCGACCCCCGCAGCTAAGCCCTGCCCCTCGAAGCCACGCGCCCAGGGGGCGCGTGGTATTTTTATTACTGCCCGAAGCGGCAAAGAAGGAGGAAGGTATGAAACGTTGGCAGATCCCTCTCATCCTGCTAGGTTTTCTCAGCCTGGCCTGGGCGGCCACGCTCAAGGACACCTACGTCTACATGACCCACGGTGACGTGGACACCCTCGACCCCGCCCAGGCCTACGACACCGCCTCGCTCGGCATCATCGAGAACGTTTACGAGACGCTCTACACCTACAAGAAGGATTCCCTTACCGAGTACGAGCCGCTGCTCGCCACCAGCTACGAGATCAAGGACGGCGGCAAGACCTACGTCTTCCATCTCCGGAAGGGCGTCAAGTTCCACTCCGGCAACGCCATGACCTGTAAGGACGCCGAGTACTCCTTCGAGCGCATCCTGGTCACCAACCCCGGCGACGGCCCCGGCTGGTTCTTCGCCGAGAGCCTGGTGGGCTACGACTCCAACGCCAAGAGCGCCCTGGGCGAAAACGCCAGCGCCGAGGACTACGAGAAGTACTGGAACCTGATTGATCATAGCGTCGAGTGCGAGGGGCTTTACACCCTCCGCTTCAACCTGGTCAAGCCCGACCCCACCTTCTTCGCCAAGCTGCTCTACGCCGGCGCCGCCATCGTGGACTCCAAGTGGGCGATCGCCCACGGCGAGTGGTCCGGCACCAAGAAGGACTGGCTCGACTGGGCGGGCAAGGACCTGCGCCAGGGCTATCTGCATAAGCACATGTCCGGCACCGGCCCCTACAAGCTCGTCAAGTGGGACGGCAAGAACGTCGTCGCCGAGGCCTTTGACGGCTACTGGGGCAAGAAGCCCAGGATCAAGAAGGTGCTGGTCCAGATCGTGGACGAGAAGGCCACCCGCATCGAGGCCCTGAAGCGCGGCGACGCCGACCGGGTGACCGTGGGCGACTGGGCCACGCTCGAGTCCCAGGTCCGCGGCCTGCCGGGGATCAAGGTCTGGGAGAGCAAGAACTGGGCCCCGGCCTCGGCGGGGGTGATCTTCCTCAATTTCAAGGTGGAGGGCAAGGACAACCCCTTCATCGGCAAGAACACCCCACGCGACCTCTTCAGCGACGTGCACGTGCGCCGCGCCTTCGCCTACCTGGTGGACCAGGACGCCCTCATCGAGGACCTTTTCTTGGGCCACGGCATCAAGCTGACCATGGCGCTCCCGCCCTCGTTCCTCGGCTACGACCCCACCATCCCCGTCTACCCCTACGATCCCGACAAGGCCGAGGCCGAGTTCAAAAAGGCCTTCGGCGGCAAGCTCTGGGACCAGGGCTTTGAGATCACCATCACCTTCAACCAGGGCAACGAGTTCCGCCAGACGGTGGCCGAGATGCTGAAGGCCAACGTCGAGGCCCTGAACCCCAAGTTCAAGGTGAACACCCAGGGGCTGCAGTGGCCCGACTACCTAAAGAGCGCCCGCAACAAGATGCTGCCCATCTGGCCGCTCGGCTGGGTGGCCGACTACGCCGACCCGGACAACTTCATCCACCCCTTCTACCACTCCAAGGGCGCGCTGGCCAAAAGGCAGAACCTCAACATCCCCGAGCTCGACCAGCTGATCGAAGAGGCCCGCAAGACCGTGGACCCGAATAAGCGCGCCGAGATCTACAAGAAGATCGGCCGGCTGGCCCACGAGCTGGCGGTGAACATCCCGCTGCCCTCGCAAAACCCCTTCATCGTCACCCGCGACAACGTCAAGGGCGTCTACTACAACCCGATGCGCTCGGGGACCTTCCTCTGGAAGGACATCTACAAGGAGTAGCGCGGCCCATGCCCAAAACGGGGGCCCGACAACCGGGCCCCCGTTTTAGTAGGAGCGCTTTTTCACCGAAAGCCCCGCGTCCTCAAGCCAGCCCACCAGCGCCGCCACCGCCTGGCGGACGCCGGGGGTGACGATCACGTCGCCAAAGCGCTTAAGGCCGGCGTAGACGCCGTGGGTGCTCGCGCGCACCTCGAGCAGCACGTCCTGGGCCAGCTCCTCCTCCTCGGTCCGGGCGAAGACGTAGAGGCCGTCGGGGAGCCGGCGGGCGGCCTCGAGCAGGACCGCGGTGCCGCCGGGAAAGCGGTGGACCATCTTACGGAAGGTCTCGGGCGCGGGGATGGTGCCTTCTAGGATCGCGTGGGGCACGTCGTTCCACCTCTCGATCGGGGGGAAGGCCTCGAAGGCCTCCCCGGTCTTGTGAAAGACGGCGTGGTAAAAGGGCCGTCCGGCTTCCTTCCACTTGAGGGCGTACTTGGTGGCCAGGGCCTCGGGCGGGGGCGGCGCCACCTCCACGCGGAAAAGCCCGGTCCTCTTCGCCTCCTCCTGGGCAAAGGTGAAGTACTCGGCGTGGTCGGTGGTGAAGTAAAGGGCGCCGCCGTCCGCGAGGCGGGTCGAGAGCAAGCGGAAAAAGGAGGCCTGTAAAAGCCGCCGCTCCTGGTGCCGCTTTTTCGGCCAGGGGTCGGGAAAGTTGACGTAGACGCGAAAAAGGCCCCGGCGGGGCACCAGGTTCCGCACCACGAACGCCCCCGAGGCCCGCACCACGCGCACGTTTTCCACTCCCTCCCGCTCGAAGCGGCGCATCGCCCGCCAGACGCTGGCCGAGGAGACCTCGGCCCCGAGCAGGTTCCACTCCGGGTGGGCACGGGCCAGCATCGCCGGGTGCCGGCCGTCGCCGAAACCGATCTCCAAAACCAGCGGTCCGCTGCGGCCGAAGGTGGCCGCGACGTCGAGGGGAAAAGGGGTCTCGGAAAGCCGCAACAACCTCACTCGAGGTCAAACCTCCGGCTGAGGTGGAAGGTGTAGGCGGCGCGGGTGAAGGCCGCGCCCAGCGTCCAACGGTCCCAGCGAGCCTCGAGATCGAGCCGGGTAGGGTAGGTGGCCTGGGCCCTGAGCTTCAGCGCCCGGGTGGCGTAGCCGAGGGCAAAGGCGTTGTAGCCGCCAACGCGGAGCTCGGCCTCGAGCACGGCCCCGCCCTCGATCGGGCCACGCCAGCCCAGCCAGGCGTAGGCGTTGGTCAGCCGGCGGTAGGCCCCGAGCCCGAGGAGGTAGCGGTTTTTATCCTGGAAAAAGCGCACCCCGGCCTCCACCCGGCCGGCCTCGTTTTTATAGTCGGCCCGGCCGAGCAGAATCAGCTTCCGCTCCAGACGGTAGTCGAGCCCCAACCGCGCGTAGGGGCCAAGGCTCTCCTGGGTCAGGGGCCAGAAGTGGCTCGGGGGGCGGTTGGCGGTGAAGCCGAGCCGTGCCCGCACCGCGACCTGGCCCGCAGTGGCGCTGCCCCGACCCTCGACCCAGTACTGCCCGTCGAGGCCGGTAAACCCCTTGAGGCCGACCTCGGCCCGGCCGGCGGGCAAGAGCGACCAGGCATGGGCCACCGAGCCCCCGACGGCGAACTCGTCTACCCGGGGCAGGTAGCCGCGGAAGTAAAGGCCAAAGCGGGTGTCCCCCTGGGGCAGGGTCAGGGCCAGTGTCGGGCCCAGCGTGAACGTGGGGCCGCCCGCCCAGGCACCCACCTCCAGCGTCTGGGCCAAGGCCAGCCCCAAAAAGGCGGTCAGCAGGATGAGGCGCTTCATGCCCCCACCATACCGGCAAAGTGTTAGAAAGGGGCATGCGCGGATTTCTGCTTCGCTGGGTGCTGAATACGCTGGCGCTCTGGATCCTGAGCGAGCTCTATTCCGGCGTGGATTTCCCCCCAGGCGCGGGGCTTGGCGACTACCTGCTCGCCGGGCTGCTCTTAGGGCTCGCCAACGCCCTGATCCGCCCGGTGCTCTTGCTCCTCACCCTGCCCCTGAACGTGCTTACGCTCGGGCTTTTCACGCTGGTGATCAACGGGCTGATGCTGCTCTTGGTGGCCGCCTTCACCGCCCTTGAGGTGCACGGCTTTCTCGCCGCGGTGGTCGGCGCCCTGCTCTTGTCGGTCATCTCCTTCGCGCTTAACCTGTTGATCGGCGAATGACGACCCGTACCCCTACCTCCCTGAAGTCCGTGGCCCTGCCCGCCGAGCACGGCGGCTGGGGCTTTACCCTGGAGCCCATCCTCCTCGGCCTGGCCCTGGCGCCGAGCCCCGCCGGGATAGGGGTGGGGCTGATGGGGCTTTTCGGCTTTCTTGCCCACCACCCCATCAAGCTCGCCCTCTCCGACCTGCGCCGGGGGCACCGCTACCCGCGCACGGGGCTGGCGCTTAAGGTGGGCCTCTTCTACGCCGCCCTAGCCGCGCTGGGGCTCGGCCTGGCGCTGGCCACCGCGAAAAAGCCCTTCCTCCTGCCGCTGGTGCTGGGGCTACCGCTGGCCTTCTTGAAGGTGGGGCTCGACGCCCTCGGCCGGGGCCGGAGCTTTACCGCCGAGTTGGCGGGGGCGCTGGGGGCGGCGACGCTGGCCCCGGCGGCGGTGCTCGCCGGGGGCGGCCCGGAGACCTGGGCGCTCGGCGCCTGGCTGGTATTAGCCCTCAGAAGCCTGGTCTCGATCCGCTATGCCCGGGCGGCGGTGCGCCGGGCCCGAGGGCTCTACGTCAGCCAGGCCTCCATGATTGCGGTGGCGGTCCTCGGCGCCCTGGTGGCCCTGCTCCTGGCGCTCACGGGCTACATCCCCTGGCTCGGGGCGCTCGCCATCTGGGCGCTCGGTGCCTTTGCCCTTTGGATGCTAAAGCGCCCCCCGCTCCCGGCCAAAAAGATCGGCTGGGGGCAGATGTTCTGGGGCTGGGCGACGGTGATCCTGGTCGCGCTTGGCTACCGGCTCGGGCTCTAGAAGGTCAGCACGCGGTAGCCCGCTTTGAGCAAGCGCGCCAGGCTGAGCTGGCCCTCGAACTCGGGGACCAAAGGCGGGCCGAGGCGCTCAGGCCGCTCCATGGCGCCAAAGGCCCGAGCGCAGTGATCCCAGGCCCCAAGCGCCTGGTCCCGGACCGCCGCAAAAAGGCCGTGCAGGCGGTGGCCGAGGTCGGCGAGCATGGCGGTGCCGGCCCTGTTGAAGAGCACCTCCTCCGGGTGTTTTCGGACTTGAGTTCCCTGGCGAGCTCCAGCACGTTCGCGGCCCAGCCCCTCGTGGGTCTCGGGATCGGCAAGGATCAGGACCAGCGCCGGTTCCACGCCCCGAGCCTAGCCCCGGGTCCCGCCCGCGTATGTCGCCGGGACGACTAACCCCGCCGGGCCCGCTCGCGGGCCTCGCGCAGCTTCCAGAGCATCTCGTTGGTCACCACCCGGCGGCTCATGGCATAAACGAAGACCAGCATCGCGAATAGCTGCAGGAGGGCGGCCAGAATAAGCAGGGGCCTCAGCGCCTCCCAGCCGCCGGAGAGCGCCCTCGGCTCCAAAAGCACCCGCAAGAGAAGCCCGAGGTTCAGGCTCCAGTAGGTCAGCCTCTCCAGCCCCGGCTGCTTGATCTGCCCGGGGCGGGGCATCATCCAGTAGGCGACGCCAAAGACCATGTTGAGGAAAAACCCCACCAGCCCGGCGTGGACGTGGACGCTTTTATAGGGGCCCAAAAGCTCGGGCCAGAGGTAGAAGGCCACCCCCAGCACGCCGTTGACCAGCAGCCAAAAAAGCGAGGTGCGGACGAAAAGGTACTCGTAGTAATACATCAGCGCACCAGCAATACCGGCCCCGCCGCCCGGCGGAGCACGAACTCGGTGGTCGAGCCGAGCAGCATCTCCACCACCCGCCCGCGGCCAAACGCCCCCATGGCCAGGAGGTCGCTGGGCTCCTGGAAGGCCACCAGCGCCTCGCCGGGGTCTCCGGCGAGGGCCTCGGCGCCCGCCCTGACCCCGTGGGCGGCCAGGTACTCGACCCCCTCCCCGGCCAGCACCGCGGCCTTGTCGGGGTCGTCGGCGACGCTGACCACCACCACCTCCAGCCCCGGCGCCAGGTCAACGACAAAATGCAGCGCCCGCACCGCCAGGTCGGAGCCGTCGTAGCCCACCAGGATCCGCTTTACCGGGGTGAACTCGAGCGCCGCGACCATCACCGGCACCGGGCTGGTGCGCGCCACCCGCTCCACCGTGGAGCCCACCCCGGTGGCCTCGTGCCCGAGCTGCTCGCCGGCGCGCCCGAGCACAGCGAAGTCCGCCGCCCGGGCCTCCTCGACGATCACCTGGTAGGGCACGCCGGTGCGCAACAGGGTCTCGACGCGCTGGACCCCCGCGGCCTCGGCCCGCCGCTTGAAGGCCGCGAGCACCGCTTGGCCTCGGGCCTCGAGCGCCTGGTCCAGCGCCTCGTGGTAGGCGGGCACGGGGATGCTGATGGCGCCGAAGTCTAGGATCTCCGGGGCCCGGATCAGCCGCACGTCCTTGACGAAGAGCGCCAGCGCCTCGGCGTCCAGCCGCTTGGCCCAAAAGAGCCCGAGCTCCTCGGCGCTGACCGCCGGGTCCGAGCCATCCGTTGCGATAAGGAGTCGCTTAATCATCGCCCTCATTGTAGACGTGCTAAACTCTTCGGGCGATGCCAGCGTTCATCCACGATTCAAGCTTTCCGCTTAAAAAAAGAAAAGTGGCGCGCCCGAGAGGACTCGAACCTCTGACCTTCGGCTCCGGAGGCCGACGCTCTATCCGGCTGAGCTACGGGCGCACTCAGCAACCCCAAGTTTATCGCCGTCTTAAGGAGGCCGTCAAGTGAAACTCAGCAAAAAAGCGCTCACCATCATCTTCGGCATCCTGGCGCTCTCCTTCGCGCTGGGCACGATCCTGCTCTTCACCCCCAAGGGCCAGCAGCAGAGCAACGGTCCCGCGGTGCTCTGGGTCAACGGCAAGCCTATCTACGAGCTTGACCTGGCCCGGATGCAGCAGACCGACCCGCTCTTCGGCCTCAACCCCGAGGGCGTCCTGAAGCCCCTTTTGGATACCTATTTTCTTGAGCGGGTGATCCTGCTCGAAGCCTTAGCCCAGGACGCCAGCCGCGTGAGGGTCTCAGCCGGCGAGGTGAAAAAGGAGATCGAGCGCATCCGGGAGCAGTTCGGCCTCAAGGACAAGAAGGCCTACGACCGCTTCCTGCAGCAGATCGGCTACACCGACGCCCTCCTTCGCAAGGAGATCCGCCGCCAGCTGCAGATCCAAAAGCGGCT
>Ga0256832_1003257_pt1 | contig 11045 bp, 10 predicted proteins | sample 134614metaG_FD_190534 | JGI IMG/M metagenome (GOLD analysis project Ga0256832, IMG submission 190534) | Hydrothermal vent microbial communities from Lau Basin, Pacific Ocean - 134-614 | ecosystem: Environmental > Aquatic > Marine > Hydrothermal vents | place: Pacific Ocean: Lau Basin | collected...
GGACGGATACTTATCTACATATATATCCTGCTAAGGAATTTACCACACAAATCCAACATTAAAATTAAATTGTAACGGATTATATAACTCCCATTTTTCAACTCTCGGATCTTTTAGGATATGATTAAAAATAACTTTATCAATTTTCTGATAATTAATTATTCTATAGTTAAGCCCAAAAGAAAAACGCCTAGCAGAATAAGCTAGTCCAAAGTTAACCTTTACTTTTTCTAATTGAAATTCAAATTTAGAATATGGAAAAAGATCAGAGTTGATTAATGTGTTACTTATTCTCCTGTAAACTATAAATGCTGGCGTTAATTCAAAATTAAAGAATAATTGATTGTTGATTCTGAAACTCACAAAAGATGGAACAGGAGTCATGATTTTAATATATTGATTTTCATGCAATAATATTCTTAAAATATCCTTGTCAAAATAATAATGATCAAAAGGTCGAAGAAAAGTAGCATTTTCATAACTTATCCCAACTCCTTCAAATAACGAGAACCTGCCAACCTGCTTTAGCTTTTTGCTTAGTGAAAGACCGAAATGATAAGTACCCCATTCCTCTGGCTGCAATGCAAGCAGCATTTCTTTTTCAGAATAATCGAAAAGTCTTTTATCATGCTTTTCAATTCCAAAGTTAACGCGGAACAACCAACTTTGGATTGTATCTTGGCCTTCAATAATATTGAAGTACAAAAGGATAACAACAAATAGAGATATTAAATTTTTCATATCTTAAAGAATTTGCCATACATTATTTTATCACCAACTGCACACTTAATAAAATATAAGCCTGCAGGATGGTTTGAAAAATTTATTGGAATTGAATTGTTTTTTGATATAATTGACTTAATCACCCTTCCATTTGCGTCAAGTATTTGAATAGTTATTTCAAATATGGGATCGGCATCCAGGACATCAACATTAAATATATTTTTTGAAGGGTTTGGGTATATTACAAAACGATCATCCGTTAAAACATTAAATTTGGTATTCGCATTATTATTAATTGCTCTGTTACTATATTCATCCCCTTTCCAATATCCATCACCACAGTCTTCAACTTCTACCCAAAAACATTTTGTGATTTCCCCACAAGAATTAGTAGTGCTTGCGCACACCATTCCCCATCCGGGTTCAGTGGCTTGATAATCTGCTATTGGGCCTTCTCCTTCACCCGTTACTGCTCCATCTATCAACCAATTAAATCCATTGTTAGTTCCATTTGAGACAATAAAAGCAAATCCAAAATCATTTAAACAAAGAAATTCGTCTCCGAACAGGTTAAAATCAGGTTTACCTACCCAAATTCTTTTTTGTACAATTGCATCGTTACAATTTGGGGAACTTAATGTATATGTTAAAGTTGCATCTCCGTTTGCATTATGGCGAGGTGTCAGTATTGCAAAATTCCCATTTCCTGATGTAGGTAAATGAAATAAACTAGTTGGCTCTACAGACCAAGTTACATTCTTTGCACACGGCATGTTATTTACTAAAGAAAACAATCCCGAATCCGTGCATAATATATCAGGTCCCATAATATATGGATTTTCCATGCATCCCATAATGGGAGGATTAGTGGAAGGTCCAAGCCAATTACGCAATCTTGTGGCATTTGTGCCGTTTCCTCCCCAAGAAAGATCGAATCGACCGTCAAAATTTTCACTTTTTTTTGTTTTACATAAAATCTTTTTGGGAGTTCCACCATAATGTTGTCCAATAATTAGACGCTCTCTATTATATTTTGGACATCCAGACGACCCTCCTTCTAGTGTTCCAAAATCACCGTTACTATTAGGTGTTAATTCAAACCTGTAAAAGGTACCTTCAATAGTATTTATTCCTGCATCAAATGTTATTTTCTTTACATCTCCACTGGGATGATGAATATAAGTAGAAAAGTGCGGTGTTTGAGATCTTCTATCCCATCCACAAAATGAAATCCCATTGTAAGCTTCTATATCATGTGTCAATTCTAATAAAGAAAAATCGGTTCCATCCCAGCTGGCTCTAAGCTCAGAACCAAAATATACAACCCATTGCAATGGTGTAGTCTCGCCTGTAGGAGTACATTGAGGGCTCTGATAATTAAATCGAAATAGGTAGTCATCTACTGGATACCCTGCTGTACAATGATTCGCTGTTAATATGTATGGAGTAAGGTCACAGCAATCATTATTGATTAATGAACCCGTACATGAACCAATTGTGCTGTGAATTATTTTGCAAACTGAGTTGATTTGACATTCCCAGCCATTACCTTCATCACAAGCAACATTGATATTGCATTCTTCTGAAGTTCCAAAGGCATCATCATATGACCTTAATGGAATAATTCCATGATCAAAACTGGTTATATTGATAGTTATTAGATTGTCCAGAGTGGGCATAAAAATTGTAATATAAATTCTGTCGCCATTAAGATAATCGGACCTAAATGTTCCTTCCCGAAAAGATAAATACGTTATTGGGCCAACTACGAATCGCGTATCCTCATTATAAAGGAACATAACTGCCTCGTTTGGGAGATTTGTATTGTCAAATCGAATGCTCATTGATTTTGCATTTTCACTATATATTATCATTTCCCACAATGAAAAATTACTTAATTGAGTAAATCTACCATCTTCTAATGTGTAATTTACATCCTGCTTAATTCCAATTCGAGGCCTTACTCTTCCAGTCCTCCGGTCCTCTTCCAATACTGAATCAACGTTCACAAGCGGTGTTTTGACGATAGGAGCTTCTCTATTGGGGTTGTACCAAGGAATGTAATTCTCAATTTTATCATCAAGTGCTAATACTCTTGTAACAACTTGGGCTTTAACTGTAAATAATGTTGCTATTATTATGGCAACTGTCAGGCTAATTATTCTGAAATTTTGTTTGTGATTTTTCATAATTTTCCGTTTTTCGAATAAGGAATATGGTCTCATTCCTTCTTCTGCCCGATTTATACTCATCACGAACTAGTTTGGGGCTTGGGAATGTCGAACACTTGTAGTGAGCCTGTCGAACTACCGCTTACATGTACTGAGCTTGCGATACGGTGCAGTCAGTGCGGTCGGTGTGTTTCGACTACGCTCGTACAGTGAGCTTGCCGAACCGTCGAAACGCAGCCCAAATGTTCGATGTCCTTACCATCCCAAAGCGAATCGCTTTGAGCATATGCGGGGCACAACTCTTGCATACCAACACCAATCACGGACACAGCCGCTATCTGTTCCGCAAGTGACACGCAGCCATCGCACCGGTTCTTGTAAGTGTGACACATCTACTCTTTAGGAGAGATTTCAGGCGTTTTTCCATCCGATCCGGCAAGAAGCGCTGATGCCGCAAACATAACACAATTCTCCTATATTGTCAAGCCATTCCTGTCATCTTGCAGCATCCGGAAAGCACATGAGCCCGATGAAATTATCATTATCTCTCTGCCAACTCTCTAAAACATAAAGGCAATCCACCACCTATTGTAAAAGGATATTATACTCAAAGCGATTTATTTTGGGACGATTGAATATTGAACACTTGGGCTGCGGTTCGACATTCCCAAGTCCCAAACCTGTCCGTAACGAGTCAACAGAACTCCGGCCTCTCGATGTGCCGGCATTCAAATCAATTCATCTGCCGTGTTCCAATCTTCCACGCGTCCGCACTCTACACCCGGTCATCGGTTCCCCGGAGCCAGAATCTTTGCAATGGCATGCTCCAAATCCGACTCGCCGGTCTGCGTTTTCAGGGATTCTACCGTGCCTTTGAAATAAATCTTGCCGTCCAGGATGAAGACTACCTGATCGGCAAGCTCTTCGACCAGGCTCATGATGTGACTGGTGATGAGAATGGTCTTGCCGGCCCGACGCTTCTCGCGAATGATCTCCTTGATGCGGATGAGTGAGACGGGATCCAGCCCCGTAGTCGGCTCGTCCAAAATGATGATGTCACTGTCAAACATGAGCGCCAAAACGATATTGACCTTCTGGCGGGTGCCACCGGACAGATGCGCGATCTTCTTGTTTAGAAAGGGACGCAGCTCGAAGCGCTCTATCAGCGCTTCGTGGTCGGAGGGCGTCCGGCGCAAGTCCCTGATCATGGCGATAATCTCTTTGACCAGAAGATTGGCCGGAAAGTCGGCGATCTGGGGCATGTAGTCAATATTCTCGCGGTACTTCCACTGACCCAGAATGTCGTGGCCGTTGATGCGTACCGTGCCGCGGTCGGGAATCACCATGCCCAGCAGGATCTTGATGAGCGTGGTCTTGCCGGAACCGTTGGGCCCCAAAATGGCAAAGATATGGCCCGGCTCAATGTCCACGCTGACGCCTTGCAAGACTTCTACTTTGCCAAACCGCTTGTAAATGTCCCTAATCTCTATCATGTACCGGCTTCATAAGAGGCTGCGGGTCTATCAAATTGTCCGGCGTAAATACCGGGGAGACCTTCTCGGAAAAATTGAGCAAATCTACAAACAAACTGCGCATCAACACAATCGTCTCCGGCGTATGGTTGACCACATACGAAAATAACTTTACGGGCCGGAACGGCACGTCCCCTATCCCATCCTTGTCCAGGTCATAGCCACTGTATTCGCTCCAGTAGTTTTGCTCAAACTTGTTGTTGTTGACCTGGCCATTGTAACTGATGTCAAAGGAATTGCTGATGAAGTTGTTGTGGATAAATTCATTCTGGTAACAGGCCCCGGTGACGCGCACGGCCCAGCCGTTGTTGAGAAAATCGTTGAAGCGGTAGTCAATGCGCGTAGAACCTTCCAGATTGATGGCGATGGTATTGCGCCGGAAGATGTTGTGCCGGATCCTGGCATCGTAGATCTCTTTGAGGAGCAAACCATAAGAGGCATCGCCCCAGTTGTCAAAAAAGATATTGTCCGTCATGGTGATGCGCTTGGAAAACATGACGGCGACACCGGCACCATTGCGGGCAAAGCGGTTGTGCATGTACTTGTCGTTGTTGGAAAACATGAAGTGCAGGCCGTAGCGGATGTTGTCGTGGCTAAAATTGTGGGCAATCCGGCTCCGCTTGACAAATTCAAAATAAATGCCGTCTCGCATGTTGAAGATTTCATTGTGCAGCACCTTCATGTGGGCGGACTTCCAGATGTGTACGCCGTTGCCGGCGGATGCTTCGTCTTTGTGGAGAGAGGAGATCGTATTGGCTTCGATGATGCCGTGCTTGCATTGCTCAATCAGGATGCCGAAGAAGACGCGACGCAGGACGTTGTCGCGAATGTGGATACCGGTGGCCTTGTAGGCGCGGATGGCGGCAAAGTCTTTGGTGTATGATTGCAATACATTTTGGAAGCGGAAACCGCTGATGGTGACGGAGTCGGCCAGAACGGTCAGGATGGTGCCCTTGTTTTGGCCGTCAATGACCGGCCGGCCGGTGCCGATGAGCGCGATGCGCCTGGTGATTTCCAAACCGGCCTCGTAGTGTATGCCCCCATTGACCAGGACGGTGTCACCATCACGTGCGCGCGCGAGTGCATCGCGAATGGTACAGGACGAGCACACGCGAATGACGCCCGCCCGCGCACAAAGAGCCGTCCCGAGGAAGAGTAGCGATATGAGCAAGAGGCGTAGCCGCATCACTTAAAGCGGTTGAGCAGTTGGTCCCAGTGCAGCGACTCGCCCCGGTGTGAAGTGAGCAAGTCGTCCGCAGCCTGCTGATCGGCTACGGCAGACAGATTGGCGCCCATCGGGCTTTTGATAGCGGGCGTGATGACATAAACCGCCGTGCGGGCATCGAGCATGTGTCCGGGGTGGTTGTAGTCGGCAACCTGCATGATTGCCGCTTCAGGTGCCAACTGCTGCCGGTTGTACTCGCGCACCATACACTCAATGGCATCGTAGTTGTACTGCTTGCCCTTCTTGGTCACCAGGAGCGCCGCATGCGCCTTGTCCACAATGGTCATCTTACAAAAGTGGCACTGATCCTTGCCATAGCCGATCTCTTTGGCGGCGGGCTTGCAGGACATGACCAGGGCCAGCATGGCTACAAGGAAGACAAATTTGGTTTTCATGGTTGGTTTTCTTTTGGATGTGACTGTTTAGGTGCTCCCGGTTTTTGTGATGGAAACAGGAGTACCTAAACCGCCACTTTGTAATTAGAGAGTTTGCATCCCCTTCGGGGATGGCACGGTGCGCCCGTCCGCCGGTCAGGCGATGCAGCCGGGCTGCGCACTAATGGCCGCCCATCGGGCTTTCCGCGTAACTGTTTAGGTGGCTCCTGTTTTTAGGGGTAAAGAGGCATTTTAGCGTAAAAACAGCGGGGGCCTAAACAGTTACCTTTTCTCTTTTTTGCCTACAAAGAAGGCGACGAGTGCCAGAAACATACCCAAAAACATCAGATACGCACCGGCGCGCGGGTACGAATGCGCGGTGAAGTTCAGGATTTTTTTCGTCCCGAACAACGGTGGCTGATAAGCCATCGGATGGCCTTGCGCATCCGTAAATTTCAATATGGCTTTGGGGTTGAGATTGTGGCCGTAGTTGTACTCCCACAAATAAAAGTCATAGATGCCGGCCAGCCCCAGAACGGCCATCAGGACAAACCAGGCCAAAAACCACTTGTATCCGGCTCTGAGACCGATGAGCACCCCCAACACGACCATCGCAATGACGATATAGGGAAACATATCAAATTCTTTCAGGTGCTCGGGGATCTCTTGCATGCCTATATAGTGGTTGAGCAGGTTTATGTTCTTTACATCGTTGGGCTTGACATCGGTGATCTTGTTGATATGGATATTCATGCCCAACGGCGTGGGATACTGCGGCGCTTCCAGGGTGATATTCCAAAGCGGGAGCTTAAACAGGGAGAGGAGGAGCAAGGCTCCGGCGATCATCAGCAGGCGTGAAGTTTTCATCGGTCAATTTTTTTTGTTTTGCCCTTCGGCAAACAGATAAAGCGGGCGGGACACCCAATCAAGACCGGCATTCAATATTTGAAGTCACTATTGAAATACATCCAATGAGCGGACCGTCACACAACCGCAAGTCTTTTGTCCCGGGCGCGGCCCTGTCGGATAAAAAAGGTAACTGTTTAGGTGCTCCTGTTTTTAGCGCAAAAACAGCGGGTACCTAAACAGTTACACAGTTACTAAAAAAGACGGAGCGCTTGACGCGCTCCGTCTATACGTGTTATTCACCTGGTTTCTCTCCGTCCAGTGACCAGGACAGGGGCACGTTGGAGCCGCGCGGTGAGACGCGGACATAACCCTGCATTTCCTGGTGAAGTGCGGAGCAAAAGTCTGTACAGTAAAACGGCCATACGCCGGGCTGTTTGGGCTCCCAGACGAAGGTCTCGGTCCGGCCGGGCATGATGAGCAGCTCGGAGTTGTTGGCGCCAATCATGGCGATGCCGTGGGGCACATCGTAGTCTTGCTCCAGGTTGGTGACGTGGAAATAGACCTTGTCGCCTACCTTGACGCCTTCGATGTTGTCCGGGGCGAAGTGGCTCCGGATCATGGTCATATAGATGTGCACTTCGTTGCCCTTGCGCACCACGTGCGCATCCTTTTCAGACTTGGTCGCATAGGGGTGCTTGTTTTCCCCCAACTTGTAGATTTTGGTTGTCTTGGGATGCACCAAGTCGCGGGGACAGCCGGCGGCATAGTGGGGCTCACCCACCGTGGGGAAGTCCAGCAGCAGCTTCATCTTCTCGCCGGTGATATCAAACAACTGGGCGGACTGACACACTTCGGGGCCGGTGGACAGATAGCGGTCTTTGGTGATCTTGTTCATCGCTACCAGGTACTTGCCGAATGGGTGTCTGGAGTTGCCGCCCGGAATCATCAGGTGGCCGACGGAGTAATAGACCGGCTGGCGATCGACGACTTCCCAGGTGCCGAGTTTCCATTTGACGACTTCGGAGGAGATGAAGAAAGTGGTATAGGCATATCCCTTGCCGTCAAACTCGGTGTGGAGCGGGCCCAGGCCGGGATTCTTGACGGCGCCGGCATTGACGGCTTCGTACTTGAGAATGGGGATGCCGTAGGCTTCGCCGGCATAGGCTTTGTCTTCGATGGCTTTGAGCATCTTGGTGAAGGAGTGGGCCGTAAGTTCGGCAGCCAGCTTACCGGACCCGATGATGTACTCGCCGTCGGGCGAGACGTCGCAGCCGTGGGGCGACTTGGGTGTGGGCAGGAAGTACACGAGGCCGGGGAGGGAGCCGTCCAGTACTTTGACTTCGGTCTCCCATTTGGTATGGGCCTGATGGGTTTCGTGATCCCAGATATTGTGCGCATAGCGCACTTTTTGGGTGGTAAACTTGCCCTGCTTGATATACTCTTCGGCTTTTTTCCAGTTGACGGCGGCGATGAAGTCCTTGTCGTTTTGCGAGGCATTGACTTCGAGCAGCGAGTTGGCTTCTTCGGTGTTGTAGGTAGAGAAGAAGAACCAACCGTGGGACTTGCCACGTCCCGGGTGGGACAGGTCGTAGTCAAAGCCGGGCATCTTGATTTGGAAGGCGATATTCATGCGTCCGGTCTGTGGGTCCACTTTGATGAAAGAGAGCGCGGCCTTGAAGTTGCCTTTCATGTCGCTGATGGGCATATCCTTCTGCGGGAATGGCACGGCAAAGCGGGTGCCGGCCACGACGTACTCGGTATTTTCGGTGACGAAGGCGGAGGAGTGGTTACCGGCCGAGTTGGGGATTTCGATGATCTCATCCGTTTCGAAGGTCTTGAGATTGACACGCGCGATGCGAGGCGTGTTGTTTTCATTGAGAAAGACCCACCGGCCATCCACGGTGCCATCCGTTTGGGAGATATCCGGGTGGTGGGAGTCACCCCAGGGGATGAAGCCTTTGGATGTCATGAGCATGGGCTTGGTCTCTTCGCTATAGCCGTAGGCCTTTTCCGGGTCCTGGGAGAATACCGGGATGACGCGGAAGAGACGACCAGACGGCAAACCATAAACGGAAAGCTGTCCACTAAATCCTCCGGAGATGAAGGCGTAAAATTCGTCATAGTCGCCGGGCTTGACATAGACGCGTTCGGCGGCTGACGAGGCCAGGGCTCCACCCGATGAGTTGCCGGAATTATTTCCGGACTGCTGCGTGCATTGTGTCAGAAAGGCCGCGGCGATAAACAGGGTGAAAAGAAGTCTTGCTTGTTTTTTCATCATTTTTCGTTTTATTTGGTGACTTAGGATTCGGGCACGAGGACGTCGTCAATGACGTGAATCCAGCCGTTGGAAACTTTGACGGTTTTGAGAATCTTGGTACCACCGACATAGACATCGTCGCCTTTCTGCTCCACTTGGAGATACTTGCCGGACGCCATGTAGAGCTTGCGTCCCTTTTTGGCTTCCTTTTTCAGTTGCTCCAACGGATAGTTGGCCGGTGCGACGTGATTGGTCAGGATGTAGGCGAGCTTGTCCTTGTTTTGCGGTTTGAGCAAGTCATCGAGCGTGCCTTTTGGCAGCTTGTCAAAAGCGGAATTGAGCGGCGCGAAGATGGTGAGCGGGCCGGCGTTGACGACAGAGTTTTCGACGCCAGCAGCCTTGATGGCCGCTACGAGGGTGGAAAAATCGTCCAAAGACTCGGCCACCTGGAGGGCATTGGCCTGCGAGACGTTGTCTTTGACGTAGGCCTGACCCTGTTTTTTGGCCGGAGCGGAAGTGGTTTGGGCTTCGGGCGCTTGCCGGGCCCCGGTCGCGGACTGTGACTCACTCTGGCAGGCGAAGCTGCCGATGAGAAGCGCGACGAGCAAAATTGAGAAGTACTTCATAAGGCGTTTTATTTGGTTTATTTGGAAGGCGGCGGCAAGACCATTGTCCCGCGACGCGCCATCCGGTAGTTTTGGTTAGGATAGGAGAGCGGTAGTCATCAGCGATGGGGATCGCTGATGACCTGGGCTCACAGCGTGCGGAAGTATTCCAGCACCTTGCGCGCCTGCTCTTCGGTGAGCCCCTGATTGGCCATGGGTGTGCCGTTGAACTCCATGAGGAGTTTTTTTGCTTGTTCGTTTTCTTTGACCATACCTTCCGGGTTGAGGATCATATTCATCACCCAGGCGGGATGACGGCGCTCGAAGATTCCTTTCGGGGCCGGCCCGATGTATTTTTTGGTTGGTTTGTGGCAGGCCGTGCATTTTTCTTTGTAAATTTTTTCGCCTTCGGCGGCCATGGCCTGGTCAATTTCGGCGGGCAGCGTCAGGTCTTTGACCGGGCCGACGCCTTTGTCTTGCATGGGATCAGCCGGGGCGTCTGACTGTGGTTTGGGATCTGTTGTTTCGGTTGTCGCAGGTGTGGACCGGGACGCGGACGCATCCCCATCGGCTCCGCAGGAGGCGATAAACACTCCTAAAAAAGTCAGTACAATGAGCAGCAGGTTCGTTTTTGAGTTCATCTTTTAAGCATTTTGTTGCCGGGCCCCGGGGGCACCGTACCGGTGAATCAATTTGGCGGAGCAAAATTAGGATAAAAGGACAAAAAAATCCAATTTTCTTTTTGTTTTTTCTCATAAATTCGCAGCAATGTTTTCCAGTGCCACGAAATACGCGATTCGGGCCATCGTGCACTTGCGAGAGCACGCTCACAAAGGGCACAAATTGCGCGTCCAGGAGATCGCGGACGCCATATCGGTACCCGGGCCATACCTGAGTAAAGTGCTGCAACAGCTGGTGCGGCATGGCTTGGTGTCATCTGCCAAGGGGCGGGGCGGCGGCTTCTACCTAAGCGAGGCCAATCTGGACAAGACGCTGTTGGATATCCTGATCTGCATGGAAGGACGAAACGTATTTGACAAGTGCCTGCTGGGCTTCCCGGAATGTGGCGAGGCCCATCCCTGTATCCTGCATGAGCAGTACAAGCCATTTAAGGCGACGATGAATCAACTGGTCCGCAATGTCACACTGGCGGATTTGAGGGAGAAGTGAGGGGATTCGCCGTATGGTTGTGCCTACTCCCAAAAGCGTAGTTTGGGACGTTTCGGCAGGCTTAGTTCGACTCCGCTCACTAAGCGCAGCGTAAATGCTGACCAAATTTGCTTCAATCCGGCTTTTTGTTTCCCGAACA
>Ga0256832_1003258_pt1 | contig 11045 bp, 10 predicted proteins | sample 134614metaG_FD_190534 | JGI IMG/M metagenome (GOLD analysis project Ga0256832, IMG submission 190534) | Hydrothermal vent microbial communities from Lau Basin, Pacific Ocean - 134-614 | ecosystem: Environmental > Aquatic > Marine > Hydrothermal vents | place: Pacific Ocean: Lau Basin | collected...
CGCGCCGCTTCGGCGGAACCGGAAACTTCTTCATCCCTCGCAGCGTGCGCAGGGAGGAGGTGCTCTACGCCGGCGAGGCGGCGGGGATGCAGGACCCGCTGTTCGGCTTCGGTATCCGTTACGCCATGGTCTCTGGCGCGCAGGCCGGCCGTGCACTGGCCCTGGGCCGGCCGGAACACTACGAGCGCCAGTGGCGCCGGCGGCTCAGGCCCGCGCACGAGACCGGGGTGGTCCAACGGTGGATCTACGAGCGCCTGGGTGACCGCGGATACCAGGCCGTGATGGCGCGCTATCCGCAGGGGCGGGACGTGCGCGACTGGTTGCATCGCGCCTACCGACCGCGATGGCGCAAGCGTCTGTGGTATCACTTGCTGTTACGCTGGCGCCAGCGCCCGGTGCCGTACACCGGGGCTGTTGTCCGAAGCCGCGGTCCCGCGAGCGGCCGAGGCCCGGGTGCTCAGCCCAGCGTGTGATGCTGCAGGGGGTAGCCGCGCTCCCGGTAGAAGCGGTACCGGGCGCGCCCGGCCGCCTTGATCTGGGGCTGTGCATCGACCACCTCGGCCACCCGTTCGAAGCGGCCGAAGAAGGACGGCACTTCGGATGCCAGATTGATCAGCACCGCGCGCGGCGCGGGCTCCATGGTGTGGCCGATGGTCACGGGCCACTCGGTGGGATCGTCCGGTTCCACCGCGTGTGGCACGAAGCTGCGGTCGCGAAAGGTCCACAGCAGCTCGTCCATGCGCTGGCTGAGCGCCGGCTCTCCGGTGTGGACATGTACCTCGTGGCCGAGGAGAAAGGCCTTCTCGCAGATGCGGCAGGCGGTCTTGAGCCGTTCCACCGGCGCGTCGCTGTCGAGTATGTAGAAGTCGATGCGGGTCACGTCCGTGCGCGGTCCAGCAGATACTGGGCGAGCAAGGGTACCGGTCGGCCCGTGGCCCCTTTCTCCTTCCCGCTCTTCCAGGCCGTGCCGGCGATGTCCAGGTGTGCCCACGGCCGGTCCTCGTCGATGAAGCGCCACAGGAAGCAGGCCGCCGTGATGGTCCCGGCCGGGCGCCCGCCGATGTTGGCCACGTCGGCGAAGTTGCTCTTGAGTTGCTCCTGGTAGTCCTCCCAGAGGGGCAGCCGCCAGACGCGGTCGCCGGCGGTCTCCCCGGCCTCGATGACACGGGCGGCCAGCGCGTCGTCGTTGGCCAGCAGTCCGCTGGGGTGATGGCCCAGGGCGATGATGCAGGCCCCGGTCAGCGTGGCCATGTCGATGACCTCGCGGGGGTCGTGTTCGCGTTGCACCCAGGTCAGCGCGTCGCACAGGACCAGCCGGCCCTCGGCGTCGGTGTTCAGGATCTCCACCGTCTTGCCCGACAGCGTGGTCACCACGTCGCCGGGACGGCTGGCGCGGCCGCTGGGCATGTTCTCCGCTGCGGCGACGACCCCCACGACGTTGAGTTCCAGGCCGAGCTCGGCGCAGGTCTTCAAGGCACCGAGCACGCTGGCGGCCCCGCACATGTCGAACTTCATCTCGTCCATGTCCTGGCTCGGTTTGATGGAGATCCCCCCGGTGTCGAAGGTGATGCCCTTGCCGACCAGCGCGATGGGCCTTTCCTGCTCGTCCGCGCCGCTGTAGCGCAGGGCGAAGAGCCGGGGCGGCTGTTCGCTGCCGCGGGCCACTGCCAGCAGCGCTCCCATACCCAGCCGCTCCATGGCCTGCTCGTCGAGTACGGTGACGGAGAGCGATGGGTACTCCCGGGCCAGGGCTTCGGCCTGCTCGGCCAGGTAGCTCGGGGTGCACACGTTGGCCGGGAGATTGCCCAGGTCCTTGGCCAGGGCCTGTCCCATGGCCATGGCCCGACCTTCGTGGAGTCCGGCCTGGGCCTGGTCTCGTTCGGCACGCTCCACGCCGAAGACGAGGCGTTCCAGCGGATTCTCCGGCGGTTCGCTCTCGCTCTTCATGCGCTCGAAGCGGTACAAGGCGTCTTCGGTGGCGAGCACCGCCTGGCGCAGTCGCCAGCGCCAGTCGCGGCCGTCCGGGGCCACCTCGGGCAGGAAGGAGACCGCACTGCGCGCCCCACTGCGGTCCAGCGCCTGCGCACTGGCCTGCAGGATCTTGCGATACGCGGCGTCGTTCCACTGATCGTCGGGTCCGCAGGCAACCAGCAGGACCCGCGGCGCGTTCACGCCTTGCAGCCCGTAGAGCCACAGAACGGCGCCCGCCTCATCGGCCAGGTCACCGTGGCGCAGGGCGGCGCGGATGGCCCCGCCGCTGGCTTCGTCCAGGGCCGCGGCCGAGGGGGACAGGGTGTCGTGTCCCCGTACGGCCACGACGACACAGCCGCTGCGCTGGCTCTGGGGCCTGCCACTGGTGAGATCGAAGTCCATGTGCACCTCCCGGAGCTTTGGGTCGGACGCGCACGGGTTCTCGCCGCGCGTGTATGCTGTGCGGTGACCCGAGATTCTATAACCAGAGTGCACCCGGAACCATGGCCTTGTCTCTGTCACGTCTCCCGCGTCTGCTCATCGTGGACCGGCTGGTGTTGCGCGAGGTCACCCTGGCGGTGTTCGGGGTGTTGGTGGTGCTGCTGCTGGTGGTGGTGGGGCACAGTTTCGTGAAGCTGCTGGATGACGTGATGAGCGGTGAGCACCCGCCGGCCGTGCTGGGTCCACTGCTGGCCATGGCGGTGCTCAGGTTCGGCGTGGAGCTCACCCCGCTCGGGATCATGCTCGGCGTGATCCTGGGGCTGGGCCGCTTGGCCCGGGACCGCGAGCTGCTCATCCTGCGCAGCTTCGGTGTGGGTTATCGGCGTCTGTATGCGGTACTGGCCCTGCTGGTGTTGCCCATGGCCTTGGTCCTGGCGTGGTTGTCGCTGGTCCTGGTGCCGGCGGCCGTGCGCACGGCCGATACCCTGGTGCGCGAGGCCGAGCACCGCCCCGACATCGCTGCCATCGGTGAGGGGCGCTTCACACGCTCTCCCGATGGGCGCTGGGTGGTGTTCTCCGAGCAGAGCCTGCGCGGGGAGAAGGCCCTGGGTGGGGTGTTCGTGCACCGGCGCATCCCCGGCGGTTTCGAGATCGAGACGGCGCGGCGGGCGCAGCAGATCACCGATCCGGACACGGGAGAACGCCATGTGGTGCTGATCGAGGGGCGGCGTTACGTGGGGTACGTGGAACGGTCCGATTACAATGTGCTGGCATTCCGCCGTCACACCCTGCGGGTGCCCGGGCTCGAAGTGGGCCGCATCTTCGAGAACCAGCGTGCGCTGCCGAGCCGTGCCCTCCTGGCCACCGACGATCCCAAGCTGCAGGCCGAGCTGCAACGCAGGATCGCGGTGCCTCTGGCGGCGGTGCTGCTTGCGCTGCTGGCCGTGCCGCTGGCCGACACGGCACCACGTCAGGGCCGGTTCGGGCGCGTGGCGCTGGGGATCCTGGCCTATCTGGTGTATTCCAATCTCAACGTGATCGCGCTCAGTGAGGTGGCCAGTGGAGGGCTCTCACCCCGGATCGGGGTCTGGTGGGTGCAGGTGATGTTCCTGCTCCCGACCCTGGTCCTGCTCATGCGTCGGCAGGGGTGGTACGGCTGGTTACGCCGGCTGCGCAGGGACCGCGTGGCCGCATGACCCGGCTCGACCGTTATGTGGCACGTGCCGTGCTCGCCGGTGCGCTGCTGGCCTTGGCGGCCCTGCTCGCGGTGAACTTCGTGGTGGATCTGGCCCACTATACGCGCCTTGCGGCCAAGGTGGGCGCGGGCATGGAGCTGGGCTTCGCGCGGGCATTGCTCACGGTCCCACGGCGCGTGTTCGAGTTCTTTCCCACGGGTCTGCTCCTGGGCGGGCTGCTGGGACTGGGTAATCTGGCCTCGCGTAACGAGCTGGTGGTGATCCGCGGGTTCGGGTGGTCCATCTACCGCCTGGCAGGGGCCGTGATGTGGTTGGGGGTGCCGCTGTCGTTGGCCGTGCTGGTGTTGGGCGAGTACGGGGTCCCGGCCGCCGAGCGGGCGCTGCGCGCTGCCGAGTCCGGTGCCGTGAGCGTGGGTGTGGAGGGCGATCTCTGGGTGCGCGAGGGTCATCGTTTCATCAATGTGAGCGAATCGTTCCCGGAACGTCATCTGAATGGGGTGTGGGTCTATGATCTGGACGCGTCGTTGGCCCTGCACCGCGTGACCTGGATCCATCGGGCCGACTACGATCGCGAGCGCGCGCAGTGGCACCTGCAGACCGTGCTCCAGGTGGACCTGGGCAAGGATCGAATCGAGCGCCGGCGCTTTCGGGAGCTGTATTGGGACCGGCTGGTGGATCCGGAGACGCTGGACGTGGTGGCGGAGAACCCTGAGCATATGCCGGCCCGGCGACTCTATGCCTATGTGGGCTACCTGGAGGAGAACGGACTCGATGCCGCACGCTACCGCATGGCGCTGTGGTCACGCCTGGCCACGCCGTTCACCGTGCTCCCGCTCTTGCTCATGGCGGTGCCCTTCGCGTTCGGACCGCTGCGCGAGGCCGGGGCAGGGCAGCGCCTGTTCATCGGGATCGTGATCGGTGTGGTCTTCCACCTCACGCGCGAGGCCTTCGCCAACATGGCGGTGATCTACGGTTGGTCGCCCTGGGTGGGCACGGTGTTGCCCCTGGCGGTGCTCACGGTGGTGGCAGGGTGGATGCTGCGCCGCGCCAATTGAGGCCACCGCTGGTGATTCCGCTGGCGCTGCTGGCGCTGGGCACGGTGGTGTTGCGCGCTCTGGACGTGGATCTGGCCGTGGCGCACTGGCTGTATCGCTACGGTCACTTCTTCGAGACCGAGCACGGGCCGCTCGGGATCCTCTACCGGTTCGCACCGGTGCCGGGCCTGGCCCTGGGGCTCGCGGCCCTGGGGCTATTGGTGGCAGTGCCCTGGTCTGCCCGGACGCGGCGCCACTGGCGCGCCTGGGCCTTCCTGGTGGCCCTGCTGGCCCTGGGGCCGGGCCTGCTGGTCAACGGGATCCTCAAGGACTACACGGGGCGTCCGCGGCCGTACCAGATTCAGGACTTCGGCGGGCCGTATCCCTACCGGCCCGTGTTCCGACTGGGCCCGCCTGGCGAGGGCTATTCCTTTCCCTCGGGACATGCCACGATCGCCTTCTACCTCATGAGCCCGTTCTTCCTGTGCTGGCGCCGGCACCGGCGCTGTGCATGGCTCAGTCTCGCGGTGGGCCTGGCCTGGGGTACGCTCATCGGCCTCGTACGCATGCTGCAGGGGGGGCACTTCGCCAGCGACGTCCTGTGGGCGGCCGGAGTGGTGTATCTGCTGGGTTGGCTGCTGTGGTGGGTGCTGCGGCCCGAGGCGCCTTGGGCTGGAGACGCCTAGCCGTGGACGTGGAGACCCAGCGCCGCATCGACCGCCTGGCGGGCACTTGGATCTGCCGCCTGCTGTCGCTGTGGCCGGCGCCCCAGCCGCCCCGCTCCGGGGCATGGGTACCCCGTCGCATTCTGGTGATCCTGCTCTCCGAGATGGGCAGCCTGGTGTTGGCCCGGCCCATGTTCGAGCGTCTGCGCGAGCGCTACCCGCAGGCCGAGCTCTATGCCTTGGTGTTCGCCAAGAACCGCGAGGTGTTGGACCTGATGGAGGTCATGCCTCCGGAACACGTGTTCACCCTGCGGGACGATCGCCTCCGGCACTTGGCCACCGACAGCCTGCGGGCGCTGCGAAGGCTGCGCAGACTCGGGGTGGATGCGGTGATCGACTGTGAGCTGTTCGCCCGGGTCAGCGCCATCTTCGCGCGCCTGAGCGGTGCAGTGGTGCGCGTGGGATTCCATCCCTACACGCAGGAAGGGCTCTATCGGGGCGGATTCATCAACCGACCCGTACTCTACAACCCTTACCAGCACATGGCCCGGCAATTCCTCACCCTGGCCGAGGCGGTGGACGCCCGCGACCGGCCGCCTGCGAAGCGACCGTTGGACGGCCCTTTGCCGGAGCTTCCCCAGCTCCCGCTGCCCGAGCGCGAGCGCGCCATGCTGCGCGAGCGACTCTATGGACGGTTCGAGTCGCTGCGGGGCCGGCGCCTGGTACTGATCTACCCGAGCGGAGGTGCCCTGCCCATCCGGGCCTGGCCGGAGTCCAACTACGTGGAACTGGCCCGCGCCATGCTGGGGGCGGGTTATGGAGTGGGGATCATCGGTCTGGCGGCCGACCGGGAGCAGGCGGAGCGCATCGCGGCCGCCTGCGCAGATCCGGCCTGCGTCAGTCTGGCCGGTTGGACGCGCTCCATCCGGGAGTTGCTGCTCCTCTTTCACGCGGCCGATCTGCTGGTCACCAACGACGGTGGCCCTGGGCATTTCGCGGTGCTCACACCCATACGTGGACTGGTGCTGTTCGGCCCTGAGACGCCCCGCCTGTACGGCCCCCTGGCCGGGCGCGTGCAGGCGGTCTATGCGGGGTTTTCCTGTTCCCCCTGCCTCACTGCCTACAACCACCGCAACTCGCCCTGTGACGGGGACAACCGCTGCCTGAAGGCGATTCCCGTCGGTCTGGTGGTGCAAAAGGCACTGGCGATGCTGGAGACGAGGCCGGCGTGATCCGCGGGTTGCGCGGCGTCGCCAGCCTCGCCCTGGCCGTGCGTTTCGTGCGCTTCGGGCTGGTGGGGGCATCGGGCACACTGATCAACCTGGGCGTGTTGGCTTTGGGCCAAGAGTGGCTGTTTCGTGCCATTGCGGATCCCGGTATGCGCCTCAACGCCTCGCTGGCACTGGCCATCGGTACGGCCACTCTGAACAACTTCTACTGGAACCGGCGCTGGACCTGGGGCGACCGCGAGGCCGCGCACGCCAAGCCACTGCCGTTGCAATTCCTGCAGTATGTCTCGGCCAGCGGGGTGTCCATCACGCTCCAGTTCGTGCTCACGCGGGCCCTGGCGCTATGGATGCACTACCTGCTGGCCAACATGGCGGCCATTGCGCTCGCCGCTGCCGTCAACTATCTGCTCAACGACCGCTTGACGTTCCGATTCCTGCGCCGGCGCGCCGACGGCTGAGGGGCGGTGCCCCGCCCGGTGGTTCACTTGACCCCGAAACCGAACACCGTCAGGTTCTTCGACAGTTCCAAGGCATCGTAGTAGGGCACCACCTGGTTGGCCCGGAGGATACGCTTGCCCGCTTCGGAATACGCGAATTCGACGAACTCCTTCACCTCCGGCGAAGGGTTGGGCGTGGTCACGAGATACAGGGGACGATAGAGTTTGTACCGGCCCGCCTTGACGTTCTCGAAACTGGGGGTCTTGCCGTCCAGGTCCAGGATCTTGACCTTGCGTTTCCGGGCACTGGAGACGCCCGTGACGGCGATGGCGTAGGGATTGGCCTCCACGGCCTTCTCGATGGGCCCGGAGGAGCGTTTGACGCGGTCCTTGGTGGTGACGAACTTCTGCTGCGTGTTCTGGAACAGGTACTGCCGCAGGGCGTATCCGACGCCGGAGCTAAAACCCTTGCGGACGTAGAGCTCGATCTCGTGGTCGGGACCGCCGAGCGCCTTCCAGTTGGTGATCTTCCCCGTGTAGACCTCGCGCAGCTGATCGGAGGTGATGCCGTCGACCGGATTGCCGGGGTGGACGATCACCACCAGCGCATCCCAGGCCACTGGATGAGTCAGCACGTGGAACTCACGGGGATCGAGGTCGGGTAGTGCCATGCGGCAGGAGCCGCCGAAGTCGATCCTGCGGTCGGCGGTGTCGCGCAGCCCGCGGGCTGCACCCCCTCCCTCGATGTCCACCCGGATGCCGGTCCGCTCGGTGAAGGCGGCGGCCAGCTCCTTCATGAAGCTCTTCTTGGTGATGCCACAGCCCGCCCAGGTCAGCGCCTTGTCCTGGCCGAGATCTTCCGAAGCGGCCGGCCATGGAACGAAGAGGCTGAGGAGCAGGGTGGTCAATGCGGTGAACTGGGCCATGGCTACACTCCCTGAGCATGGGGCTCCCTTCAATACCCATGACCACAGAGTGTGGAGCTTCGTTTCGGGTGGTGCGGGCCACGCCGACGAGCTGCCCCAGCCAGGCGACCGACGGGTTGAACCCATGCCGAGAATTTGCGCGGGTTCCCGGAAGGGGACCTCAAGGTGGGGTATATGCCAAAAAAGGCGCACGAAGGGATCTGCCGCACCCGTTGCCGCCGTGACCGTCGTCAACGGATGGGTCCTCGCTGGGATGGTGGTGCCGAGGAGAGGACTTGAACCTCCACGGGGTTTCCCCCACTAGCACCTGAAGCTAGCGCGTCTACCAATTCCGCCACCTCGGCCGGGGAGCCGGAAGTCTAGTCAGCGCCCAGTTTCTTGTCAACGGCAGCCGGCTGGGTTATCCATTGGCTTGATGCTCGCATGGCCCGGGGCGCCCGTGGTTCGTCCCGCAATCGCGTTGGGCGCCGGACGGGCGGAGGGTGGTCCGGGCGCTGCCGTGGCAGCGGGACCCCAAAACACTTTTCGGCGGCTGTGGCCGGATCTGGCCCTGATGCAGGACAGCACACAGTCCTAGACCGAGGTCGAGTCCTATGAATCTCTCGCAGCTCGTTCTGGAGCACGAGGCGGCCATTCGCCTCGGCTTCTTTTTCGGCACCTTCGCCGTGATGGCATTGTGGGAGATCGTGGCGCCTCGGCGCCGGCCCGCGGTGTCCAAGGCGTTGCGCTGGGCCAACAACCTTGCGCTGGTGGTGCTCAACACCGTGCTGCTGCGCCTGCTGTTCCCAGCCGCGGCGGTTGGGGTGGCCGCCTTTGCCGCTGCGCAGGGTTGGGGCCTGCTCAACTACTTCACCGTACCCTACGGCGTGGCGGTGGTGATGGCGGTGGTGGCCCTGGACCTCATCATCTATCTGCAGCACGTCCTGTTCCACGCGGTGCCCGCGCTGTGGCGCCTGCACCGGGTCCATCATGCCGATCTGGACTACGACGTCACCACCGGGGCGCGTTTCCACCCCATCGAGATCGTGCTGTCCATGCTCATCAAGTTCGGGGCCATCGTCGCCCTGGGGGTGCCGGTGCTGGCGGTGGTGATCTTCGAGGTGGTCCTCAATGCCATGTCCCTGTTCAACCATGGCAACGTGCGCATCCCGGCCCCCGTGGACCGCGTGTTGCGCTGGTTCGTGGTCACCCCCGACATGCACCGGGTACACCACTCGGTGGAAGACGACGAGGCCAACAGCAACTTCGGCTTCAATCTCTCCCTGTGGGACCGGCTGTTCGGCACCTATCGAGACCAGCCCCGGGCCGGTCACGAGGCCATGACCATCGGGATCCACCGCTACCGCGAGCCGAGGCAAGTGGCCTGGCTGCCGGGGATCCTGGTGTTGCCCTTCGTGGGCCGGGTGACCGAATACGCCATCAACCGGCGCAACTGGACAGACCCCGATGGCGCGTAGCGCGTGGCGCTGGGTCCTGGGTCTCGCCCTGCTTGCCGGCGTGGGGCTTGCGGCGGTCTATCGCGGGCGACTGGACGTGGCGGCGGTGGAGGCCTGGGTGGCGCAGGCCGGGGTGCTGGGCCCGCTGGCCTTCATGGCCCTGTACGCCCTGGGCACCGTGCTGTTCCTGCCCGGCTCGGTGATGACCCTGGCCGGGGGCGCGCTGTTCGGCCCGTTCTGGGGCACGCTCTACAACTTGACCGGGGCCACGCTGGGCGCGGCCCTGGCCTTTCTGGTGGCACGCTATCTGGCCGCCGACTGGGTGGCGGCGCGCGCCGGCGGTCGCATCGAGCGGCTCATGGAGGGCGTGGCACAGGAGGGCTGGCGGTTCGTGGCCTTCGTGCGCCTGGTGCCCTTGTTCCCCTTCAATCTGCTCAACTACGCGCTGGGCCTCACACGCATCGGCTTTCTGCCCTACGTGCTGGCCACCTGGGCCTTCATGTTGCCGGGGGCGGTGGCCTACACCTACCTGGGCTATGCCGGGCGCGAGGCCATGGCCGGTGGGGAGGCCCTGGCACAGAAGATCCTCGTGGCCCTGGGCCTGCTCGCCGCCGTGGCCTTCCTGCCACGGCTGGTGGCGCGCCTGCGCGAGGGGCCGATGATCGACGTGGACGCGCTCAGGACACGCCTGGCCGGAGAGGCGGGCGGCGACCGTCTCGTGCTCGACGTGCGCACGCCGGAAGAGTTCACCGGCGAGCTGGGACACATCGAAGGGGCGCTCAATCTGCCACTCCAGGACTTGGCCGGGCGCGTCGAAGCCCTGGCCGAATGGGCGGAGCGGCCCGTGTTCGTGGTCTGCCGCACCGATCGGCGCTCGCGCAAGGCCGCGTGCATCCTGGCGCGCCATGGCTTCGCCGACGTGCATGTGGTCCGCGGCGGCATGACCGAGTGGAACGCCCGCGGTTATCCCGTGGCAGGCGCACCCACGTCCCAAAAGATTGCGTGATTGGAAGACGAAGCCCTGAACGCCGGGCACGGTGGTCGCATCCGTCCGCGCGAAGGGGCCGTATGACCGAATCGTGAGGCGTGATCTTGTGGTCATCGGGGGTGGGGCGGGCGGCCTGGTCGTGGCCAGTGTGGCCGCGCGCCTGGGGCTGGCGGTGACCCTGATCGAGCGCGGCCAGGCCTTGGGTGGGGACTGCCTGCACGCCGGCTGTGTCCCCAGCAAGGCCCTGCTGCATGCGGCCCGCGTGGCGTGGACGGTGCGGCATGCCCGGCGCGTCGGCCTGGACGCGGTGCTCGCGCCGGTGGACCTCTCCGGCGTGATGAACTACGTGCAACGCGTCGTGGCGCGCGTTCAGGAGCACGACGACGCGCAGCGTTTCCGTGCGTTGGGATGCGAGGTGCTGCTGGGTGCGCCCGCCCGGTTCGTCTCGCCACAGGCCGTGGAGGTGGATGGACGGCGTATCGAAGCGCGCCGGTTCGTCGTCGCCACGGGATCACGACCGGCCATTCCACCCATCCCCGGACTGGATCGGGTGTCGCTGCTGACCAACGAAAACGTCTTCGAGGAGCCAAGGCTGCCGGCGCGGCTCGTGGTCCTGGGCGGTGGGCCCGTGGGCCTGGAGCTGGCCCAGGCCTTCCAACGCCTGGGGACCCGCGTGACCGTGTTGGAGCAGCACGCCCGGATCCTTCCCGCGCAAAACCCCG
>Ga0256832_1003259_pt1 | contig 11043 bp, 8 predicted proteins | sample 134614metaG_FD_190534 | JGI IMG/M metagenome (GOLD analysis project Ga0256832, IMG submission 190534) | Hydrothermal vent microbial communities from Lau Basin, Pacific Ocean - 134-614 | ecosystem: Environmental > Aquatic > Marine > Hydrothermal vents | place: Pacific Ocean: Lau Basin | collected...
CAGGTCGACCGTGTCGTCGTCCGGTTCTTGGTCGGTCGGGTCAACAGGCACGCGTGGTCCTCGCGATCCTAGCTCAGGGCCAAGGGCACGTCAGATTCTGCGCCAGTGCCGCGGTGTCCCATCCCCCGCAACTCCAAAGCCTCAACGCGCGAGGCGGGCGAGCACCTGCTGAAGGTCCTCCCATACAGGGCGTTTCATCTGTGGACTGCGCAGCAGGAAGGCCGGGTGATAGGTCGGCATCGCGTCGATGCCCCGCCACTGCCCCCAGCGGCCCCGCCAGCCCCGCCCCCCCGGCTCGACCAGGCCGAGGTTCTCCGCCGCGCAGCGTCCGAGCGCGACGATGACCCGCGGCCGCACCAGGTCGAGCTGCGCCTCGAGGAAGCGGGCGCAGACCCCCGCCTCGTCCGGCTTCGGGGTCCGGTTGTTCGGCGGCCGGCACTTCACCACGTTGCAGATGTAGACCTCGTCGGGTTCGCGCCCCATCGCACGGATCATCCGGTCGAGGAGCTGCCCCGCCTTGCCGACGAAGGGGACTCCCTGCTGATCCTCGTGATACCCCGGGCCCTCCCCCACGAAGGCGAGATCGGCGCTGGGGTTGCCCCGCGCGAAGACGCTCTTGGTGCGCCCCTCGTGGAGCCGGCAGGCCGTGCAAGCGGCCGCCTCTTCGGCGAGCTTGGCCAGGCGGAGGGTCACTTCACGTGCCGCACCGGAGCGCTCCGCATCCCCGCGGGGCTCCGTGGCAGGAAGCTCGATCGTCCCCTCGGGGATGCCCATGCCACCCAGCTCGCGCTCCCACTCGAGGAGTGCGCGGGCGCTCGCCAGGAGCGACTCACGCTCGTCCGAAACCATGAACCCGGGCTAACCGAGCCGTCCCCCGGGGGCAAGAGCCACCGCAAAGAAGGTGGCGGGCGGAAAGGTTTGACTTCCCGCCCCGCCCCTCGCTAGCCTGCCTCTGGTTTTCGCGATGGATCCCAGAGGTTTGGCCACGTGACGCGAGCAAGGGTGATCGCCGCCGGCGAGACGAACGTCGGCATGAAGCGAACCCACAACGAGGACAATTTTGCTGTCCTCGACGAGGACGCGCTCTATGTCGTGGCCGACGGTATGGGCGGCCATGCCTCCGGAGAGGTCGCCAGCCAGATGGCCATCGACACGCTCCGAGAGTTCTTCCGGGCGACGAGCGCCGATCCCGAGGCGACCTGGCCCTACAAAATGGACAAGGCCCGAGGCTACGAGGAGAACCGGCTCATCACGAGCATCAAGCTCGCCAACCTCCGCATCTACGAGGCCGCCCAGCGCGACCCCAAGCTGCGGGGGATGGGCACCACCCTCGTGAGCGTCATCGTCGTCGACGACGGCGTGCTCATCGCCCACGTGGGGGACTCACGCTGCTATCGGCTCCGGGACGGCAAGCTCGAGCAGCTCACCGAGGACCATTCTCTGCTCAACGACTACATCAAGATGAAGCGCCTCTCCGAAGAGGAGATCGCCAACTTCCCGCACAAGAATGTGATCGTCCGGGCGCTCGGCATGAAGGAGTCGGTGAAGGTCGACGTGCAGCTCGACAAGCCTCAGCCGGGCGACATCTACGTGCTCTGCAGCGACGGCTTGTGTGGTCCCGCCAGCGACGAGGAGATCCACGAGATCGTCATGGCCGAGCACAAGGACCTCAAAGGCGCCGCCTCGAAGCTGATCGAGCGGGCCAACGCGAACGGCGGACCGGACAACATCACCGTAGTCCTCGCCAAGGTCATCGGCATCGGCTGATCGCCCTCCGCGAAGGCCCTCGGCGCTCGCGGATCCGCAGCCAAGCTCGACGGCATCGGCGGACCGTTCGCCAGGCCTGCTCCGCTCCGCCGTCGTTTCGTCCTCAGCCCACCCGCACGACGTGCTCCCGCGTAACGATCGCGTCCTGCAGGTCGGCGTCCACTCGGGCGCCCGGCCAGACCACGCATCGGCGCACCCGCACCGCCCCGATGCTCGCCCCCGCCCCCACCACGCAGTCCTCGACTTGCGCCCCCGCGTCGATCGACGCCGAGGCGTGCACATCCGGCGCCAGACGCAGGCAGGCTTCGAGGTAGCGCCGGTGCGTGCCGAGGTCGGCCCAAGGCGAGTCGTCGACGAAGCCGGCCACCGTGACCGCCGGGTCGTCAACCCAGCGGCGGTAGGCGTGGCGGACGATGCACCCCTCGGCGGGCAGCTCATCGAAAGCACGCGGTGAGAGCACGTGCACCCCCGTAAACATCGTCGTGCGCAGCGGGCCGGTCGCGGCGGGCGCCCCCAGGAGCCTGCGCACCCGGCCACCGGCGTCGACCTCGACCGCCCCGAAGCGCGCGGCCTGCGGATCGGGGCGGAGCACCATCGTCGCGACCGCGCCGAGTCGGCGATGGAGCGCAAGGGCGCCCGCCAGGTCCGGACGAAAGACGATGTCGGCGTTCATGACCACGACGGGCTCGCCATCGTCGAGAAGACTCCAGGCGTTCCGCAGGCCACCGCCCGTCCCCAGCAGCGTCTCCTCGTGCACGTAGCGCACCCGCATCGAGGTCGGCAGGTGCGGCGCGAGCAAGGGCTGGACTCGCTCGGCGAGGTGGTGGGTGTTCATCGCCACTTCCCGCACGCCCAGCGACGAGAGCGCGTCGAGCGCCACGCACGCCAGCGGGCGCTGTCCGTAGGGAACCACCGGCTTGGGCCGCTCGAGGGTGAGCGGCCGCAGGCGCGTGCCCAGCCCCGCCGCCAAGACCATCGCCCGCATGGCTCGCCACTATGCCCCAGGGCTCTGAACGGCGCCCGTTTCTGGCGCATCCAACCGCGGGCAACCCTTGGAGAACTCAGCCGGCGCAGGGTTGCCGCGACGGCGCAGGGAAGGTAGGTAGCTGGCTCGGTCCGAAGCGCGCTTCGGTCCAGGAGGACGCATGAAGCTCTGCATGGTCGGAACGGGGTACGTGGGGCTCGTCAGCGGCGCGTGCTTCGCCGAGACGGGCCAGAACGTCGTCTGCGCCGACGTCAGCGAAGAGAAGATCGCCAAGCTTCAGGCGGGCGAGATCCCCATCTTCGAACACGGGCTCGACGAAATCGTCCGGCGGAACGTCGCCGAGGGGCGCCTTTCCTTTACGACCGACGTCGCCGGCGCCATCGCCGAGTCCACGGTGGTCTTCGTGGCCGTCGGCACGCCCCCTCGCGCCGACGGGGGCGCCGATCTGAGCGCTGTCGACGCCGTCGCCCAGACCGTCGCGGAGCACGCCCAGCGGGAGATGGTCCTCGTGCTCAAGAGCACGGTCCCCGTGGGCACCAACGCTCGCGTGCGCCGCCTGGTCGCTGACGCAGCCCACCGCATCCACGTCGTCTCCAACCCTGAGTTCCTCAAGGAGGGCGACGCCGTCAGCGACTTCCTGAGGCCTGACCGGGTCGTCGTGGGCTGTGACGCCGACGACCCCTTCGCGCGCGACCTCATGAGCCGTCTCTACCACCCGGTCTGCCTCGACCGGGACCGCATCGTGTGGATGGATCCGGCCAGCGCCGAGCTGACCAAGTACGTCAGCAACACCATGCTCGCGATGCGGATCTCGTTCATGAACGAGATCGCCCTCCTCTGCGAGCGTGTGGGCGCGGACATCCACGCCGTACGCCACGGCGTCGGCGCCGACGCCCGTATCGGCCCCAAGTTCCTGTACGCCGGCCCCGGCTATGGCGGCAGCTGCTTCCCCAAGGACGTGAAGGCCCTGGTGCACACCGGGCGCGAACACGGCATCGAGCTCGAGCTCGCCGCGACCACCGACCGGGTGAATGCCCGCCAGAAGGGCCTTGTCTTCCGCAAGCTGAGAGCCGCCTTCGACGACGATCTGCGTGGCAAGCGCGTGGCTGTGTGGGGAGTGAGCTTCAAACCCCGAACCGACGACATCCGCGAGAGCGCGGCGCTCACCCTCATCGACGCCCTGCTCGCCGACGGTGCGGAGGTGGTCGTCCACGATCCGGAAGCGGGAGAGAACGTGGCTTGCCGTTACGGCGACCGCGTGCAGATCGCTTCCGACGCCTACGAGGCCGCCAAGGGCGCCGACGCGCTGTGCCTGCTCACGGAGTGGCGCCAGTACCAGAACCCGGACTTCGACCAGCTCAAGCAAATCATGCGGCGACCGCTCCTCATGGACGCCCGCAACATCTGGTCAAGCTATGGCCTCCGCCGCCAGGGCTTCACCTACGAGGGGATCGGAGTGCGAGGTAGCTGATGCGGGTCCTCGTCACCGGCGGCGCCGGCTTCGTCGGTTCGCACCTTTGTGAGCGCCTCATCGCCGAGGGCCATCACGTGCTGTGCATCGACGACCTCTCCACAGGGTCCCGCGCCAACGTGGCCCATCTTCTCGACCACGAGCGCTTCACCCTCTTCGTGCACGACGTCACCGAGCCCTACTTCGCGCCAGCGGACCGCATCTACAACCTCGCGTGTCCGGCCAGCCCGATTCACTACCAGGTCGACCCCATCAAGACGGTCTCGACCAATGTGCAGGGGGCCATCCACGGCCTGCGGCTCGCCCAACGAACGGGCGCCCGCTTCCTGCAAGCGTCGACCAGCGAGGTCTACGGCGACCCAGACGTGCATCCTCAAGTCGAAAGCTACCACGGCAACGTCAACCCTATCGGACCGCGTGCCTGTTACGACGAGGGCAAGCGCTGCGCCGAGACGCTCTGCTTCGACTTCCACCGGCAGGCCCAGGTCGACATCCGGGTCGCCCGCATCTTCAACACCTACGGCCCGCGCATGGCCGCCAACGACGGTCGCGTCGTCAGCAACTTCATCGTGCAGGCCCTCCGAGGGGAGCCCCTCACCATCTACGGCGAAGGACAGCAGACCCGCAGCTTCTGCTACGTCGACGACCTCGTGGACGGCCTGGTGCGCCTGATGGAGCACCCCACCGAGGTCGGTCCGATCAACCTCGGAAACCCTGGTGAGTTCACGATTCGCGAGCTCGCCGAGCAGGTCCTCGCGCTCACCGGCGCCGGCAACGCGCTCGTCCACCGCCCCCTCCCCGCCGACGACCCAAAGCAGCGACAGCCGGACATCACCCGCGCCCGCACCACCCTCGGCTTCGAGCCCAAGGTCCCCCTCGCCGAAGGTCTGAAGCGAACCGTCGCCTACTTCCGAGACCGCCTCTGAAGCCCCGACCTATGGCGGCGCGAAAATCGCTTCGAACAGGCGCCTCGCTCGACGCGTCCCCGCGGTAAGGTGCTCGCTCTCCGGCAACGTGAAACGGCAGAGGCAATGTTCGCCCCTGCCGTTCACGCCGCTTTCGCTGCTCAAAGCACGGGTACTGGGGAGTGCCGCTCCGTGGTCGTACCGTCACCGACCTGACCGTACTGATTCTGCCCCCAACAGTACAGAGTCCCGCTGCCCGCACGGGCACAGGTGTGGTAGCCGCCGACGGTGACATTTGACGCGCTGAGGCCTCCAACGACCACAGGTACGTTTCGATCGGTCGTCGTGCCGTCGCCAAGCTGACCGTTCCCGTTGAGCCCCCAGCAGCGAACCTGCCCGCCGGAGCGCACGGCACAGGCATGGAAACGCCCCGCTGCGACCTGCACCACGCTCGTCAGAGACGTGACCTCCTGAGGCGTCGACTGGTTCGTGTTGTTGCCAATTCCGAGCGAGCCATAGGCGTTGTAGCCCCAGCAAGCCACGGTGCCGTCGAAGCGATTCGCGCAGGCAAACGCCTGTCCGACAGCAACGCTCCGCACCCCGGTCAACCCTGTGACGGTCACTGGCGTCGAGCTATCGATCGTCGTGCCGTTTCCGAGCTGACCCACGTGATTGCGACCCCAGCATCGCACGGTGCTGTCCGCAAGAACGGCGCAGGTGTTGACGTTGCCTGCGGCAATCTGAGTCACGGTCCCTCCGACACTGATCGCAACAGGCGTCGTGGCGTGGTTCGTGGTGCCATCCCCAACCTGGCCGTAGGTGTTGTCTCCCCAACACCACACGGACCCTCCAGCACGAGCGCAGCTGTGCCCGCCACCGGTGACGAGCTCGTCGATGCCCGTGAGACCGGTGACCTTGACCGGTGTAATGGTCCCCTGCGGCGGTGGTGCACCGCCGTCTCCAAGTCGCCCCCTATCGCGGGATCCCCAGCACCACACGGTCCCATCGTTCTCGAGCGCGCAGCTGTGGTAGTTTGCACCCGCCACCTGGGCCGGATTCGTCAAGGTCGTCAAGTCCGTGGGGGTGGTCGAGATGCCGCCGCTCATCGAGGTGTCGTACCCCACCTGGCTCAAGTTGTTCCTGCCCCAACACGACACACCCCCGCCGGTAACCGGGTTCATGGCGCAGGTGTGCCAGGAGCCGGCGCCGTCGAGGCTCACACTGCCGGTACCGCAGGTACAGTCGGGATCCTGGCAGTCCACCAGCATGTCCCCGTCGTTGTCGATGTTGTCGTCGCAAATCTCGGCGTCGCAACCAACCGTGGGAATACACTCGGTAGTGCACTCGCTGTTGGACTGGCAGTAGATGCAGATGCCGACTTCCGTCGCGCACCGCTGGCCGGAGCCGCACTGGGCGGTCCCAGTACAGAAGACAGGGGCCTCTGCCAGTTCACAACTCGTGCCGCTGCAGGCGTCGGTTCCACCCTGGCCGTCCGCCGTGCCGCGGGAGAGCACATCGTTGCCGACATCGCCGGTGAGCGAGCCGCCATTGGCGTCCGCCAGGTCGTTGCCGGGCCCACCGTCGATGCTGTCGTTGCCTGGACCACCGTTGAGGCGGTCGTCACCGTCGCCACCGACCAGCGTGTCGTCGCCGTCCTCACCGTAAATGACATCGTTCCCCGGGCCACCGTCCAGCAAGACGTCGTCGCCCGTTCCACCGCGCAGGATGTCGTCGTCCGCTCCGCCACTCAGGCTGTCGATGCCCGCCTCTCCTCGGAGATCGTCGAGCCCTGGCCCACCTTCGAGGGTATCGTCCCCATCGTCCCCAAAAACCCGGTCGTTGCCATCGTCTCCACGGACCGTGTCGTTCCCTCCGTCACCGTGGAGGACATCGTCGCCAGGGCCACCCTCGACGATGTCGTCCCCGAAGGTCCCGTTCACGATGTCTCTTCCGGCCCCCCCGTAGAGTCGGTCGTCACCATCGTGGCCTACGATGTAGTCGTCCCCGTCGTCGCCATAGCAGTCGTCGGCGTGCTGCAGACCATACAGCTTGTCATTGCCGGCCCCCCCCCGGAGCGTGTCCATCCCCCTTGCACCCCGCAGATCGTCGTCGCCCGCTCCCCCGAGGAGGGTGTCGTTGCCGTCCTCACCGTAGATGCGGTCCGCGCCGCCCTGGCCATCGATGGTGTCGTCGCCTCGGCCGCCTCCGATGAAATCGTCGCCATCGCCGCCGTTGATGATGTCGTTGCCCCCGTGCCCAAGGATGCAGTCGCTCCCCGACGTACCGGTGAGCACGTCGTCGCCAGCCGTCCCCTCGATGATGTTGTAGCCCGGAGGACAGTTGGAGGCCGACAAGAGTTCAGCGGAGGCACTCCCAATGCCGGCGTCATCCTCTGCGAATCCGGCGGGTGACTCTGCGCCGCAGCCCAGGAGGACCCAGGCAAACCCCAGAAGAAGAAGTTCCCGGCGCAGAAGCCCCCCTCGCAACAACAAGTCCGTGTTCATCGCTGTCCTGCTCCCAAACCTGTTCGCCTCACGCGAACGAAAGTCGCCTCTTGTTGCCCAGCGTACGCGAGCGCCTTTGCGGCCACAACAGGCCCTCGGCTTCTGTTTCATGTTTCCCCACGCAGCGCCAACGTTCAACCGCTCACACGGCGCCACCCCCACTTCGGTCGACCGCCCCGGGGAGTTTAGCCCGTTTGGAACGGTTTGTCGGACCGAATGGACGGCACACGCCCCCCCTGCGAGGCTGAGGCGCCCCCGGCGGGAAGAAAGCGTTCGATCACCGGCTGCCACCGCTTCAGGCTCGCCGCCAGAGTGAGCTCGGCCGCGCAGTGAGCTCGGGCTGCTCGACCCATCGTGGCCCGGAGACCTTCGTCGGATACGAGCTGGCCACACCGTTCCACCAGTCCCTCGACGTCCGTGGAAGGGACAATGAAGCCGGTCTTCCCGTCCAGGATGCTCGTGCGCGAGCCGGGCACCCGAGTCGAAACGATCGGCAGGCCGCTGAGGCCCGCCTCGATGAACACCCCAGGAAGGCCCTCCCCTTCCGGAACGCTCGTGAACACGAAGACGTCCGAGGCGCGCAGCAGCTCCGGAACATCGTCCCGCCTCCCCAGGAGCTCGACTCCAGCATCCCGGGCCGGCTGGACCAGGGACGCGCGGAGAGGCCCGTCCCCCGCCATGCAAGCACGAAAACGATGACCCTGTGCCCGGAGCCGCCGCACGATCTCGATGAAAAGGCCAGGACGCTTGGTTCGGGACAGATGCCCCACGAAGATGAGCCTGGGTGGCTCATCCGCGGGACGAGCCTCGGCCCGCGGGAAGAAGCGTTCCGGATCCCGACCGTTCGGGATCAAAACGTGCTCGCCTCGCACACCAAATCGCTCGCGCACCTCATCGAGGCATTCGTGGCTGACCCCCGCGATGAGGTCCGCCTGCCGGAGCAGCCAGGCGTGCAGCCGGCGGCGGTGAGGGGCCTGCATTCGCCCATGCGCGACGCCGATCTTGTAGTAGACGACAGGAGCGTCGCTCCTGGCCGCCACCAGGTACTTGAGCGGTTCGCTGCCGTGGGCCACCACCAAGGCGGGCTTGAGGCGTGTGAGTGCTCTGCGCAGACCGAGGGCGGCCCGAGGGGCGAAGCCGAGTCGACGCCCAAGGCGACGTGACACCCCCAGCGCGTGCTCCGCCTCCAGGATATGGTCGATGGGTTCGAAGAGGGTAACGATCTCATGCCGGACAGGGCTCTGAGGACCGCCGAGCGTTTCCCGCATGGCGGCCGCATAGCGTTGTGCGCCGCGCGCCAAATCCATGGGCAGGACGTGAAGAACAAGGGGCTTCATGGTCGCTCCCAGGCGTAACGGATTGTCGCTCCTGACTGAAATGCTCCCGGCTGAAGCGAGTGGGTGCGCAGCACTTCGCCACGGCTCGAGCGAGGGTTGAGGAACGACGGGGAACGCATCCGGCCCACTAGGTTGAAGCAGTGAAGCCCAACGTTCACCACGGAGCGCGGAGCCAAGCCGATCGTTTTTCTGCTGTCAAGGGTGTTCCCTGCGTTCACTTGATGCTGCGCCTCTTGGCCAGCCACTGGCGGACCCAATCGCGTTCCGCTGGAGCGACGACGAAAAGGATCGCGCCGTAGGCGACGACTCCCACGACGACTGCCGCCGCGGCGCCGAGCAGAGGTGAGGCGTCGATGTGGGTGAGCATCAGATGACCCAGCCCCAGAGCTCCCGCGATGCTTGGCGCCGTGACCCCCAGCGGTTTCAGCACGGTCAGGACGGACCGATCCAGCGCCCGAGCAGCGAGCACTGCCCCGTACAGAAGGGACGCAATGGAACTTAGGGACCATCCGACGACGGCTCCCTCCAGTCCCCAGCGAACGCCCACGGCAAGCCCCGCGGCCTGGACCGCGAAACCGAACACCATCCAGCCAGCCACTGCGCGGATCTGGCCGAGTCCGCGGAGTGCTGCGGCCACGATTGCGACCACCAACTGAGCCGTCGCGGGAACCGCGAGCACCTGGAAGATGAAGACCGCCGGGCCCCACTGTTCGCCCAGCACGCCAGGCACCACGACGGGCGCAACCAGAGCAGCCAGCGGCGGGAGCAACCCCGCGACAGCCACGACCGCAAACTGCCAGCGCTGAAAAACCGCTGCAAACTCCGCCCGCTTGTCCTGCAGACGAGAGAACACCGAGAACAGAACCCCCACCACCGGGCGGGCCACGTAGGTCAGCGGCAACAGGACGACCTGCTGAGCGAGAGATAGGTAGCCCACTTCCGTGCTGCCGAGCCATTTTCCCACGACGAGCGTCGGCAGTTGCTTCGTCGCCGTGCTGATCACACCGGCAAAAACTACACCGCCGCCGAACTTGGCCAGCGACCGAAGCGCGGGTACGGAAAAGACGAACCGGGGCCGCCAAGCGGCGGCCTTGGCGACCAGTAGCAGCGAAATCAATGATGTCGCCAAGCGGCCGGCAACTAGGGACCAAACCCCATACCCGAGTAACGCAAGGCTCACCGCAGCTACGCCGCCGGCCAGCTTTCCTAGGGCTCGGCGCAGCGCCACCGTTCGGAAGATCATCTCTCGCATGAGCAGCGACTCGATAAGGGCCACCGGTGCGAGGATCGCTCCTCCAACGGCCAGTGCCACGATCACCCCGACGAGTTGAGGCTCACCGAACAGCGCTGCACACGCTGGCGCCGAAAGGCAGGTCAGAGCTGCGACGAGCGCAGCCTGCAGGAGCATCGCCCAGAACGCGCTTGATTTCGTCGTTTCATCGATCGCTTTCGCCTGCACGAGAGCTTGTGGGATTCCGATGGCCGTCACCAAGTCCTGAAAGACGATGACCACCGTCGCCATCGCGATCAGCCCAAAGTCCTCGGGCAGCAACAGCCTGGCCAACAGAAGACGGCTCGAAAGATGGATGGCCTGCCCCACAACCTGACCGCTGCCGAGCCAAAGCACCCCGGAGAGCGCGCCTTCCCGACGCCGCGGAATCTTCTTCGCTCTCATTTGCTCCGATTCACTCATCGGAGCCACTAGTCAGGTGGGATCTCACGGTCGATCATCCGCAGGGCTCTATTGCAGAAGAGATTCACAAAGGCTGCAACATACCGCCGTAGGACTGCTCCGGAGCAGACCACTCGTCATTCATAAGAGGATCAGTCCCGTGTACATCACGATTCCCCTTTGGGCGCATACAAACGTCATCGGCAACCCGAAGTGCGGGAGCAGTGGTCAGCGCTAGAGTCCACCATGGACCAGAGGTCTTTAGTCCAGCGTGGACGAGCGATATTCCCTGCATTAGCGTACGGCCTGCAAACCGTCTGGGACCCCCTTCTCCTTCGGCCAAAAGAGAAAGTTTCGGTCGCGGCGTCGTGGATCGGGGATGATGGCGTCCATGGGCCGAAC
>Ga0256832_1003260_pt1 | contig 11041 bp, 14 predicted proteins | sample 134614metaG_FD_190534 | JGI IMG/M metagenome (GOLD analysis project Ga0256832, IMG submission 190534) | Hydrothermal vent microbial communities from Lau Basin, Pacific Ocean - 134-614 | ecosystem: Environmental > Aquatic > Marine > Hydrothermal vents | place: Pacific Ocean: Lau Basin | collected...
TGTTCGCGATGATCGCTCTCTACGTGCTCTCGGCCACGCTCTACCAGTACGGCGCCTTTTTGCCCCGCGCGGGCCGGATGAGCGAGGTGGCCTTCTGGGCCTATCCCCTCTATCTCGGAGCCTTTCTCGTGTTCCCCATGCATCTTGCGTTCCTCCTAGGCTTGGGGCTTTGGGCGGTGCTGGCGGCCGGCGGGGTCGCGGGGCTTTTGGCCTATCCCGCCGGGGCCAACGTGGTGCTCCAGTACCAGGCCGCCGGTGCCGTGACCCTGGCGCTTGGCTACCTGCTCGGCCTGCACCGCAGCTGGTACGCCGAGGCCCAGCGCGAGGCCAGCTTCGACGCCCTGACCGGGCTCCCCAACCGTCGCCAGATGCAGCGCGTGCTCGCGCACCTCTACGCCCAGGGCGAGCGCGAGGGGCGTGGCTTTGCCGTGATCCTCTTTGACTTCGACGACTTCAAGCGGATCAACGACACCCTCGGCCACTGGGTCGGGGACGAGGTCCTGGTCGCCGCCGCGCGCGCGTTGAAGACCGCGGTGCGGGAGGGGGACTGGATGGGCCGCTGGGGTGGCGAGGAATTCTTGGTGGTGCTGCCCGAGGCCACGCTCGAAGCGGCGCGGCTACAGGCCGACCGCCTCTCGACCCGGCTCAAGGCGCTGACCATCCACGGGGTCCGCCTCTCGGCGAGCTTCGGCGTGGCCAGCTGGCAGCCGGGCGAGCCGCTACCCGAGCTTCTGGCCCGGGTGGACCGGGCCATGTACGCCGCCAAGGAAAAGGGCAAAGGCCGGGTGGAGGTGGCCTAGAGCCCGGCCGCCCGGCGCAGCTCCTCGACCCGGCGGGTCTCCTCCCAGGGGAAGCCCTGGCGGCCGAAGTGGCCGTAGGCCGAGGTGGGGGTGTAGATGGGGCGCAAAAGGTCGAGCTCCTCGATGATCGCGAGCGGCCGCGGGTCGAAGACCTCGGCGGCGATCGCGGTCAGCCGGTCGTCGGGGAGCTGGCCGGTGCCGAAGGTCTCGACCCGGATCGAGACCGGCCGGGCCTTGCCGATGGCGTAGGCGAGCTCCACCAGGGCGCGCTCGGCGAGGCCAGCGGCGACGATGTTCTTGGCCATGTAGCGGGCGTAGTAGCTGGCCGAGCGGTCCACCTTGGTGGGGTCCTTGCCGGAGAACGCGCCGCCGCCGTGGGGCACCACGCCGCCGTAGGTGTCGACGATGACCTTGCGGCCGGTGAGGCCGGTGTCGGCGTGGGGACCGCCGAGGACGAACTTCCCCGAGGGGTTGATCAGGTACTCGGTCTCGGGGCGCAGGTACTCTTCGGGGATGGCGCGTTTTACCACCTTCTCGATTACGTCCTCGCGGATCGTCTCCAGGTCGACCTCGGGGGAGTGCTGGGTGGAGACGACCACGGTCTTGACGAATAGCGGCCGGTCGTTCTCGTAAACCACGGTGACCTGGGCCTTGCCGTCGGGACGGAGGTAGGGGATCTCCTTCTTCTTCCTGGCCTCGGCGAGGCGCATGGTGAGGCCGTGGGCCAGGGTGATCGGCAGCGGCATGAGCTCCTCGGTCTCGGTGGTGGCGTAGCCGAACATCAGCCCCTGGTCGCCGGCCCCGATTTTGTCCTTGGGATCGGTGGACTTTTCCACCCGCACCTCATAGGAGAGGTTCACGCCCCCGGCGATGTCCGGGCTCTGTTCGTCGATGGCGGTGAGCACGGCGCAGGTGTCGCCGTCGAAACCGTACTTGGCGCGGGTATAGCCGACGTCCTTGACCGTCTTTCGCACGAGGCCGGGGATGTCCACGTAGCCCTTGGTGGTGATCTCCCCGGCGACGAAGACGAGACCGGTGGTGACCAGCGTCTCGGCCGCCACCCGGGCCTCCTTGTCCTGGGCCAGCATGGCGTCGAGGATCGCGTCGGAGATGCGATCGGCGAGCTTGTCCGGGTGTCCTTCGGTGACCGATTCCGAGGTAATGAGCTTCTTCAACGCCAGGCCTCCTTTGGTAAAAAGCCGGCCATAAGGCCGGCTTTTGAGTATACACCGGCTTGCTAGTCGGTGAAGCGCTTGAGGAGCAAGACCGCGTTCTGGCCGCCGAAGGCGAACGAGTTCGAGAGCGCGTACTCAACGCTCGCCTTTCGCGGTGCGTTGGGCACGAAGTCGAGGTCGAGCTCGGGGTCCGGGTCGTCGTAGTTGATGGTGGGGGGCAGCGTCTGGCTATATAGCGCCTGGGCGGTGGCCACCGCCTCGGCGGAGCCCGCCGCGCCCAGGAGGTGCCCGGTCATCGACTTGGTGGAGGAGACCGCGAGCTTATAGGCGTGGGCCCCGAAGACCTTCTTGATGGCTAACACCTCGACGCGGTCGTTGTGGGGGGTGCTGGTGCCGTGGGCGTTGATGTAGCCGACCGCTTCCTTGGGGATCCTGGCCTCGGCGATCGCTCGCTCCATGGCCAGCACCGCGCCCAGGCCCTCAGGATGGGGCTCGGTGATGTGGTGGGCGTCGGCGCTCTGGCCAAAGCCCACGACCTCGGCGTAGATCCTGGCCCCGCGAGCGCGGGCGTGCTCCAGCTCCTCCAGCACCAGCACCGCCGCTCCCTCGCCCATGACGAAGCCGTCACGGCTCTTGGTGAAGGGGCGGGAGGCCTTCTCGGGCTCGTCGTTGCGGGTGGAGAGGGCCTTCATCACCGCGAAGCCGCCGACCGCCATGGGGGTGATCGGGGCTTCCGAGCCACCGGTGAACATCACGTCGGCAAAGCCTTGCTTGATCAGGCGGTAGGCGTTGCCCACGGCGTCGGTGCCGGTGGCGCAGGCGGTGACCACGGTGGAGGAGGGCCCGGTGAGGTCGTACTTCATGGCCACGTGGGCGGAGGCCATGTTGGAGATCACCATCGGGATGAAGAAGGGGGAGAGGCGGTGGGGCCCCCGCTCGAAGTAGACCTTGAACTGGTCCTCCCAGGTCTTGATGCCGCCGATGCCGCTGCCCACCAAGGTGCCGATGCGGCTTCTATCCTCGCGGTCGAGCTCGAGCCCGCTATCCTCCAGCGCCAGCGCGGCGGCGATCAGGGTGAGGTGGACGAAGCGGTCGAGCCGGCGCGCCTCCTTTTTTTCCAGGTAGGCGCTGACGTCAACGTCAACCTCGCCGGCGATCTTGGTGGGGAGCTTGTAGGCCTCGGGGTCGTAGTGGGTGATCCGGCGTACACCGCTTTTGCCCTCGAGCTGGGCCTTATGAAAGGCCTCGGCTCCGACGCCGATGGGGGTGACGGGGCCCAGCCCGGTGACGACAACGCGGCGCACGGCCCTAGCCCATCCGCGACTCGATGAACTTCACCGCGTCGCCGACCGTGCGGATCTGCTCGGCCTCCTCGTCGGAGATCTCAAGGCCGAACTCGTCCTCCAGGCCCATGATCAGCTCGACGATGTCGAGGCTGTCCGCGCCCAGGTCCTCGATGAAGCGGGCCTCGGGCACAATCTTTTCCGGCTCGACGTCGAGCTTTTCCGCGATTACAGCTTTAACTTTCTCGAAAACGTCCATCGTGAACCTCCCAACGCGAGATTATACATGCCCCTAGTGGGGTGTCAGTCCGCCGTCAATGCAGATCGTCTGGCCGTTGATGTAGGCGGCGTCGTCCGAGGCCAGGAAGGCGACCAGCTTGGCGACCTCCTCGGGCTTGCCGAACCTTCCCGCAGGAATCTGCTCCAGGTAGGCCTTTTGCACCGCCTCGGGCAGGGCGGCGGTCATGTCGGTCTCGATGAAGCCGGGGGCGACGGCGTTGACGGTGATGCCCCGGGCGGCGTACTCCTTGGCGGCGGTCTTGGTGAGCCCGATCAGCCCCGCCTTGGCGGCGGCGTAGTTGGCCTGGCCGGCGGGACCGAGCAGCCCGGAGACGCTGGCGATGTTGACGACGCGGCCCCATTTGCGCCGCATCATCTTCTTGATTGCCTCACGGGTGAGGACGAAGGCGGCGTTGAGGTTGGTCTGGAGGACGTCGAGCCAGTCCTCGTCCTTGAGCCGCACGAGCAGGTTGTCGCGGGTGATGCCGGCGTTGTTGACCAGCACGTCCACGCCCCCGAGCGCCGCCTCCGCCTCGGCGAAGAGCGCTTTGGCGGCGGCGAGGTCGGCGAGGTCGGCGCCGAGGACGGCGACCTTGGCGGCCCCGAGTTCCCTCGCCTCCTCGGCGACCGCCTCCGCGGATTCGCGGTTCTTGCCGTAGTGCACCGCTACCCGGTGCCCGGCGCGGGCGAACTCGAGCAGGATCGCCCGGCCGATCCCCCGGCTGGAGCCGGTGACGAGTACCCCTCTTACCTCAGCCATGCGGCCACCTCCCGTGCTTCCTCGGGCGTGCTGACGTTCTTGACCTCGGCCTCCTCTAGCGTACGCCGCACCAGCCCGGCGAGCACCCGTCCGGGGCCGAACTCGACGTAGCGCCCGGGGCCGAGGCGCTCGAGCGTCTCGGCAAAGCGCACCGGCGCGGTGATCTGTTCGATCAAGAGCCTTTTGGCCTCGGCCCCGGTGGTGACCGGCCGGGCGGTGGCGTTGGCCCAGACGGGGAAGGCGGGATCGGCAAAGGGTACATTCTCCAGCTCCCGGGCCAGCCGCTCGGCGGCGGGGGCCATCAGGGGGGAGTGGAAGGGGGCGCTGACGTTCAGGAACACCACCCGGGCGCGGGCGGCCTTCAGGGCCTCGGCGGCGGCCTCGACGGCGGCCTTCTTGCCCGAGATCACCACCTGGCCGGGGGCGTTGAGGTTCGCGACCCAGACCCCTTCGAGGTCCTGGATGGCGGCCTCGACCTTTTCTAGGGGAACCTTGAGCACCGCCGCCATCGCCCCCTCGCCCACGGGGACGGCCTCTTGCATGTAGCGGCCGCGAAGGCGCACCAACCGGAGCGCCTCCTCGAAGGGGAGGGTACCGGCGGCGGCGTGGGCGGTCCACTCGCCGAGGGAGTGGCCGGCAGCGGCCTCGGGCAGGGGGCCTTCGGCCTCCCGGTAGGCGACGTAGGCGGCGTACCCGACGGCGAGCAGCGCCGGCTGGGCGTTCTCGGTTAGGGTGAGGGTTTCCTCCGGACCCTCGAACATCAGCTTCAAGAGCCCGGGCAGGGTGGCCTCGGCGAGTTCCAGCACCTTGCGGGCAGCCGGCGAGCCCTCATACAGGGCATGGCCCATGCCCACCGCCTGCGAGCCCTGGCCGGGAAACAGCGCGATCACAGCATCTCCCCCCAGGTGTGCACCGCTGCCGCCCAGGTCAGCCCGGCGCCAAAGGAGACGAAGAGCAGGTGGTCGCCGGGCCGGATCTTGCCAGCGTCCAGGGCCTCCTTCAGCGCCAGGGGGATGGAGGCGGTGGAGGTGTTGCCGTACTCGTCGAGGTTGACCACCACCTGCGCCCAGTCAAGGCCGAGCCGCTCCCGGGCGGCGTCGACGATGCGGCGGTTGGCCTGGTGGGGGACAAAGAGGTGGATGTCCTCCTTTTTGAGCCCTGCCTTCTCGATCGCCTCCACGGTGGCGGTGTCCATCACCCGGACGGCGAACTTGAACACCTCGCGGCCGTTCATGAAGATGCGATCGTTCATCCGGGTGCCGTCCGGGAGCCGGGCCGCCATTGCCTTCATGTGCAGGGCGGGGGCGCCGCTGCCGTCGGCGCCCAGGACGAAGGAGCGAAAGCCCCGGCCCTCGGGCACCCGGCCCACCACTGCCGCCCCGCCAGCGTCGCCAAAGAGCACCGCGGTGCTGCGGTCCCGCCAGTCCACCGCTTTAGAGAGCACCTCGGCGCCGATCACCAGCGCCCGGTTGGCGAGCCCCGTCTCCACCTGCCCGGCGGCCTGGGCGAGGGCGTAGAGCCATCCCGGGCAGCCGGCCAAAAGGTCGTAGCCCGCCGCCTTGAGGCCAAAGCGGTGCTGGATCAACGCGGCGGTGTTAGGGAAGAGGGCGTCCGGGGTGTTGGTGGCCACGATCACCAGGTCCACACCTTCGAGGGCGGCTTCGCCGTGGCGCGCGATGAGGTCCAGCACCGCCTTCTCGGCGAGGTCATAGGTGAACTCGTTCTCGGCGGCCACGTGGCGGCGCTTGATCCCGGTCCGGGTGGTGATCCACTCGTCCGAGGTGTCCATAAACGAAGCCAGGTCCTCGTTGCTGAGGACCTTGGCTGGCGCGTAGGCCCCGAGGGCCAGGATGCCGGCGGGCACCTTAGGCCTCCGGCAGGTCGAGGACCTTTTCGCCCTTGTAGTAGCCGCACTCGGGGCAGACCGTGTGCGGCGGCTTCATCGCCCCGCACTGGGGGCAGGGGACCAGGTTGGGCGCGCTGAGCGCGTGGTGGCTACGCCGCTTGTCCCGCCGGGACTTCGACGTCTTCTTCTTGGGTACGGGGTGTTTGGCCATGTCCTTCCTCCTATTGCGGCCTAACGCCAGGCCGAAGGCGTATTATAACCATAAACCCGGCTAGAGGTCTTTGAGGAGCTCGCCCAGGGCCAGGAAGGGGGTCTTGGCCTTCAGGGCCTGGGCGTGGCCGCAGTCGGTCTCGTTGAGGTCGGCGCCGCAGACCGGGCAGAGCCCGGCGCAGTCCTCGTCGCAGACGGCGGTGAGGGGCAGCTCCAGGGCGAAGGCTTCGGTGAGGAAGCCGGAGAGGTCGAGCTCGGGGTGGCCAAAGAGGTAGTGGTCTTCCTCCGGGGCCTCGACCCGGGTCACCGCCTCGACCCCGGGCTGGTAGTGGAGCAGGTGCTGGAAGTAGGCGTGGATAGGCACCGGGGTGGGCTTCAGGCAGCGACGGCACTCCATCAGCGCGGTGCCGTGCACCTCTCCGGAGAGCAGGAACTCGCCGCCGTAGTTGGAGACGGTCACCCGCCAGTCGGCCTGGCCCTCGATCGGGATGGCGTTCTTGCCCTCGCCCAGATGGTCCTTGATCACCCCCTCGGCGCTCTTTTCGCCGGGCTCCTTGAGAATGCCGGCGATGTTGATGCTTTGCAGTTCCTTCACGTCCATATCCGATCAATCTTAGCTTATCGGAAGGGCCCAGGTCAAGGTCTTGCAATCGCTACGCATAAATATAGAAAAGCGTCCTGCACGCGGACTTTGTGCTAGCATGGCGGGGTTATGGCGAGGATAGCCTTAGAGGGCGTTCCCCTCGACCTTGGCGCCGGCCGGCGGGGGGTGGACATGGGCCCGAGTGCCATCCGCTACGCGCGGTTGCAGGAGGCGCTCGCTGAGCTCGGGCACGAGGTCTTAGACCTCGGCGACCTCAAGACCCCGGTGGTGGAGACGTTAACGCCAAAGACGCCGCCCTACTTCGCCCGGGAGATCGCCGCCGTCGCCGGGGAGCTGTGCGAACGGCTGCGGGGGCTCGAGCCCGCGGTCTTCCCGCTAGTGCTCGGGGGCGATCACTCGCTCAGCCTGGGCTCGGTCCCCGGGAGCGGCCGCGGGGCGCGCACCGGGGTGATCTGGGTGGACGCCCACGGCGACTTCAACACCCCCGAGACCAGCCCCTCGGGCAACGTCCACGGCATGGTCCTGGCGGCGCTTTTGGGCCTGGGGGCACCGCCCCTCACCGAGGTCTGCGGCACCGGCCCCAAGCTCTTGCCCCAGGACGTGGTGCTGATCGGGGTGCGCCAGCTGGACCCGGGGGAGCGGGAGCTGCTCCTAAGGAGCGGGGTCACGGTCTTCACCATGAGCGACGTCGACCGGCTGGGGATGGCGCGGGTCGCCGCCGAGGCGGTGGCGCGGCTTAAAGGGCTGCCCCGGGTGCACGTCTCCTTTGACGCCGACGTCCTCGACCCCGAGGTTGCGCCCGGCGTGGGCACGCCCGTCCCCGGCGGCCTCACCTACCGCGAGGCCCACCTGCTAATGGAGCTCTTCCACGAGTCCGGCATCGTGACCAGCCTCGACCTGGTCGAGGTCAACCCCATCCTCGACCGGGAAAACCGCACCGCTAAGATCCTGGTCGAGCTGGCCGCGAGCCTCCTCGGTAAGCGCATCCTCTAGCGCCCCCGGCGCCAGGCCCAGGCGGCGAGGAGGGCGAAACCAAGGGAATGGGCGAGGAGCGCGAGGACCGCGCCGCCCGGCCAGGGCCGGGCGCTGGCCGAGGCCCAGACGAGCTCCGCCCACTGCCGGGTGGGGGTGTAGAGGGAGAGGGTCCGCGCCCACCCCGGCAGGGCCTCGGGGGGCATCCAAAGCCCGCCCAGGAAGGAGAGCGGAAGGTAGACGAGGTTCGCGACCGGAAGCGCCGCCCGGGGGCTTAGCAAAAACGCGAGCGCCACCCCCAAGAGCCCCATCGGCACCGCACCCAGAACGAGGGCGGCGAGAAAGGCGAGGGGGCTCGCCTTCTCCGGCCTGAGGGGGGTGGAGAGGGCGGCCACCCCGGCCACCACCGCGGCCGCCAGGAGGGCGAAGAGGAGCCCGGCGAGGACCAGCGCCGCCGGCCGCACGTAGGGGGACAGGGGCAGCGCCCTGAGGAAGGTGGTCCAGGGGTTTTCCCGCTCCTGGGCGAGCCCCACCCCGAACTGGAAGAAGACCACGGTGAACACCGCGAAGGTCATGAAGCTGGCGGTGGTCTGGTTGGCGGCCGGCCAGGTCTTGAGGTAGGGGACCGCGAAGATCAAGAAGAACATCGAGGGAAAGACCAAGGTGGGGATCAAAAACCCCGGCACCCGGAAAAGCGCGAGGAGCTCGGCCTTCAGGTGGACCCAGACGAGCTTCATTGTGCCTCCTCGGTGAGCAGCAAAAAGGCCTCCTCGAGACGAACCGGGGCGACCTCGAGGCCCGAAAACGGCACCCCCGCCTCGACCAGCGCCCGCACCAGGCGGTCGGCGTCGGGGGTGTAGAGCACGACTCGGGCGCCCTCCCGCTCCCTACGGGCCACCCCGGGGAGCTCGGGGACCTTCTCGGCCTCGAAGGCGACCCTTTTCAGCCCCACCCGGGCCCGGATCTCGTCCACCGTCCCCACCGCTAAAAGCCGCCCCTTGTGGAGGATCGCCACCCGTTCGGCGAGGGCCTCGGCCTCCTCCAGGTAGTGGGTGGTGAGGAGCACCGACCCGCCCTCCTCGCGGTAGGCGCGGATCGTCTTCCAAAGCCCCCGCCGGCTCTCCACGTCGAGGCCGGTGGTGGGCTCGTCGAGGACGGCGAGGCGGGGCCGCCCGAGGAAGGCGAGGGCCACCGCCAGCCGCCGCCGCTCGCCGCCCGAGAGCCGGGCGGCAAGCCGCCTAGCGAGCCCTTCCAGGCCGAAGCGGGCGAGGAGGATGCTGGGGTCCTCGGGCGCCGGGTAGTGGGCGGCCACCAGCGCCGCCACCTCGGCCACCCGCAGGGTGGGGGGGAAGCCGGTCTCCTGGGGGGTGAGGCCGAGGCCGAGCCGGGCCCGCCAGTCCCGGGGGTCCCGGCCAAAGAGCCGGGCACGGCCGGCGTCGGGGGCGAGGAGCCCGGTGAGGATGCCGACCAGGGTGGTCTTTCCAGCCCCGTTGGGGCCCAAAAGGGCCAGGACCTCGCCGGCCTCGACCGCAAGGCTCACCCCGGCGAGGGCCTGGGTCTTTCCGTAGGCCTTTTGGATTCCCTGGACCTCGGCGACCCTGTTCATGTGCCTTCCCCCTTCACCAGCCGCTCCAGTTCTTTGACGTGGGCCAAGAAGGCGTCCCGGCCCTTGCCGGTGAGCCCTACCCAGGTCCGCGGCCTGCGCCCCACGAAGCCCTTTTCCACCCGCAGGTAGCCGGCCTCTTCGAGCTTTGTGAGGTGCCGCGAGAGGTTGCCCTCGGTGAGGTCGAGGTCGCGCTGGAGTTTTTTGAACTCCACCCGGGCGTCGGGCCCCAGCCGGGCCAGGTAGGCCATCAGCTTGAGGCGGGTGGGTTGGTGGATGAGCTCATCGAAGGCCACGGATCCCCCGGTAGAGCCCGAACAAAAGGGCCAAGAGCCCGGCCCCGGCAAGCAGCGGGGCGTAGAGGGCGGGGAAAAGCGCGAAGACCAGGGCGTTGGCGAGGGCAAAGAGCGCCCCCGCGAGGAGAAGGCCACTGCGCTCGAGCACGACCCCCGAGGCCATCCAGGCCAGGGCGACCAGCAGGTTGATGGCAAGCGGCCGTCCCGCGGCGAGCCGTTCCCCGGCCAGCAAGAGGGCGACGAGGTCGAGCCCGAAGGCGCTCCAGAGGAGGGCGAGCTTACGCCCGGCGCCGGTGCGGAGGTGCCGTGCCTCCCGGCCGCCGAGGTAGAAGGAGAGCGCGAACCCGGCGACGGCGAGCCCCGCCCAGGCCTCCCCCGACTCGGGGAAGAGGCCGTAGCCAAGGGCATAGACCGCCCCCCAGACGGCGAGCAGCCGGGACAGGAAGGGGTCCAGCGCCCGGCTCGCTAAGGTTTCCCCCTCACGGGCGGCGTGGAGGAGGTCTTTAGCCTCCTCGCGGCTCACTGCCCGCCCCCGAGGGTGAGGCGGAGGAGCACCCCCGGGTGGCCGGGGGCGTACTGATAAGCGAGGAGAAGGCCCAAAAAGCCCCGGTCCTTCTCGGCCAGGACCCAGACCCCGGGCTCGAGCAAAAACCCGCCCCAGCCCTTCCCCCCGCCGCCGCCGAGGCCGAGCCGGGGGACGATGGCGATCTGGAGGTCGTCGGCCGGCGCCGCGTAGGCCCGGTAGCCAACGAAGCCAAGGCCATACCCGTAGCCGGCGAGGCCCCCGTAGCCCTCGCCGCCAAAGTAGAACCGCTCATAAACGCCGAACCCCCCGCCCCCAAACTCAAGGCCCCCGTTGGCCTGGTAGCCGACGGCGAAGAACCCGCCGGCGAGCGCAGGCAAAAGGGCGAAGAGCCCCGCGGCCAGAACCCTCTTGAACCCTTTCATGGGACCACGTTAACACAAACTACTTTGCGTGGCAAAGTCGGCTTACCCCTTTAGACTAAGGCCCGTGCTGGTGATTCCCGCGGTCGACATTCAGGGCGGACGGGCGGTGCGGCTCTATGAGGGCGACCCCGATCGGGAGACGGTCTACTTCGAGGACCCCCTCGAGGCCGCCCGCCACTGGCAGGAGAAGGGGGCCCGCTACCTCCACCTGGTGGACCTCGACGCCGCCACCGGCCGGGGCGAGAACCGCGCCGTGCTGGCCCGG
>Ga0256832_1003261_pt1 | contig 11040 bp, 9 predicted proteins | sample 134614metaG_FD_190534 | JGI IMG/M metagenome (GOLD analysis project Ga0256832, IMG submission 190534) | Hydrothermal vent microbial communities from Lau Basin, Pacific Ocean - 134-614 | ecosystem: Environmental > Aquatic > Marine > Hydrothermal vents | place: Pacific Ocean: Lau Basin | collected...
ACCATTCTCTGGGCGGTTGGGTTTCCTTCACGGCTTACGGAGCGGCTGTACTCCACCTCCACCTCGCAGCGCCCCTCGATCTTCTGTTTTACGATCATCGCGATAGAGTGCATAACATCCACCGGCTCGAATCCGCTTACCACCACCGGGGTGCCGTACATTTCGGGGAACGGTTCGTATATTTTGGAGCCTGTTATCACGCTTACGTGGGAGGGGCCTATGAAGGCGTCGATTTTCGCCTCTTCATCGGCCATCAGGGCGTGCATCGGCGGCGGTACGAGTACATGGTTTATATGGAAAGAGAGGTTCTTTACACCCTCTTTCAGCGCCTTTTTCATAACGGCGGCGGTCATGGGCGTGGTGGTTTCGAAACCGATGGCGAAATAGACGACCCTCCTGTCGGGATTGCTTTTGGCTATATCTATGAGGTCCATTGGAGAGTAGAGAGAGCGTATGTCGCACCCCTTCGCGCGTTCGTTCGCCAGAGAGGTCGCACTTCCGGGAACGCGAATCATATCTCCGAGGGTGCAGAGGATAACCCCCTCTATGTTGGCCAGCTCTATGGCGTTGTCTATGCGCTCTTTGGGCATTATGCACACAGGGCAGCCCGGGCCGTGCACGAAGTCGATGTTTTCGGGCAGCAGCTGCTTGAGGCCGTATTTCATGATGGTATGGGTATGACCGCCGCACACCTCCATGATGTTCAGGGGCTCTTTGAGCCTCTTCGCATCTTCGGCTATGAGCCGCGCGAGGGCCTTTATGGTCGCAGGGTCGCGGAACCGATCGTAGAGATCTTTTAACTGCAGAGAGCTCATCTCAGGGCACCGCCGAGCAGTTGTCGGCCTCGTCGACTATCTGCCGCTTCTGCTCCTCATCCATCAGGGTCAGGATCTCTCTGTATGTCTCTATGGAAGCCAGAGCACTCTCTTCGTCTATTATGTTCATCGCATAACCTATATGGATGAGCACATAATCGCCCTCTTTCACCTCGTCGGCTATGAAATCTATGCCCACTTTTCGCTTGACTCCCATCGTATCGACCACAGCCGTAACCTCATCCCTGTCTATCTTTACAACTTTACTCGGAATCGAAAGACACACAATTCACCCCCTCCAAAACTCATAAACCCTACCCCCACATCCCAAACCCCACATCCTACATCCCAAACCCCATATCCCAAATCCTACACCCCGCATCCCATAAACTCTCTCTTAAACTCAATCCACTGCGCCACTCTTTTGATCGATTCGGGATCTTTGGCGCTTACCTCCAGCAGATCGACTCCGGGCTTCAACTTCCCGGCCGCCTTTTTCGCCTCTTCTATCTTGAAGTCGAAATGGGGCAGAAGGTCGGTTTTCGTAATGAGCACAAGATCGGCCTGACGGAACATGACCGGGTATTTCTGAATCTTGTCGTCACCTTCCGGAACGCTTACCAAAACGATATTGAGGTGCGCTCCGACATCGTAGCCGGCCGGGCAGACGAGATTTCCGACATTCTCTATGAAGCATACGTCGATATCGTCAAGAGGCATCTCGTGCAGACCCTTGTGAACCATGAAAGCGTCCAGGTGGCATGCGCTTCCCGTCTGTATCTGGTAGGCGGGTATACCTTTTGCTCTTATCCGGTCCGCGTCTCGGTCGGTCTCGAGGTCCCCTTCGATCACTCCGAATCTAAAAGGCGCTCTCTCAGCCAGCTGCTCGAGAAGCGTAGTCTTGCCGCTTCCCGGAGAGCTCATCAGATTTATAGCCAGCACGCCGTGCGCATCGAAGTGTGCCCTGTTGTGTACAGCTTCATGGTCGTTCTTGTCCAAAATTTTGCCGATGACATCTATAGTCTTTTTGTCGTTGAGCTGCGGATTTCGGTGCAGCGTCTCGTGAGCGGCCTGCCGGCTGCGGCTCCGGTCTGTTTCATCTTCATGATGGTGGTGGTCGGTTATGGAACATCCGCAATCTTTACACATAATCCTCCCTTTCATATAATGTTACACAAATTCCGGGCAAAGCCCGTAATTTGGCAGGGCCTGACCGGCCCTACAACCCCCTAAAGCTTCGAAATCTCAGATTTCGAGACGACGTTTCGCTCACTAAACGTCGGAATGTTACACAAACTCCGGGCAAAGCCCGTAATTTGGCAGGAGGTGACCGGCCCTACAACCCCCTAAAGCTTCGAAATCTCAGATTTCGAGACGATTTTACGCATTTTACGCAAGAGCGTAACAGATCATACCATCATCGACGAGCCCACAACCAGTGAAAGAGCTCCGGCCGCCGCGAATGCCGCGCGCACATTGCGCCTGCTTGTGAGCAGATTTTCGTTTATGAGCGATACGATATATCCGAAGCCCATAAAGACGACCATCACTCCCATAGTAAAAGCCGCTACCATCATAGGACCCACTTCGTTATGTGCGATGGTGCTGAGTGTAATCAGCATCCCTCTCACACCCCCTATGCCCATGAGCGCACCTACAGTCAACGCGGATGCGGTTCTCTTTTCAAACTCCTCGTCGCTATGGTCGTGGGAGTTTCCGAACCAGATGTGGATATGCTCTTTTCCTTCATGGGTATGGCGCCCGATGTTGATTCTGTCGGCTGCGGCCATAAAGAGAAGATAGCAGCCTATGGCGAATATGACTCCCGAAGAGATGAGATCGGCATAAGAGAGAATCTGCGCCGGTATCTCGATGAACTGGAGCACTCTCGCGAAAATGAAGAGAGAGACTCCGTGCCCCACTGCGAAAGCGAGCGTGATAAAGAGGGTCTTTTTTCGCCCCTTTCCTATGGAGAAGTCGGCGATGGCGGTAAGATGGTCCGGTCCGAAAGCGTGCAGAACACCGTACCAAAAGAGTATATAAAGAGTCGGCTCCATACAGCACCTCTCACTCTATTGTTATCTATTATATGCCTATAATCAGAAATTGAACTTTAAAGTGGTAGAATCTTATATATTTTCGGTACCGGAGAGAGCATGACGAAAGCGTGTATCCATTGCGGCGCGGAAAGACTCTATACCCTCGGCGACGGAACCGTAAAGTGCTCCTCCTGCAGGCGAAGATGCAGCCCGAAAAAGCTCAGACGGAGGCTTGGCCTCATAGAGGCTTTCTGCAGCGATCTGACAGCCCGGGAGGCCGCAGCCCGGCTCGGTATAAACTACGTAACCGCGAAAAAGTTCTACGACACCCTTCGTTCACTCCTTCTGGAGGCTCTCGAAGAGAGTTACTCAAACCACTCGGAAGAGGTGCTGGAGTATGACGAATACCTCTACCTCGATCACTCCAAACGAAAAGAGAAGCGCTACATTTTCGATGCGCACAACTTTCTTACATTCGACTACGGCGGCAGGGTCTACAACATATTGATGCCCTCTCTAAACCGCTACAAAAAGAGCTTTCTCGCCGATGGTCTCGATGAGCTCTACTACAGCGAGTTCTCCAAATTTCTAAAGATACACCGCATCGCCAAACTCCGCTCGATTGACAACACCATAGTCAGATTCTGGAAGTTCTTCGACGAGTTCATGAAGAAGTACAAAGGTGTTAAACGGGACAACTTCATCTACTATCTCAAAGAGGCGGAGTTCAAGTTCAACTATAAAGCGGAGGAGAGGATAGAGATTCTCACCTCTTTGTGGCTGAATGCGGAAAAGCGGTGATATCTAAATGATAATGATTACCATTTAATTAAAATATAAGCTTCAAAAAGTGATAATAGCGCCATAATTTTGATATTGATTATCAGTTTAGAAAGGTGGTTTTATGAAAAGGGTTGCAGCGGCCGCTCTCGTTCTATTCGCTCCATTCGCGGGAGCCGACGATCTCAGCAAAGAGGAGGGTGTTACTACCATTCGGGAGAAGATCGGCGGGGTGTTGATGCTCGAACACGCCCTTGCGCAGATTCGGGCCGGGTATATAGCGCTGAATCCGCGCTCAGGCTCTTCACAGAGCAGCTCCGCCGTTGCGGCGGGGGGCCATGTGCACCTGCAGACAAAACGGTTTTACGGCATAATGGGCGCGGCAGAACTCTACACAGTGCAGGATATGGGAATCCAAAAGAGCGATCCGAACAGGATAGAACCCACATTTTTCGACGCCGAGAAGTCCGGCTTCTCGACCCTTTCGCAAGCCTATATAGACGCCCTTTGGGGCGGTACCGAAATAAAAGCGGGCCGTCAGATGATCGACACTCCCCATGCAGATTCGGACGACATACGGATGATGCCGAACTACTTCACGGCATACACGATAACCAACAGCGATATAGAAGGCGTTACACTCACGGCGGGGAAAATAGAGCAGATGGCAGGATGGGAGAACGGCATAGACGCATCCAGATTCGTAAACGTCGGCAGATCTTTCGGGGCCGCCGAATCCAACGACGGCATCTACTTCGCCTCCGCTCTCTATGCGGGGGCGGAAGATAGCGTAATTCAGGCATGGTACTACGATATCACAGAAATTGCGGATCTCTTCTATATCGAAGCGGCACGCGAGTTCTACGGCCGAAACACCCATACGGTTATAGGCCTTCAGCTCGACAGGGCGACCGGAAAAGGTAGGAAGCTCCTGGGCGAAACTGACTCTTTGACATGGGGCGTAAGCGCACAGGTAAGCTTCAAAGAGATCGGCCTCGGAGTTACGGGAGCATATAACAGAGATAGCGGCAGCGGAGCTTTCGGCAGCCTTGGAGGCGGACCCTTTTTCACATCTCTCGAAGATCAGACGCTCGATGCCGTGGGCGCAAAAGGGAGTGCATGGATCGCCGGAGTCTCTTACGATTTTTCAAACAGCGGAGTGGAGGGTCTGGAGAGCTACATTTCGTTCGGCAGTTTCAAGGCTGACGAGAGCGCTCTTTATGAGACCTTCGAAACCGATATCACCATAGCGTACGAGATCTCGGAGAGCTTGAACATCACGGCCGCTTACGCTTTTGTAGACGACAAAACCGCAGACAACGAAGACTACTCACAGTTCAGATTCATAGCCGACTACAACTTCAGAGGGCCGTAGACTCTTCTTCATCTCCATCTTTTAAAGAGTGAAGCGCATACCAGACCTGCCCCAGTGCGATGGAGCCGTCGTTCGGCGGGGTGTTCAGAGGGGTCAGAACCCTCCTGCCGGTCGACTCGAGGGCATCGAGTACCGCTTCGCTAAGGGTGCGGTTCTGAAAGACCCCGCCGCTAAGCACCACCGGAAGCTTCGGATACTTTTCACAATATCGGACGACGATAGCGACCAGCGAGGCTATGAAGCGCTCCGCGATTCGGTTCGGCGCGGTTTCGACGATGGCCCTTACGGCGGGCCGCCAGTCGACAATCCCGTCATCTATGACCATCGGCAGCGCTTCGCACTCTATGCCCCCTTTTACGGCCGCCTCCAGACGCAGCCCGCTCTCCCCCTCGTAGCTCACTCTCTGGCATATACCGGCAAGAGAGGCCGCCGCGTCGAAAAGGCGCCCCATCGATGTGGTTACGGGCGAGTTGATCCTCTTTTGCCACGACCGGTGCAGCAGAACTATTTCGGATCGATTGAACGCGGCTGCGGCCGGTGAGTCCATCTGTAGAATCTCTTCGAGCGTGTAACACTCGAAAAGCAGCGAGAGAGCGCTCCTGCGCGGTTCACGCACCGCTTTTTCGCCTCCGAGCAGCCTGAAGGGGCGAAGGTGCCCCACTCTCTCGAACCCCTTTACGCCGCACAAAAGCGTCTCTCCTCCCCAGACGGTACCGTCATCACCGTAGCCTGTACCGTCCCATACGAACGCGAGAACATTGTCTGTAGTTTTGTTCTCGGCCATTACCGCCAGCGCATGGGCATGGTGGTGCTGCACCGTTTGAGTGCGCAGTGCGGAGTTTGAAGTACGTAGATTTTCGCTCCACTTTACGGTTTCGTAGTATGGGTGTTTGTCGCGGACGACCGTTTTCGGCTCGAAGTCGTAGAACCTCTTGAAAGTCTCGACGGTGCGCTCGAAGTACTCCATGGCTTCTATCGATCCGAGATCACCGATGTGGGGCGAGAGGATGATCTTTTCGTCGAATGCGAGAGCGATCGTATCTTTCTGGTTGGCCCCGACCGCCAGAGTGTTCTGTGCGCACGCACTCTCGAGCGGTATGGTCAAGGGGGCTATGCCGCGTGCGACCCTGAGCCATTGGACCCTCGAGCCTGCAACCTGCACCACAGAGTCGTCACATGCGTTCACGATATCCCTGTCGTGGTCGAGTACGGCATCTACTACACCGCCCAGCTTTTTCAAAAGCTCCTCTCTGCTGCGTATGATCGGCTCGTCGCTCAGATTCGCGCTGGTCGCAACAAGCGGGATATCGAGATGGTCGAACAGTAGATGGTGAAGCGGAGTATAGGGAAGCATGATGCCTATGCGGTCTATTCCCGGCGCCACGGAGTCGCTGAGCGGCTTTTCAGGAGTTTTCGACGACTTTTTCAGAAGCACTATCGGCCTGGGTCCGGAGGTGAGCAACTCCTCCTCCATAGTGCCGATCTGTGACAGCTCTGCGGCGCTTTGCAGATCTTTCACCATCACCGCTAACGGCTTCGAGGGGCGGCGCTTCCTCTCTCTGAGACTCCTTAACGCTTCGCCGTTCGTCGCATCGCACATCAGGTGAAAGCCGCCCAGCCCCTTGACGGCGACTATTCTCCCCTCTTCGAGAAGCTGTGCCGTCTTTTTTACGATACTCCGCGCATCCGACCTCTCCTCTTCGCCGCCGACAAAAAGAGTAAGTCTCGGTCCGCACTCGTAACAGCTTATGGGCTGGGCGTGGTACCTGCGGTCGAGTGGGTCTTCATACTCCCTGCGGCACTTCGGGCACATCTTGAATCGCGCCATCGAAGTGTTGGGCCTGTCGTAGGGCACGGTAACGGTTATAGTATAGCGCGGGCCGCACTCCGTACAGTTTATGAACGGATAGAGGTATCTTCGATTCGAGGGGTCTCTCATCTCCTTCAGACACTTTTCGCACACCGTCATATCGGGGCTTACCGCGGTCGCTTTCAGGGTTTTGTCGTCGGAAGCTACGATTTTAAAGCTCCGTTCGCCGAGAAGAGCGATCTCTCTTTTCTCTACAGAGTCTATGCGTGCAAGCGGCGGCAGTTCGCTCCGCAGCCTCTCGAAAAAGAGGTCGAGCGCGTCGCTTGCGCCTTCGAGTTCAGCGGTAACACCCCTGCCGTCGTTGCATACATAGCCGCCAAGGCCTATTTGGCTGGCCAGACGATAGACGAACGGCCTGAAGCCGACACCCTGGACGACACCTCTTATCTGCAGCCGGTACCTTTTCATATCAGAGTGCGAGTGCGCCAAAGAGTGCGTTCTCCCTATCTATCGGCAATGCCCTGTTCATAAGAAAGCCCTCTCTTGCGAGATTTTTCCGCACCCTGCCAAAGAGCGGCCGGTTGCCGAAAGCCTTTCCGCACAGCACCGTATGTTTCGCTTTTGAACGGCTCTTCAGCTCACCTACGGTTTCACTTATATAGTCGCCGAAAGATTCGAAGATCGAGTAGGCGAGCAGTTCGCTCTCTGCACCGCCGAGCCTGTAGCTCATGAGACCGGCCAGAAAGGCGTATGGGTCGAAACGGCTATCTTTAAGCCTCATATCGATCTTGAGCCCCCCTCTGCCTCCGAATTTGAGCGACTCTTCACAAAGACTCTTGAATCCGGGCTCGGGTAGCCCCGCGATTACGGCGGCGGCCTCGAATATATCGGCAGATTCGAAGAGCGTTTCTGATATTTCGGGAAATCTCTCCGTAAAATTTTTTACCAGTCTCTGGGAGCCTTCGCGAAGGGCCTCTATGCCGCTTTTCAGCTTCGCGGAGTCGAACTCCATCGGCGGTACGGCCGTTATCTGCTTCCGTCCGTCGTGATAGATGAATGTCGGCTCCTCGTCGAAATATACGCCTATCGCACTCTCGTTCTGCAGGCCGTGTTCGAGAAGTACGGAGAGCACGGAACCGCTCTCTTGTGAGAATCGGACGGTGCGGGAGTGGTGCATATCGACATCTTCGTTTTCCAGCAGGAAAAGTGCCGAAGCTTCGGCACTCTCGAACTTCTCGACCCTGTCGATGAGCACCCCCTCTCTATCCGGTACGGCTGCCATATCGTGGGCGACCGCGATCCTGTCGCTCCGCCGGTCGAAGCGAATAGGAAAGAGCGAGCGCTCCCCCTCGACAAAGAGTCTGGCCGACTTGTCGACAAAGAGTCTGCTATCCCTCTGCGGCTCTATGGCGAGGTCGAAATCTATCACCATATCGGCCGCTCCGGCGGCGCCCGGCTCGTAGGCTATGTGTGAACGCCCGAGACCGAGCAGCTCTTTCGCAAGAAGGATGGAGAAGCCCTCGTCCGGGTACTTCAGCGATGTGAACTTCCCGTATGCCCCATATAGACTTTCATCCGCCACGGCGGCGCGGATAAGGGGCCTCTCTATGCAAAAAAGCGCCTCTCTCTCCTCTTTTGTCAGCAGGCAGAGAGAGTCGAGCTTCGAAGCGTCCGTCACCATCATCACATTTTCGCCTTCGGCGTCGCGGATCTTCGCATCGTAGAAGATTCTGTCGCCGAAGAGTGTCTTTATGCGTACCTTTTTCCCTTCGCACAGAGCGGCGGCCGCGACTTCGAAGAGCCTTTTGAAGCTCTCCGGATCGTTGGCGTACCGTTCACCCCTTTTGTCTGAGAACCTTACAGGTATGCCGCATTCATGGCAGCTTATAAGCGGATAGTCGAGCCTGAAAGGATCTGTGCGGCTCTCGTTTTTGCACTCTTCGCACGGCTCGAAAAAGCTCATCAGCGTATTTCGGCGTACGAAAGGGTACTCTTCGAAAAATGGATACTGCGCACCGCAGCAGTTGCAGCCCGTAAAGGGGTAGTAGTAGCGTCTCGATGAGGGGTCGAACATCTCTTTGGTACACTTTATGCAGGGGGCGATGGAGTGGGGAAGCCTGCTCTTTCGCTCTTTTTTGAGTCTTGGAACTCCGCCTTCCGTTATGCGGTGCGAAGAGGCGCCCATAAAACAGGAGGCCGGGAGCATCTCTGCGACTCTTTCGAGGTAGCGTGCCAGATTCGGATCTCTCTCGTCGCCGATGATCGTAATGGCGGCGCCGTTTTGCATAATGGAGACGTCGGCACCCTCACTCGCGGCCAGCGCTTCGGCAAAATCGGAAATATAGCCGTGAGGCGCGCCATACTCTATCTCGAAAAGAAATGCCATCTCTATCCTTGTTGGAAAAACTTAGGAGTCTGATTCTTCATGGTCGGAGAGTTGTATATCTCTATGATCTCTTCGAGCGAAGCGCCGCTCTTTCGGTTGCAGACTATTTCGCATCTCTGCAGATGGCGGATCGTCTCGTCTATCAGTGCGTTAAAGCTCTCTTTCACTCTGTCGGTCAAAGAGATATCTACACTCTCGATATCGTGCGGAACGATACCTATGACGGATACTTCGGCCATCTTCTCCAGCATCGAGCAGATTTCGAGCATCTCCACCACCTCCACTTCATGTGCGGTCTGACGGTAGCTTCCGAGTCCCATCAGCGCATCGGAGGGGAGGTTGTAGACAGCTCCAGGTTCGTCTTTTATCGATACGGTATCGAGAATGATGACCCTGTCGAAACTCTGATAGTAGGTCATAAGTTTGAAGCCGAGTGTTCCGCCGTCCACTATCTCTATTTCGGGGGAGAAGTCGAAGTTCTCCCGAAGGTAGCGGGCGGCGTAGATGCCGACACCCTCGTCTTTGAAAAGGATGTTGCCCACACCTATTACAGCTACGCCCCCCTCTTCGCTCAACTCACAACCTCATATCATTTTTTGACGAATTTGCTTCCGCCGAAGACGATCGCCATATCGCCCTCCTGCCAGTAGATGGTCCGCCATATCTGGTAGTAGATATGAAACACTACCCACGAGACGATCCACCACATCGTAATGTGATGGGAGATACGAACATCCATCAGCGTACCGCCTGTCGCGGCGATGGTCCAGTCGGTAGCGTAGTGCAGAAGTGCGGGCCACCACTTTCCGATCGAACTGAGCCCCGATTCGAGCCCGTGAACATAGAGCTGAAGGCCGGTTAGAAGCATCCAGACGAGCAGCAGGTGCAAAATCGCGAAGTAGACCGCATTGAAGCTGTCGTTGTGCGTCGAGTCGAATCTCTTTCTTCGGTTGAAAGTGAGCAGGTTGAAAATCACTTCGAAAAACTCTTTGACGTTCTTTCCGGTAGGGATCAGCTTTTTGTAGGCCTTTTCGAATCGGCTGAAGAAGTAGAGATAGGCTATGGCTATCGATGTGACATCGAGCATGATAGCCCCTATGAAGTGGACCCATCTGTTCCACGCCATCACATATTTGTCTACGGCCGGATCGGCTATAAGTGTCTGGTAGTACGGATGTGCTATATATAGACCCGTTATCACGGCGGTCAGCACACATATGGCGTTGATCCAGTGTATGATACGACCGGTCGCGGTCATCCGCCTGACCCTCTTATACAACGGTTTCATGCCGCCTCCTTGTTTATGTTACGCAAATTCCGGGCTAAGCCCGCAATTTGGCAGGGCCTGGACGGCCCTACAACCCCCTGAAGCTTCGAAATCAGAGATTTCGAGACGATTTTACGCTTTCTGCGTAAACCATTCATGTTACGCAAATTCCGGGCCAAGCCCGCAATTTGGCAGGGCCTGGACGGCCCTACAACCCCCTAAAGCTTCGAAATCAGAGATTTCGAGACGATTTTACGCTTTCTGCGTAAAATCGGTCCTTAGCTTAGATAGAGCAGCTTGTGTCGACCTTGTAGACGCCGAGCTCTTTTCCTTTTGTATCGACAATGTGTACCGCACAGGCGATACAGGGGTCGAAACTGTGAATTGTGCGCAGAATCTCCAGCGGCTGGTTCACGTCGGCCACTTTGGTGCCTATCAGGCTGGCCTCGTACGCTCCCATGCGCCCTTTTCCGTCACGCGGCGAAGCGTTCCATGTAGAAGGCACTACCGCCTGGTAGTTCGCCACTTTTCCATTCTCTATGCGTACCCAGTGGCCGAGAGCGCCCCT
>Ga0256832_1003262_pt1 | contig 11039 bp, 7 predicted proteins | sample 134614metaG_FD_190534 | JGI IMG/M metagenome (GOLD analysis project Ga0256832, IMG submission 190534) | Hydrothermal vent microbial communities from Lau Basin, Pacific Ocean - 134-614 | ecosystem: Environmental > Aquatic > Marine > Hydrothermal vents | place: Pacific Ocean: Lau Basin | collected...
GCCGAGGCGGTCCTGCGGACGGGCCGCTACGTGAGGTCCGTGCCTCGGGACGAGCGCGTCGAGAGCCGGCAGTCGCGCTGGGTCGCCGAGGACATCGACGGGGACGGCCTGGCGCTCCTCATGCGCGTCGACGATCCAACCGGCGAGTTCGTCGAAGCGCCCGAGTGGCCCGGGCTCCTGGTCCCTCGCCGGATCGAGGACGAGGGCCCGTTCTACAAGGTCTACCCGGAGGGCACGATCGCCCACTGGGATGGCTCCACGATCCCCGACCCCGGTTTTCTGGCCGACAACGACCCCGATCTGAACCGCAATTTCCCCTACGGTTGGGCACCGGAGCCCGACCAACGCGGGGCTGGCCGCTTCCCCCTCAGCGAGGTCGAGTCGCGCGCGATCGTCGAGTTCGTCAGTGCCCGGCCCCACATCTTCGCCTGGCTGAACCTCCACACCTTCGGTGGCGTCCACATTCGGCCCCTCGGCGGGCAGCCCGACACGAAGATGGATCCCTCGGACCTCGCGCTCTACCGGCAGCTCGAGGAGTGGGCGGACGCCCTGACCGGCTACCCGACCGTCAGCGGCTTCGAGGAGTTCACTTACGAGCCGGGCAAGCCCCTGCATGGCGACCTGAGCGACTTCGCCTACCACCAGCGCGGCGCGCTCGCGTGGGCCTGCGAGATTTGGGACCTCTTCGAGCGCGTCGGGCTGCCCAAGCGCGAGCGTTTCGTCGACCGCTACACGCAACTCGATCGGGAAGAGTTGGTGGCCATCGCCCGCTGGGATGCCGAACAAAACGGCGGCGCTGTGCTCAGGCCCTGGCGCCCTTGGACGCACCCCCAGCTCGGTGCCGTCGAGGTCGGCGGGCTCGATCCGCGCTTCGGCTTGTGGAACCCACCTCGGGACCAGCTCCCGGAGGTCTGCGCGGGCCTCTCGGGGCTCTTCCTGCGGGTCGCGTCCCTGGGGCCGCGGGTGAGCCTCGGGGCGCCGCAGCTGCGGCGGCTCGGCGAGGAGCTCTGGGAGGTCAGCGTCCAGGTCGACAACCTCGGCTATCTGCCCAGCTACGGGCTCGCGTCGGCCAAGCGGTTCCCGTGGAACGAGCCCTTGCAGGCCGAGGCCGAGGGCGAGGGATGCGAGGTGCTGGGCGAGCGTCGGGTGTCCGTCGGTCACCTGGAGGGTTGGGGCCGCGGGCGCTGGGGCGGGTCGAGCGCTCTGTACTACCAGCGCTCACGCGGGAGCGTCAGCCGCCGTCGCTTGCGGTGGACCGTGCGCGGCACGGGGCGGGTGAGGGTGCGCGTCCTGGGGCCGCGGGTCGGGGCCGCGGAGCTGCGGCTCACTGTGGGCTGAGCCGTCCCCAGCGCTCGGCCTCCGTGCCGACTGCTTTCGTGCCGGTTGCCGCCGTGCCGAGCTGCCGTACCGAGCTGCCGTACCGAGCTGCCGTGCCGACCGCGATGCGGCCCAGAGGATGTTCCCGCGTGGCGCCGCTGCCTGAAGAAGTCGTGGGGATTGCCGAGGCCTGAGGCGCCTGGCCCGGCGGTTGGGCGTGAGGGGCGCGGAGAGGGACTGGGGCGGGCTGTTAGCGGCTGAGGGCGTCGCTCTCCTTGAGGAGGCGTTCCACCATGCTCTTGGCGTCCTCGAGGATTACGACGTGCTCGGCGAGCTCGCGGCGCTCCCCTTTGTCGAGGGCGTCTGCCGCCTGCTCGTAGGCGTGCTTCGCGTGGGTCAGCGTAATGAGCGCCGTGGGATCGCCTTGAAGCCACTGTTCGGCGCGAATGAACAGACGGGCGAGCTCGGCGAGTAGCGACTCAACCCCCTGAACGATGCGTTGCGCGGCTTCTTCGGCGCGGCGCTCCTGCAAGTACTCATGGCTCTCTCGGCTCAGGCGGTCGAGCTCGTCCGGTTCGAAGGCGCTCTGCGCGTTGATCTCGACCGACTGCTCCTCGCCGGTTTCGAGGTCGCGTGCCGAAACGCTGAAGATGCCGTCGGCGTCGATCATGAAGGTGACCTCGACCTCGATCTCGCCGGCGGGTGCCGGCCGCAGCCCCGTGAGCACGAAATCCTGCAGTAGGTCGTTCTCGCTTGCGCGGGCGCTCTCGCCCTGGAGCACGACGATCCTCAGACGCTCCTGGTTGGGTCGACTCGTCGTAAAGGTGTTGGGCACCCGGCAGGGAACACGGGTGCCGGCCGGGAGCAAGACCTCGTAGCAGTCGCCGGCCGTCGCGATGCCCAAGGAGTGCGCCGTTACGTCCTCGAGGGCGACTTCGTCCAACTCCTCGGTGAGGAGCGCGCCCTGGACCGCGGCGCCGAGGGCGACGACCTCGTCCGGGTGCACGCCCTTGTTGGGGGGGATGCCGAAGTAGTCGGCGACGGTGCGCTGGACCGCAGGCATCCGCGTCATACCGCCCACCAGCACGACGTCGTCGATGTCGGCCGGGACCTTGCCGGCCATGTCCATCGCTTTCTCGCAGATGGTCAGGGTACGCTGGACCAAGTCGGCGGTGAGCTTCTCGAGCTGGGCACGGGTGATGGCGTAGTGCATGTGGAGCGGCCCGCTCGGTCCGCTCGACACGATGAACGGGAGCTGGATCTCGGTGCGCTCGACTTCCGAGAGCTCGCACTTCGCCTTCTGCGCGGCCTGCTTCAGCCGCTGCAGCGCGATGGGCGAGTTGCGCAGGTCCACGCCTTGCTGGACTTCGAAGCCGCGGACGAGCCAGGCGATGATGCGGTCGTCGAAGTCCTCGCCGCCGAGGTAGGAGTCGCCGGTGGAAGCGACCACCGTGAAGCGTCCGTCTTCCACGCGGACGATGGAGATGTCGAAGGTGCCGCCACCGAGGTCGTAGACGGCGACGGTCTGGTTCAGGCCCTTGCCGAACCCATAGGCGAGGGCCGCCGCGGTGGGTTCGTTGAGGATCCGAAGCACGTCGAGGCCAGCGATGAGTCCCGCATCCTTGACGGCCTGGCGCTGGGCGTCGTTGAAGTAGGCCGGGACGGTCACCACCGCCTTGTCGACCTCCTCCTGGAGGTACTCCTCGGCGATGAGGCGCATCTCCTGCAGCAGCATCGCGCTGATCTCGGGTACCGTGTGGACCTTGTCCCGCAGCACGATGCGGACCTCTCCGCCCGGTCCCTCGACCAGGCGGTAGGGCACCGTCTCCAGAGCGTGCTGCACCTCCGGCGAATCGAAGCGGCGACCGATGAGTCGCTTGGCCGCGAACACAGTGTGCTCGGGGTTGGTGATCGCCTGGCGCGCGGCGATTTGACCTACCACACGCTTGCCCTCGTCGGTGAGAGCGACGACGGAAGGGGTCGTCTTGTAGCCACCCTTGTTGGCGACGACGATCGGCTGAGCGTCCTCGACCACGGCGACGCAGCAGTTCGTCGTCCCAAGGTCGATGCCGATGACGCGGCTCATCGAGGCCGCTCCAGGAAGCGGAGGCGCACGGGGACGGCGGGGCGGCGGGAGGGCGCTCCGAGGTCGGTCGATCCGAGGGCCGGGGGGGTCAACTGTCGCATCCGTGAGCTACGACGCGAGGGTGTGGCGAGCCGCCGCGTGCCCCGAGCCCGGCCCACCGCCGAGGGCTTCGGCCGGACAGGCATCGGAGCGCGGCGCACGCGCTGGAGCGCACCTCAAAAAGGATCGTCGATCGATCCGTGGACTGGGCGGGACCGGTGGCGCATCCGCGAGGCGAGGGAATGTCGAGCATTCTTGAGCTGAGAGGACGGCGGCAGAGGGCGTGCGCAGGCCCCGGAGCGGCGACGAGGGGTTTTGAGGTGCGCTCTAGTCTCGTCATTGTGACGAGGCCCCGGCCTCCGTTGCAACTACTGGATGATCAGGCGCGGGGCGTCGTGAACTTGACGTACTCGAAGTCGACGGGCTTGCCCTTGACGCCCTTGCGGGGGGGCGCGATCCAGCTCGCGAACTCGCCTGGCTCGTAGCAGGGCTTCATGAGCGACCGGACGTAGGCGCGGTCTTCAGGGGTCGGGAGCCACTCGCTGCGCCTGGCCTCGAACTGCTCGGGGCTGATGAGCTCACCGGTTGGGGAGAAGGGATGGTCCGCGTAGATGCCCATCGAGCGGTTGAAGCGGCGGCTGGGGATCGCGAGCTGAAAGTCCGTGATGCCTGCGTCACGGATCGTCTTGTTCCACCGCGCGCAGGCCCGCTCGCAGTCGGCAACGTACTCGTCGCGGAGGATCTCGTTCATTGCGTTGCGGAGCGGGACCTCTTCCTCGCGCAGGACGCCGCCTTCGACGACGGGCATCCGGTAGACGCCCTCGAGGGCGGTGTGGTCTTCGTACTTCTTGCGCTCGTGGTGCCGGCCCTTGAGGCCCGACGCGAAGTAGTCGGCGGCGTTCGAGCTGATCTCTCCGCCGAAGAGCTCGACCGCGCTGGAGAACCAGAAGTGGATCCACTTTTGGATCGTGGGGAGGTCGATGGCTCCCTGGTTGCGCGCGTCGCCGTTGGGGTCCGCGAGCTGTGCCTCGCAGGCCCGGCGCACCACCCGGTCGACGCCCGTCTCGCCGACGAAGAGGTGGAAGGCCTCCTCCGTCAGCATGAACTGCGTCGCCCGCGCAAGAGGATCGAAGCCGGACTCGCTGAGCGCGCTGAGCTGATACTTGCCGTCACGGTCGGTGAACATCGTGAACATGAAGAAGCTCAACCACTCGTCCGTTGGCTCGTTGAAGGTCGAGAGGATGCGCGGCTTGTCGGCGTCTCCGCTGCGTCGCTCGAGGAGCGCTTCGGCTTCTTCGCGACCGTCGCGTCCGAAGTACTGGTGCAGCAGGTGCACCATGGCCCACAGGTGCCGGCCCTCCTCGACGTTCACCTGAAAGAGGTTCCGCAAATCGTAGAGCGAGGGAGCGGTCTTGCCGAGTTGGCGCTGCTGCTCGACGGAGGCAGGCTCCGTGTCCGCCTGGGTGACGATGATGCGTCGGAGCATGCCGCGGAGCTCGCCGGGGACTTCCTCCCAGGCCTCGTGCCGGGCGTTGTCTCCGAAGTCGATCGTTCGCTTCTTGTCGCGCGGGGTCAGGAAGATGCCCCAGCGGTAGTCGGGCATCCTGACGTAGTCGTAGTGAGCCCACCCACTGGCGTCGACGCTGATGGCCGTACGCAGCCAGATCAGGTCTTCTTGGAAACCGTCGGGGCCCATGTCGAGCCACCACTTCTTGAAGTTGGGCTGCCACTTCTCGAGGGCGCGCAGCAGCTTGCGGTCGTGGCCGAGGTCGACGTTGTTGGGGATCGAATCGTGGAGCGACATCGTCCACGCAAGCTAGGGGCCACCCCTCCGTGCGGCAGTGTGGCGCCTCACGTCGAGCCCGGTCGTTGTGAGGGGCGTCACGAGCGTCGAGGCACGCGCCGATGGGACGAGTCGATGCGCACCGCTCGTTCCCGAAGGATCGCGGTCGCGGTGGTGCGGGCTGGCCGACTCGGTCCGCCGATCGCGGACCGTCGCACTGTGCGTTGCCGCAGGGTTGGTCGCCTTTGGCAGCCCCCTGGTGCTCAGCAGCGCGTCCAGTCGAAGCACGGCCGCTCGGGCTGCCCGTACTTGGTGAGCGCGCCCGCAGGCCCCACGGCGTTGGGACGCTGGAAGATCCAGTTCTGCCATGCGCTCAGACGGGCGAAGATCTTGGACGCCAGCGTCTCCGGCCCGGGGAAACGCAGGCTCGCCTCCATGCCCGTGAGCGCGTCCGGCGACAGACTGGCGCGTTCTTCGATGGCGATGCGCACGTCGTCCTCCCAGTCGATGTCGTCGGCGGCTACGGTGACGAGCCCGAGGTCGGCGGCAGCGGCGGCGGCGATCGGATCGTGGACGCCGAGGGCGCGCTCGACCGCCGCGGGCTCGCCGTAGAAACGCGTCTGAAGTCGGGACAGGCCCGTCCACATCGGCATCGTTCCAGCGTTGGCCGGCGAGAGGGCCACGGTTACCTTTCCGTCGTCGTCCTCCAGCATGTAGGAGCGGTCGGCGGCGAGGGCGAGCTCGAAGAGCGAGCCGGCGAAGCACGAACCTTCGTCGATGATCGCGAAGAAGCTCTTGGAGCTCGTGTCGAGGCGACGAAGCACGCGGGACTGCAGCAAGAGGATCTCGTTTGCGAGCCAGTGCTGTCGGTTGGCATGCAGGGCCTCGTCGACGGCGCGCACCGCGGCGACGTCTCCGCGCGTGTGCAGGAGCACCAAGCCGATCGCCTCGTGGTTCACGCGGAGCCGCAGGATGGCGTCGTCGAGCTCGCGGAACGCGCGCAGGGCCCACTGCTGGGCGCCCGCCGCTTGGATCTCGTCGGCGGTCTTCGGCGGCGCGCCGTCGGGGCCGTGCATCGTGAGCTTCGCGATGCGGGCCGTCTCGTCGATCTCCACGGCCACGTAGCGGTAGCGCAGGCTTGCCTCGTCCTTTTCGGGGACCACGGCGTCGAGGGCGATGCCGGGGCCCTTCTTCGGCTTCTTTGCTGCGAGCTTCTCGGCGCGGGTGCGCACGGCCTCGTGGAACTGGCTGCGCGGCGCGATGGCGTCGACGAGGTTCCACTCGACGGCGCGCTTGCCTCGGATCCCTTCGCTCGTCGTGCAAAACACATCGGCGCGGTCGCGCCGGACCTTCCGCTTGTCGACGAGACGCGTCAGCCCGCCGGTGCCCGGAAGCACGGCCAGGAGCGGCACCTCGGGCAGGCTCACGGCGCTCGACCCATCGTCGATGAGGAGGATCTCGTCGGCCGCCAGGGCCAGCTCGTAGCCGCCGCCGGCGCAGGTGCCGTTCAAGGCCGCAAGGAACTTGATGCCGCTGTGCTCGCTCGCGTCCTCGATGTAGAGGCGTGTCTCATTGGTGAACTTGCAGAAGTTGACCTTGAAGGCGTGCGTCGAGCTGGAGAGCATGGGGATGTTCGCGCCGGCGCAGAACACGCGGTCGGCGGCGCTGTCGATGATCACCGCGCCGACTTCCGGGTGCTCGAAGCGGATGCGTTGCAGGGCGTCGGCGAGCTCGATGTCGACGCCGAGATCGTAGCTGTTGAGCTTGAGCTCGTAGTCCCCCCGCAGCCCCGCGTCGCGTTGTACGTCCATGGTCAGACGAGCGACAGCGCCGTCGAAGCGCAGCTTCCAGTGCTTGTAGCGGTCAGGGTGCGTGTCGAAGGAGATCTCCATGGAGGGGGACCATAGGGAAGGCCGGGGGAGCGCAGTAAGGGTCGCCGTGTGGAAACGCAAAGGCGCGCCCGTGCGGGGCCACCATCCTTGCGCGATGACCCGCGCCGAAAAGGCCGAGCGGATCGGTGCGATCCTCGACGAGTTCTACCCGACGGTCCCGATCCCGCTCGATCACAGCGATCCGTTCACGCTGCTGGTCGCCGTGATGCTCAGCGCTCAGACCACCGACAAGAAGGTCAATCAGGTGACACCAGCGCTCTTCGAGGCGGCGCCGGACGCTGAGCGGATGGCTCGGATGGACGTGGACGCGATCCGGGCGCGGATCCGCGAGGTGGGCCTGGCGCCGACGAAGGCCAAGAACCTCAAGAGGACGGCCGAGCTTCTCGTGGAGCGTCATGGGGGGCAGGTGCCGCGCAGCCTCGAAGAGCTGGAGGCGCTCCCGGGCGTGGGGCACAAGACGGCTTCGGTGGTCATGGCACAGGCCTTCGGTGTTCCTGCCTTCCCCGTCGACACCCACATCCACCGGCTCGCGGCGCGCTGGGGACTGTCCGATGGGAAGAACGTGGCGCGCACGGAGCGGGACCTGAAGGCGGTCTTTCCCGAGGACACGTGGAACCGGCGGCACTTGCAGATCATCTACTTCGGTCGCGAGCACTGCCCCGCGCGAGGTCACGATCTGGCCCAGTGTCCAATCTGCAGTTGGGCCGCGACGAAGAAGCGCATCCGTGAGGAGGCCGCCAAGAACGCGCCGAGGTCGACGAAGAATCGCGGCCGACGGGAGCCGCGCAGGCGCCCAGGGAGAAGCTCATGACTCAGGTGGAGGTCTTCTTCGACTACTCGTCGCCTTTCGCTTACTTGGGGACCACCCAGGTCGAGGGGGTCGCCCGCCGACACGGCGCGGAGGTCGTGTGGAAGCCTTTTCTGCTCGGAGCGCTCTTCAAGGCGCTCGGTACGCCGCTGGTGCCCCTCGCGACGTTTCCGGCGGCGAAGGCGCGCCATCAGGCTCTGGATCTCCAGCGCTGGGCGGCGCACTACGGGGTGCCGTTTCGCTTTCGTTCGCAGTTTCCGCTCAACAGCGTCGCGCTCTTGCGGCTGACTTTGGCGGCGCCGGCGCCGGAGCGGCCCGCGCTGATCCACCGGCTGATGGCCCTCGCGTGGGCGGAGGACGCGGTCTTCGACGAGGCGACCCTCGCCGCCGCCCTCCGCGACGTCGGGCTCGACGAGGGACTCGTGGCGCGGACCAAGGACCCGGCGATCAAACAGGCGCTCTTCGACGCCACCGAGGAAGCGATCGAGCGTGGCGTTCCCGGAGCACCGACGTTCATCGTCGGCGATGAGCTCTTCTGGGGGCAGGATCGCTTGCTCTTCGTGGACAAAGCCCTCGCTAGCGCGATCTCCTGATCGACCCCATGGTGTAGGGAAGATGGCGCTGCAGATCGAGATCTTCGGCATTCCCGTGCGCATCCAGGCGTGGTTTCTGATGACGGGGCTCATCGTCTGGGACGGCTTCGGTGGCGCCCGCTATGGCTGGGGTACGCTCCCGATCGCGCTGCTCCTCGTCTTCCAGGGGGTCCTCTTCCACGAGCTCGGGCACGCGCTGGTCGGGCGAGCCTTCGGCAAGCGTCCTCGGATCGAGCTGGCGCTCTTCGCGGGCCTCACGCGCTTCGAAGGATCGGCGCCGTTCACGCCCGGCAAGGGCATCCTCGTGAGCTTGGCCGGTCCGCTGGTCGGCATCGTCTTCGGCGTCGCCGCCCTCCCCGTCGCCCTCTTTATGCCCCCGGCCGCCGGAACTCCGGCGGCGTGGGCTCTGCAGGCCTACCTGTTCATCAACCTCGGCTGGTCGCTCTTCAACCTCTTGCCGGTTCTTCCCCTCGACGGCGGGCAGGTCTTGGCGAACGTCCTCAAGCTGGTGTCGCCGCGGGACGGACTTCGCTGGGCGCGCTACGCCTCCCTCGTCTTCGTCGCGCTCCTTCTCGCTGCGGCGCTCTGGGCCGGCTGGATCTTTGCTGCGGCCTTTTTGGTGCTCTTCGGGTTCATGAACCTCCAGGCGCTCCGTGCCGAGCGGGCTCTGCAGGCGTCAGGGATCGGGGACGCTCGCACCCCCGAGGAGCTCCTCGCCATGGGCTACGCGGCCCTTCAGCGGGGCGATGCGGAGCGCGTCTCGCAGGTTGGTTTCCTGCTCCTGCGGCTCGCCGAGGACACCCCCGCTCGCGACGAGGCCCTTCACCTTCTCGCTTGGGGGCGGCTGCTCGCGGGTTACCCCGAGCAGGCCGAGGAGGCGCTGCGCCGGCTCTCCGGCGAGCGTGATCCGGACCCGGCGCTCGCGGGGGCCGTCCTACTCGCCTTGGGCCGCGCCACGGCAGCGGTCCCGCTCCTCGCCCAGGCGCTCGTTCAGGAGCCGAGCGAGTTCGTCGCGAAGCGCTTCATCGAGGCGGTGGAGCGCGCTGGAGCGTACGACGAGGCGGCGCGTCTGCGTGCCGACCGCCCGGAGGTTCTGGGGGAGGAGAGCTGGAACCGACTGCGGGATGCGGCGCTGGCAGCCGGCGCGTTCGAGGCTGCCCTGGCGATGAGCGAGCTTTCCTTCCATCGAGCGGCGGACTCGGCGAGCGCTCTGGCCGCAGCCCGCGCCTCGAGCCGCCTCGGTCGTTTCGACGAAGCCCTCGAATGGATCGACCGCGCGCGCCGGGCCGGTTTCGGCGATGTCCGCCTGCTCGACAGCGACGAAGACCTCGCGCCCCTGCGGCAGGCGGAGGGCTGGGCCCGCACCCGCGCCGCCTTCGACGGCTGACGAGGCCCCAGCGCGGATTCAGAGCCGCACGGCGGTCGACGCAGAGATGCCGCCGAGGGTGCACGTCACCGTGTGCTCTCCTTCGCCGGCAACCTCCACCCGGCCCGAGCGAGCAGCGCCGTCCAGGCGCGCGCCCTCGCTCGCGCTCCAGGCGCAGGGCGCGGTGAGCAACGGCAGCTCGCCCACGAACGCGGTGGCGCTGACGATTCCGGTGCGCCCTCCCTCGGAGTCGGTGTAGGAAACCTCGAGCTCGATCGCGTCGACTTCCGTTTCTGCGAAGACACGCACCGGCAGCGCGAACGAGGCGCCCCCGACCGCTTCCATCTCCAGCATGGTCTCGCCGGGCGCGCGGCCTTCGATGCTCAGATGCTCGGAGTTCGCACCGGCGAAGATCGACGCGAGGGCATCCGCCGGGTCGGTAAGGCTTGCTGCGGCGACCGACTCGTCGGTTGCTTCGGGGTTGAGCTCGAGGGCCCCACGTCCGACGAGCCGCGTGCCGTCGTTGGAGATTCCGACAGCGACCGAGGTCCCGGAGCTCTCCACGAGCCGCAGAGGCGGCACGCTCACCTCCTGCACCGCTCGGACCTCCCACCGAAAACGGTCGAAGAGCTCGCCGTCGCGATAGAACTCCAAGATCCCTTCGCCCTCCCGGAGCGCCGTAACCGTGAGGTTTCCTTCGGTGCCGAGGTCCACGCGGAGGGAGTCGTCGGGGCTGGACGCCGTCAGCCCCTCCGTTGAGCTCGGCTTCCGCACTTGCAAATGGGCCGTCGCCCCGAGGGCCAGGGTGCCATGGGCATCGCAGCCGAGAAGGCAGGTGAGCACACCGTCGGCCCAGGACAGACGAACGTGGCCGAGCTCACCACGGGTTCCATCCTTGAACTGGACGCATCCGGTGAGGGTTGTCAGGGAGAGCAGAAGCGAGAACCAGAAAGCAAGAGTGCGCATCGTTTCCTCCAAGCAAGCGCGCGCCGAATCGGCGCAGCTTGGCGGGTTGCATGAGGTGTACCGGCATGAGGTGTACCGGCATGAGGTGTACCAGCCCCTGGTAGGATTCTGCGGCCGACGTCCCGGTGAAGATCCGGACCCCTCGGTGTGAGTATCGTTCACACGCGTGTCAGGGAGTGTCGCCGGAGC